>Ga0163163_10004225_pt1 | contig 12239 bp, 15 predicted proteins | sample S65metaG_FD_119766 | JGI IMG/M metagenome (GOLD analysis project Ga0163163, IMG submission 119766) | Switchgrass rhizosphere microbial communities from Kellogg Biological Station, Michigan, USA - S6-5 metaG | ecosystem: Host-associated > Plants > Roots > Rhizosphere > Soil | place: USA... | reverse complement strand
GACGAGGAGGACATCTTCCCCGATGCCATGGCCGAGTCCCTGGCTGAGAGCTGGCACCACGGCGCGACGAAGGCGCTCAAGCGCCAGTATGCGGCGCTCGCCGCAGAAGTGCTGGCCCAGTCATAGGCGAAGGCTCGCCGCGACAACGAATGGAGAAAGCGATGCCCCTCGAAAACAAGAACGCGATCATCTACGGGCGGCCGGAGCGACTGGCGGTGCGGTGGCCCGCGCGTTCGCTCGCGACGGCGCACGCGTCTTCCTGACCGGACGAGACCAGGGCGCCGTCGATGCGCTCGCGAAGGAGATCTCGGCTGCCGGTGGAGTGGCCGAGACGGCGCGGGTCGACGCGCTCGACGAGGAGGCCGTGGAAAGCCACCTCGATGCCGTCGTGCGGAAAGCTGGGACGATCGATATCTCATTCAATGCCATCGGAATCCCACAGCAGGGCATTCAAGGTATCCCACTCACCGAACTCTCGCTGGAGAGCTTCTCACTGCCGATCACCACCTATCCGCGGGCTCACTTCCTGACGGCAAGAGCGGCCGCGCGTCGCATGATCGAGCAGCGATCCGGTGTCATCTTGATGCACACTCCGGAGCCGGCCCGCCTGGGTGTGCCATTGATCGGAGGCATGGGCCCGGCCTGGGCAGCGCTCGAGGGCTCAATCGCGGGCTCTCGGCGGAGTGGGCGCAGCACGGCGTCCGCGCCGTTTGCCTGCGCACGACAGGCATGCTGGAGACAGAGACGATCGACGTCGTCTTCGCCCTCCACGGCAAGGCGCACGGAATCACGTCAGAGCAATTCACGGCCCTCATGGCGAGCATGACCCACAGGAAGGGCCTGACAACGCTCACCGAGTTCGCTGACGTCGCGGCCTTCGTAGCCTCCGACCAGGCGGCCGCCATGACCGGGACCGTCGTCAACCTGACCGGCGGAGTCATCGTCGACTAGCACGCAACGTCGACTAGCACGCAACGTCGACCAGCACGGAAGCCGTAGACATTCCGGTGTTCGGGAGCCGGAGGGCTCCGGAATGTCTACGGCTCTCCGGGCTCTCGAGTGGAGGAACTCACATGAATGACCCCATTGTCGTCACCGGCGCCAGCGGCCGAGTCGGCCACGACGTTGCCGACCGGCTCTTGTCGGCGGGTCACCCGGTGCGGGTCGTGGGGCGCCACGCTCGGAAGCTGGCTGCGCTGGGCGAGCGCGGCGCGCAGGTCCGAATCGGGTCGTTTCAGGATCGGACATTTCTCGCCGACGCCTTTCGCGGGGCGCGGGCCGCGTTCGTTCTGACGCCGGTGGACGTCTCCCTGCCGGACATCAATGCCGAGCAGCGCCGGAACGTGCTCGGAATCGCGGCGGCGATCCGGGACGCCGGCATCGGTCACGTAGTCACGCTCAGCAGCTGAGGGGCCGAGGTACCGGAGGGCATCGGCGGAATCATCGCCTGCCACTGGGTGCTGCTCCGCTCGTACCTGTCGGCGACCGGCAACCGAGCGGCCTGATCCACGAATCCTTGTCAGGCCGCCGCTGTTCCCACCCGACCACGCGGAGCAGAGCTCGGCGGGATGGTGAGGACGGCCTTGCCGTCGACCTGTCCGTCCGCGAGCGCGGCCAGTGCCTGGTTGACGTCGGCCCAGTCGGCCTGGAGTCCGACGTGCGGGCGGAGCCGGGCCGTGGCGGTCAGCCGCACGAGCGTGACGAGGTCGCGGCCGATCGTGTGGGGGTCGGCGTAGGAGAAGTACGTTCGGAGCGTGACGTTCTCGTGTCCGATGAAGTCGATCAGGCGCAGCGGCGTCGGTTCGGGGTCGGAGGCACCGATCAGGACGATCGTGGCGCCGGGGGCCGACTTCGCGACGGCGCCGGCGAGGTGGGAGCCGCCCACGACGTCCAGGACGGCATCGAACAGCCCGTCTGCCTCGGCGGCGTCGGCTACCACGGCGGCCGCGCCGAGGGCGAGTAGCGCTTCGGCGGTGTGGGAACGGCGGGTCACCGCGACTACGTCGGCGCCGGCGCGGGCGGCGAGCTGCGTGGCGAATCGGCCGACCCCGCCGGCGGCACCGGTGACGAGAACCCGCCGGCCCAGCATGGGCCCTCCGAGTTCGACGGCACGCAGCGCGGTGCGGCCGGCCATGCCGAGCGTCGTCGCTTCCGCTGCGCTGACGGTGGTGGGGAGTTCGGCGAGCCGGTCGACGGGAACGGCGACCCGCTGGGCCCATCCGGCCTGTTCGACGAGGGCCGCGACCCGCGCCCCGGCGGGCGGGCCGCCGTCGACCGCCGGCATGACGACGGTGCCGGCGATCTCCTGTCCGGGGCGCCAGCCGGCCGGGCGGGCGGCGAGCAGCGCCAGCTCGCCGCGGTTGAGCGAGAATGCCTCCACCGCGACCACCACTTCGTCCGGCTCGGGCTTCGGCTCCGGCAGCTCGGCCTGGAGCCGCACCCGACTTGGCCCGTCCGGCGTGCTCACGATCCCGCGCACAGGTCCTCCTGCAGCACATCCCGAATGTTCGACGCGTCCAGACAATCGCCGCCGACGTCGTCGAACAAGACCGGATCGGACTGCGTGACAATCACCAGAAGTGATCGGTCGAAGGGGGCGTATGGAGATCCGCCAGCTGCGGTACTTCGTCACCGTCGCGGAACTCGAGCACTTCGGACGCGCCGCGGAGGCGCTGCACGTCGTCCAGCCCGCCGTCAGTCAGGCCGTCGCCCGCCTCGAGCGCGAGATCGGCCTCACCCTCTTCGACCGCTCCCGGAAGCGGATCACGCTGACCCCCGAGGGGCGGTCGTTCGTCCCCCATGCCCGACGTGTCCTGCGGGCGGTGGAGCGGGCCGGCCGGGAGGCGGCCGACCTCGCCGCCGGTGTGACGGGGCTGATCCGCATCGGTAGCAGCGAAGGTCTCGGCCCGCGCCTCGAGCTGATCCTCGCCGAGTTCCGGCGTCGCCGCCCCGCTGTTCGCGTCGAACTGCTATCGCAGCGCACGCCCACCAAGCTCGCCGCCGTGGCCGCAGGCGATCTCGACGCGGCGTTCGTTCGCGCGGCCGAGCCCTCCGCCGGCGTCATCGTCCACCACCTGTGGGACGAGCGGCTGGTGCTGGCCGTCCCCGCCGGGCGTGCCGCGCGTGGCGGTCGCCCGGTGGAACTCCCGGACTTCGCCGACCTCCCGCTCGCCCGGACCCCGCGTCCTGACAATCCCGGGGTGTTCGACATCGTCACCGATGCCTGCCGGGCGGCCGGCTTCATCCCTCGTCCCGGTCCTTCCCTTCTCAGCGTGCAGGACGTGCTCGCCGGACCGGTCGCCGCGGGCGAGTGCTGGACCCTCCTCTACGCGACGACGATGACCCTGCCGGTCTCGGGTGTCGCGACGGTCGCCCCGCGTTCGCCGCTGGTTGTCCCGACCGGTCTGGCCGTAGCCGACCCGCCGCGTTCCGCTCTCGTCGGCGAACTCGTCACGGTGGCCCGGTCGATCCGGGGCTGAACCGGCTCGCACCGGACGCCGCGACACCGCACTGACCGCCGACCCGCCGATCCCCATCGACCCGACGCGGGCGGCGGCGGATCTCAGCTCGTCGTCCTGGCCGTGTTGTCAGCCCTGGTGAGCGTGGCGACGAACTCGGTGGCCGCACGTGCGGGCCGCCGGAGGGTGACCGCGTACACCTGCAGTGTCAGATCGAGCCAGGGGAGTTCGAGGGCGGTGACGTCCTGCGGATCGGTCGCGAGGGTGGCTACCGCGCTTCGGGGGAGCAGCGAGTAGCCCAGCCCGGCGGCGACCAGTGCGACGCGTGAGGCGAGGTCGGCCACGTGGTAGCGGATGTCGGGCACGAAGCCGAGGGCGCCCGCGCGGGCCAGGAACCGTTCGACGCTGGCGGTGGAGCTGGGTTGCGCGTCGATGATCCAGGGCAGGCCGTCGAGGGAGGCCGGCGCGACCGCCTGCGAGGGGTCGGCGCCGAGGGGCGAGGAGGCCGGTGCGAGCAGGACGAGGCGGTCGTCGAGTACGAGGGTGTGGTCGAGCAGGCGGTCGTCGCGGGGTGGCGTGTGGACGAGCGCGACGTCGATCTCGCCCCGGCGTAGCAGTCCGATCTGTTCCGTGCTGCGTGCCAGCACGACCTCGGTGGATATCGAGGGGAACCTGCGGGTCGTCGATCGAACTCCACGGGTGAGCAGCCCGGTGTGCAGGGCGGAGTCGACGCAGCCGACCGCGAGGGTCGCCGGGGCTTGCCCGGTTTCGGCGTGGACCTGCTCGGCGAGCCGTTCTGCGGCGGCTAGGACGTTGCGGGCCTCGTCGACGAACCGTCGACCGGCCGCCGTGAGGTGCAGGCGTTGAGCGCGACGTTCGAAGAGCACCAGCCCGGTCTGCCGTTCGACTCTCCGGACCTGGCGGCTGAGCGGACTTGCGCTGATTCCGAGGCGGTCGCTGGCGTGCGCGATCGTCCCGCCGTCGGCAACAGCGACGATCAAGGCAAGGTCGCGTAGCTCAAGTTCAGACCCCATGGGTCCGGAGCATGTCCGAACCGGACCTGTACGGCAATGTCTCGCGCTGCTGTAGTGGCCAGAGGGCGTTTCGGCCCGAAATCCGTCTCGGAGAAGGAGAACGCAGGTGGTTGCACCAGCGACGCGGAGCCGGATCACCATCGGGGACACGCGGGTGACGTTCGTCCCTGATGGCGGCGCGTGGCTCGATCCGCGGGTGGTCTTCCCGGCCAGCGGGCCGGACGGGTGGGACGCCTACCGCGCGTTCCTCGCTCCCGATGGCCGGTTCCCGGTGAGCATCGGCTCGTTCCTCATCCAGGCGGCGGGGCGCACGATCCTGGTCGACCTCGGGTTGGGTGTGGTTGATTTCGAGGTTCCGGAGATCGCCAGCTTCCGGGGCGGACGACTGCTGCGCAACCTGGCGGCCGAGGGTCTCACGCCCGGCCAGGTCGACACGGTCTTCTTCACCCACCTGCATCACGACCACGTCGGCTGGACCAGCAACGTCGCGCCGGCCCCGAACGCTGAACCCGGCCAGACCGTGACCGGCCTGACCTTCCCCGAGGCCCGCCACGTCGTCGCCGAGGCGGAATGGGCGCATTGGCGAGGCACCGACGAGCTGGTCGGACCGTCCCCGACCGCGGTGCAGGCGCCGCTGGCCGACCGCCTCGAGTTCGTCGCCGACGGTGAGGAGGTCGCTCCCGGCGTGCGGGTGCTGGCCACCCCCGGTCACACCCCAGGCCACAGCAGCCTGCTCGTCACGGATCCATCCGGAGCAGCCGACGAGCGGTTGATCGTGCTCGGCGACGTCATGCATTGCCAGGTGCAGGTCGAACAGAGCGCCTGGTCGTTCCTGTTCGACGTGGACGCCGCACAGGGCATGCGCACTCGCGAACAGCTGCTCAAAGAACTGGAGGACCCGCGCACGATCCTCGCCGGTGGTCATTTCGCGGGCGAGGTGTTCGGGCGTGTCCTGCCCGCCACCGCGCGCCGAACGTGGAAGTCCCGGCGGGCGTGACGCCCGATCTTCCTTCTCCGGTTCTCACACCGCCTCGATACGGAAGACGGCGATCCGGTCCGCCGCTGCGGCCACCGCATCCGGCGTGGGCGCCTCGGCCAGCCCATTGGTCACGTAGCGCTGCGCCGCGCTGGCCGGTTGCGTTTCCACGACCTCGCGCAGCAGCGGGCGACGCTCCTCCACCGGCACTTCCGTCAATCGCACCGTGGAGCTGCGCCGACCCCGGGTCAACGTGACCGTGTCCCCGGCCCGCGCTGCGGCCCGCGACGATCCTGGTGGCGCGATGTCAACCGGCCCCGCCTGATCGCTGTTGCGGAACGGGGGGCCTCCGCGCGTACGTCTCACTCGGCCGGACGGGTCCGGCCGAAGGTCCGGCGGTAATCGCGAGGTGCCACGCCACGGCGGAGGACGAACTGTTCGCGGAGCACCCCCCGCGCTCCGGTAGCCGACGCGGCTCGCGATCTGATCGACCTGGAGGCCATCAACTCGGCCGAGCAGCCCGACCGGATCACCCCGCGCAGCCTCCCGTCCGTCGAGGCGGACGCGGGGACGGTGTCGGTCGTGCTGCCGCCGTTGTCGTGGAACATGCTCACGCTGGGGACGCGCTGACCGCGGTTCCGCGCCCGTTTCGGCCACCGCGTGATCGATCATCACGCGGTGGCCGTCCACGTCTCCCCAGCCGCCTCGAGCAGCACGCTCACGAAGCCGGGCTGCAGTAGTACTACGCGATCGTCGCCTTGAAGTCCGGGCACTCGACCAGCGGCACGTGGGTGGCAGGTCGCGGCGTGACGGCGCATGCGCGTCAGCCGGTCGATGGTCTCGTCGAGCTCTGTCGCCTTGCCGCCATTCGCTCTGCTGGCCGGGCTGATCGTCACCGGGGTCGGGGTGGGGCTGGCCTCGCCGGTCCTGGCCTCCGCGGCGCTCACCACGACGTCCCCGGAGCGCGCGGGGATGGCCAACGGCGCCATGAACACGTTCCGCCAGCTCGGGTTCGCCGTCGGCATCCCCGTCTTCGGGACGGCGCTGGCCGGGCAGGCCCGGGCCAGCCTGCGCGACAGCGGCCAGTTCGACGACCCGCGGACCACCGCCAGCGCGCTGTCCGGCGGCGGCGCGCCGGAGATCATCGCGAACGCCCCGGCGGCCACCCGCGCCGCGGTCGACCAGGCCCTGCACGCCGCGTTCGCCGCCGGCCTCGACCGGGTCTTCCTGATCAGCGGTATCGCCGGGGTGGTGACGGGAGCTGTGGTGCTGCTCCTCGTCCGGCCGAAGCCCGCGGACGCCCGCGCCGCGGCCGGCGACAACCCGGCGGACGCGGCGCCTGGTGGGCCCGCGATCCCGTCGCCCGGGGACGGCAGCCAGGTGCCGACGGGAGCGAACGGCTGAGCTGGGACGGCGGAGGTTGTGGAGATGCTCTACATGATCGAGCAGCCCGCGATCCTCGACAGCGCCGGGACGCGCCGGCTGCTGGGTGTCGAGGCCACCCCCATCGAGAAGGTCATCGCCGAGATCGTCGAGACGGGCGGCGCCGTCGCCACGCCGACCACTCCTGGCGAACGGACGCTGAGCGGCGGACCCTGAGAAGGCAGGGCGGCCCGGTTCGTCCGGCCCGCCCTGGTCACGTCCGCTTCTCGGCCGGCGAGGCAGAGCGGTGGCCCGCGCCAGCCCGTGCCGGTGGCCGCTCGGTAGACCGGCGACCGGGGGCGGCCCGCGAGGATGGCCTCAGTCGGCGAGCGCCAGTTTGCTGAGTTTGTCGGGGTCGATGATCAGGTCGATGGTGGCGATCCGGTCTTCGATGACGGTCATGCCGGCGACGGCGATGATGCCCGCCGCGGTCTGGGCGACGATGCCGGCGGTGCCGTTGACTAGGGCCGGCCGGCAGTGCTGGGCGAAGCGCGGGCCCTGGGTGGCGGCCTGCCGGGCGACGTCGGTGGAGCCGGTGAGCAGGGCGGGCGCGAGGCCGGTGCGTGTGCCGGTGTCGACGCGGAAGACGACGTCGGGGTGGAGCACGGCGACGAGGGCGTCGAAGTCGCCGTCGCGGGCGGCCGCGAGGAACGCGGTGACGGCCTTGCGCTGGGTCGCGAGGTCGGTGTCCGGTACCGCTGGAGAGCCTTGCACCCGCCGTCGGGCGCGGCTGGCGAGCTGGCGGGCGGCGGCGGGTGTCCGGTCGAGTATCGGGGCGATCTCCTCGAACGGCATGGCGAACATGTCGTGCAGGACGAACGCCAGCCGCTCGGACGGGTTGAGCGTCTCGAGCACGACGAGCAGGGCCAGGCCGACGGAGTCGGCGAGCAGCGTCTGCCGCTCCGGGTCGTCGCCGTCCTCGATGTTGACGATCGGTTCGGGCAGCCAGGTGCCGACGTAGTCCTCCCGGCGTGCCTGGCGGGCGCGCAGCATGTCGATGCACACCCGGCTGACGACGGTTGTCAGCCAGCCGCCGAGGTTGCCGATCGTCTCGTCGCTGGACCGGCTCAGCCGCAGCCAGGCCTCCTGGACCGCGTCCTCGGCCTCACTGAGCGAGCCGAGCATGCGGTAGGCGACCGCATGCAGGTGCGGGCGCTGTCGCTCGAACTGCTCAACCTGCCAGGTCGCATGGTCCACGGGTTACCTCCGTCCGATCGAATCCCTCCCAGGCAATGACGAACGCGGCGCCGCCGATGTGACAGGCCATCCCGTCGAGCACCCGCACAGGTGACAAGTGTCGCCCGGCGGGACCGCCGGTCACATCTGCCGGGCGGGATCCGACAGACATGGTGACGGCCGGACGCCGCTGGCGCAGGTAGCGGGATGACGGCCGCGGACAGGAGGGATCTCGACGTGGACTCCATTACTACCGACTCAGCGGCCGAACGCCCGATCAAAACGCGCCGACCGACCGAGCGTGCCCGAGGCACCGTCACTGCGGCGAACGGCAGCGGTTCCGGCGCGAAGACCGACGCCGGCGGATCGTTCCTCGCGACCCGACGCGGCAAGCTCACGCTGGCGTTGCTGTGTGCGGTCGCTTTCCTTGACTTCGTCGACGCGTCGATCACCAATGTGGCACTTCCCGACATCCGGACCGATCTTGGATTCTCGAGGCAGAGCCTGCAGTGGGTGCCGAGCGGCTACCTGCTGACGTACGGCGGTTTCATGCTGCTGGGCGGGCGGCTCGCCGACCTGCTCGGGCGCCGCCGGGTCCTGGTGACGGGGACGGTCCTGATCGGGATCTCGTCGATCGTCGGCGGGCTGGCCGGGGATCCCGGGCTCCTGATCGGCGCGCGGCTGGCGCAGGGACTTGGCGCCGCGATGATGCTGCCGGCGGCGTTGTCGATCCTCACGACGACGTTCCGGGACGGCGCGGACCGGCACAAGGCACTCGGCGTGTGGGGCGGGGTCGGCGGACTCGCGTCCGCGGTCGGGGTCCTGCTCGGTGGGGTGCTGACCGAGGGTCCGGGCTGGCGCTGGGTGTTCTTCGTCAACCCGCTGGCCGCCGCGCTGGTGCTCCCGGCCGTCTTCCGGCTGATCCAGCGTGACCGGCGCGAGGGCAGGCCGGCGAGCTTCGACATCGGCGGCGGAGTCCTGGTCACCGGCGGGATGCTGCTGCTCGTCTTCGGGCTGGTGAAGGCACCTGACCAGGGCTGGGGCTCGGCCCGCACGATCGGAGAGCTCGCCGGCGCGGCCGTCCTGCTGATCGCGTTCCTGACCAACGAGCGGCGACAGAGCAGCCCGCTGCTACCACTGTCGATCTTCCGGATCAGGGGTCTCGGGGCCGCTGACTTCACCGGCCTGATCGCGTTCGCCGGCCTCATCGCGATGTTCTTCTTCCTCACTCTCTACATGCAGAACGTCCTCGGATACTCGCCGATCAGGACCGGCCTCGCCTATGTCCCGCTCTGCGTCGGCGTCGGCGTCGCGGCCGGCATCTCCGCGCAGCTGCTCATCCGCGTCGGCACCCGGGCCGTCATCGTCGTCGGTGCCCTGCTCGCTACCGGCGGCCTGTACTACCTGTCCCGGATCCCCGTCGACGGCTCCTACCTGACGGACCTGTTCCCCGGCCTGATGATTGTTTCGTTCGGTCTCGGGGCGGTGTTCGTCGGCGTCACCACGGCCGCGAACGCCGGCGTACCCGCCGACCAGGCGGGGCTGGCCGCCGCACTGCTGAACTCGTCGCAGCAGGTCGGCGCCGCGCTGGGACTCGCGATCTTCTCCGCGGTCGCGACCTCGCGCACAAACCACCTGCTCGGGCAGCACACGGCCGCGCCGACCGCGCTCACCGCAGGTTTCCACCGCGCACTGCTGACCGGTAGCGCCTTCCTCCTCGCCGCCGCCCTCATCGCGCTGCGCAGCCCCAACGCGCACGGCGAAGCCGAGCACCCCGCCGGCTCCGACACGACGCCCGAACCGGCCCGGGCCTGAACTGGCCCGGGCCTGAACTGGCCCGGGCCTGACCCCGCCCGCGCCCACCCCTGCGTGCGGTCGAGGACGGCCGCCAGGCGTGGGACGCCGGCAACCGACACCGCTGACCAGCTGCTAGGCGGCGCTGCCGCCCGCTACCGACCAAATACCTGTATGGAGCACCCATGACCAACAGCGCCGCCGCCGGGACCCACCGCACCCCGCAGCCGGCCGGCACGGTCGACTTCACCACGATGCTCGCCGGGCACGCTGCCTTCGCCCGCGACCTGCAGCGCCTGCAACGGGCGGCGGAACGCGGCGAGAGCAGAACAGCGGGCGCGCGCGCCCGCTGGGACATGTTCACCAAGCAGCTACACACTCACCACCAAGCCGAGGACGCCGCCCTGTGGCCGGCGCTGCGCGACAAGGCGCTGGCACCCGACGAGGTCGCCGTCATCGACAGGATGGAAACCGAGCACGCGCAGATCGACCCACAGACCGAGCGCATCGATGACGCCCTGGCCCTGGGCGACCAGGCCGGCCTCGTGGCGAGCGTCCACACCCTCGCCACCAGCCTGACCGCCCACATGCAGCACGAGGAGAACGAGGCCCTGCCGCTGGTCGAGACCTACCTCGGCCCCGCCGGGTGGGCGACGTTCGTCGCGACGATCCGTAAGGAGCAGGGCCTGCGCAGCGCCGCAGAGTTCCTCCCGTGGCTGCTCGACGGCGCGCCCCAGGAAGTCGAGACCAAGGTGCTCAAGCTGCTGCCGCCGCCGGCCAGGTTCATCTACCGCCGACGATGGGCGCCGCGATACCAGCGCACCGCGGGAACGAACGCGTAGCGGACCATTCAACCCCGGCCCGTGCGCCGCGCAGAAAGCGATCCCAGGTCAAGCCGCGTAACCGCGGGCCGGCCTGGGATCGCTATTGCCCGGACAGGCAACCGACGCCCGGTTCGTGCACTCGCCGGTCGCCGGGACGGCGACCGACGAGCAGGTCCCTCAATCCGAGAACTCTCGACCGGTTCCGCAGGACGACCGGATCCGTCGGGAGGGCCAGGGCGGTCCGAGGCGCGGGAGCGGCTGCTGTCCACGGCCAGCAGGCTGTTCTACCGCTAGGGCATCCGGGCGGTCGGGGTCGAGCGGATCCTCGCCGAGGCCCCTGGCACGCGGGCGACGTTCTACCGGCACTTCCCTTCGAAAGAAGACCTCGTGGTCGCCTACCTGCGCGGCGTCGATACCGACATGCGGACCGCCGTGCAGGCCGCCGTCGAGGCCGCGCCGTCTCCGGCCGACGCGCTGCGCGCGATCGGGACCGCCGTCGCCGCCAGCCTGGCCACGCCCGAATTCCGCGGCTGCGCGTTCCTCAAGGCCGCTGCCGAGTACCCAGACCCCGACGACCGCGTACGCCAGGTGATACTCGATCACCGAGCCTGGTACACGACCACGCTCACCGAACTCTTCGCACAGGTCTTCGGGACCTCACCGCGGCGCGGCAAACCAGAGCACGCCGCACGGCACTTCGTCATGATGCGCGACGGCGCCATGACCGGCGCCCACCTCGACGGCGTCGACAGCGTCAGCGCCGCGTTCCGACGCGGCGTCGAGGGCCTGCTCACCGTCCTTCACTTACGGCCTGCCAGACGATCAGCGTCACGCCGGTCCTCGTGATGGCGGCGACCTGGTTCATCGAGGCGCCCCCGTTGTGCACCAGGACCGGGACACCCAGCGCGTGGGCCTGCTCGGTCGCCGCGGCGAGCCCGCGCAGAGCGACGTCGAACGCGGGCAACACCATGGTCGAGAGGAGCTCGCGCGGCACGTCCCCGTGGCGGGCGGGTCATCCCCGGACGACCCGGTGCCCGCCGTGTCGTTGTTGCCGTGGATGTAGAGCGCGTACGGCCCGCCGACGGCGGCTTTCAGTACGGATAGTAAATCTAGTCGCAGAACTTGCGGAAAGTCGGGTGCTTCGAACAGTAACGCTAAGTGCCACATGAGGCCCACCACCACGATGGGAGATTTCCTCCATACGCACTCAACAATCGCCGATCTCTGAGGCGTGGAAATCCTCTACTAAGAGGGCAAGATGCGCCCGACTCGGGACGGAGTAATTCTCGAATATGGCGAGGCACCCAATGCGCCCAGCGCGTACGAGCACCCCGATGCCAGATCATCACCTATGATTACCACATGGCCATGACCAAAGTCGGGAACAAGTTGAAAAAATACAGCACTTGCGGTGGACTCAACCACCAGCCGCTACCGGGTGACGATGACCGTCGCGCGGTGTCCGGCAGCGTTCTTGAGCTTGGTGTCGCCTGTGAGCAGTTCGCAGCCGAGTGCTTCGGCGAGCGCGATGTACGCGGCGTCGTAGGCGCCGAGG
>Ga0163163_10004224_pt1 | contig 12243 bp, 6 predicted proteins | sample S65metaG_FD_119766 | JGI IMG/M metagenome (GOLD analysis project Ga0163163, IMG submission 119766) | Switchgrass rhizosphere microbial communities from Kellogg Biological Station, Michigan, USA - S6-5 metaG | ecosystem: Host-associated > Plants > Roots > Rhizosphere > Soil | place: USA: Michigan... | reverse complement strand
GCTACGCGCAGCGGACTTCCGACAAATCAAAAAAGACCACGGCAGTCAATACAACCGCACAACGCGGGGTGGATGCGATTTCTGCGTCTCAGATGAAAGACTATCTGACGTTTATCGCTTCTGATGAGATGGAAGGTCGCGACACTCCTTCACGTGGTCTCGACACCACGGCGAAGTTCATTGCAATGAACCTGGCGCGTTGGAGATTTAAACCAGCAGGTGACAACGGATCTTTTCTGCAACGTATCGACCTCAAGCGAGATCGCGTCCAGGGCGCTCAAACTCGAGTTGAATTAAACGGACGAGTGTTGACGCCTGGAACTGATTACCTTCCAGTAGGTGGTTCCGGAAACATCAGCGGCCAACTTGTGTTCGCTGGCAATGGCTGGTTTCTGAAGTCGAAGCAGATGGACGCCTACAGCGGTGTCGATGCTAACGGTAAAATCGCTGTCATCTTTGGTTCACCCAACAGTCAACCGCGTGGAGTCGTAACAGCTGACTACGGCAAGCAAGGTGAAGACTACCTGAATGCAAGCGACTACGCGCGCAAGGTCGGGGCGGTTGGCATCATTTACCTTCCCGATTATCAGTATCTGGCTAACTGGGAACGGATTCGGCAACGCATCATGGAACGCGGCACGACTGTAGTTGCCAAGTTTCAGACTCAAACAAGCGCGCCGCTCCCGTCAATTGTAGTTTCACCCGATGTCGCCACCTCCATCTTCCTTGGCGAGACACAAAGTGCGGTTGGCATTTTTAACGCGTCATACGGTCAGAGTCTTCCCGCCTCTTTCGCGCTGAAGCCCACAAAGACTATGACATTGAGTTTGACGTCAAAATCGGAAATCGTGCCCACACAAAACGTGGTGGCCATCTGGGAAGGTAGCGATCCGATACTAAAAGACGAGTACGTTGCCGTTGGCGCGCATTACGATCACGTTGGTATCTGTCCGCCTGTTGGCGGAGATAACATTTGTAATGGGGCTGACGATGATGGGTCCGGCACAACCGCCATTTTGAGTATGGCGGAAGCCCTGGCAAAGGCACCCACTCGTCCCAAGCGTTCAGTTCTTTTTGTCTGGCACTGTGGAGAGGAAAAGGGACTTTGGGGTTCGCGTTATTTCACCGAGTATCCAACTGTCCCACTCGATCACGTGGTCACTCAACTCAACATCGACATGATTGGTCGTAGCAAGAAAGAGGGCGATACAAATCTTAAGAACAAAGATCTGACTGGACCAAACGGCGTTTATCTCATTGGTTCGACCATGATGAGCACGGAACTCGGAGAACTCGTGCAGTCAGTCAACAAGTCGTATTTGAACATCGGTTATGACACTCGCTACGACGATCCAAATGACCCACATCGCTTCTTCTATCGCAGCGACCATTACAACTACGCTCGCAAAGGGATCCCGATCATCTTCTTCTTCGATGGAGAGCATGAAGATTATCACCAGCCAGGTGACTCGCCGGACAAGATTGACTACCAGAAGATGGAGAAGATTACTCGAACGGTCTACCTGACCCTTTGGGAGGTTGCAAATCGCGCAACTCGGGTGAAGGTAGATAAGCCCTTGCCTTCACAGTTGACCGGGAGTTAAGAGCTCGCTCGCTCGGCTAACAATTGACGATAAGCGGCAGCGCGTGAAAGTCCCAGATCACGCGCTGCCTTCTTTAGTGCCGCACGGTGATCGAGTCCTTCTGCCTCATAGCGTTCAACTATTGCAGCGATACTCAATTTTTCTTTGGAGACGGAAAGCCCCTCGTCGATCGTAGTTCTGTCGATGACAAGAACTACTTCCCCACGCGCCTCTTCTCTTGAATAGTGCTCAGCCAATTCGCTCAACTTCCCGCGTCTTAACTCTTCGTGGAGTTTGGTTAGTTCGCGTGCGACAACAGCTTCACGTTCGCCGAGTATCGAATGCGCGTCTTTAAGCGTGCCGGCGAGTCGATGAGGTGCTTCGTAGAAAATCAGAGTCGCCGGGATAGAAGCCAACTCGCGCAAACGCGACTGCCTTGCACCAGTTCGAGAAGGCAGAAAGCCGGCGAAGAAGAATTCGTCTGTAGGTAAACCTGTGGCGACAAGCGCCGTGATGAGCGCGCTTGGACCAGGCACAGGAACCACTGTGATGTTGTTTTCGATCGCGGCTCGAACGAGTCTGAAACCGGGGTCGCTGATAGCCGGTGTCCCTGCGTCTGAAACGACCGCAACATCCCTTCCTTTTTGCAGCTCGTCAATCAATTGTTCGGATCGTTGCTTCTCGTTGTGCTCGTGATAGCTGACCGTCTTGGTTGCTATTCCAAAGTGCTGTAGCAGCTTGCGTGTGTGCCTCGTGTCTTCACATGCGATGACGTCAACCTTCGTCAAAACCTGGAGCGCACGGTGGGTAATGTCTGCGAGATTACCGATGGGTGTCGCGACAACGTAAAGGGTGCCGGGCATGGGGTGATTATGTCCGATATGCTTCAGCTTGTCGCTTGTCTGATAAAACTTCAGTTTGTCCTATGTCCGATAAACTTTAGTTTGTCGGTGATTTCAGATTTTTGAGAACTGAGATCTGAAGTCTGAGATCGCGTAAGCGAAGGCGAAAGCCCCGGCTGGGCCGAGGCTCTCGAAAGAAGGTGCACTGGCGGGTAAAGCGTAGCAGGTTACCGAGGGAATGGGATTCTTCTCAACCAGTCGTTGGTGCGATTGTTTCCATTACCATTGCGACCCCGGTTGTAGTCGCCACGGTAATTCAATCCATACACATCACTGATCGTTCGCAACTCAGACTGAATTTGCGACCATTCAGATGAAGTGCGTGAATCAAGTCGTCGTGCTCCATACCGATCCACCTGATCCGCCAACTGCAAAACACGCTCAGCTTCATTCATACTGCGGTCCAGATCACGACCGTTACCAACACGCGATTTCAAGTTACCAACTGCACGACGAAAGTCGTGGACAACGCTATTAATCTCATCTTCGCGACGCGTGCCATCAACTCTGCTGTGATCGAGCGCGCGGTCCATGTCGCTTTCAAAGTCCTTCGCCAGGCGATCGAGCTGCTGAACTGAATCACGCAGGTAACGATCGTCGTAACGTCCGTTATCTCGACTACGACTCGGATAACTGTTATCGGGGTACCGATTGTCCGGATAGCCTCCCCATTGAGCAGCCGCAACGACTGGCAGACAAAGCGCCAGAACGCCGGCGGCAAAAATTGAAAACTTCAGTGTGTGTTGGCTCGTCATCTTCAATCTCCTCACGATTCAATGCGGGGCTACACCCCCGCGGCGCTAACACCATCAGAATTGGCAAGTGCCGTGCCCGGATCGACAAAGCGCCCGAACCGCTAAGATTTGAGGAGAAAAACAAGGAAGGAAGCTGAGGTCTTACCGAAATGGTTTTCGAGTCGCGTCAAAACGTGCAGACATTCCAGGTGCCGGGCTAGCGCCTGTGGGGACGGTGAGTGTCTAGCAGGATTGCGAGATGCCGGCGGAGATCAGACTCGTGAAGTGTTGTCCGAACCGTCAACCTGTTTGAGCGCATCCACCCAGGTGCACCGCTGTTAGTCTTAGCCAGCAACAACTCTTCGCCAGCTGTTCGGATGCCCAGGTGCCGTATGTTTGCGCAAGCCAGCCCACCGCCTCGTACGACGCCATCGCTTGGAGTTCGAGGCCAACCTGCTTCCACAAACAATCTTCGCACTCCGCTCGACAGTGTTAACAGGTTGCCGACCATTGTCGAATTACCGATCTTGAATCGGTGAGCATCCTCGCTGGCAATCTGCAAACTGGCGCCGGCTCGGTTTGCTTCACCTGCAAGCTGAGTAAAGCTCGAAATCAGCCATTCAATTCCGGCCTTACGTAAGAGGTCATTTGAGTTTCGGAGTGTCAGGTAAGCGGCAACGTCAGCACGGCCCGCCAGACGCGCACGTTGCTCAGCTTCCGCGAGGGCCGCAGCCCAGGCTTCGTCCAGTTCACTCACTATAAGTTCTCCGTCCTACAAGAGTATGCCAAGTCAGGCCTTCTATTTTCAGGTTGGGAAGGGACCCTGTCCCCAGCGTATTAAGTTCTTTTTGGAGTTCAGTCCTGGGGGCGCAGGCGTCCTCGGCTGCATGGTGACCACTAGAGTCTGTCAACCGTCTTTCGCAGGCGGGGACGCCTGCGCTCCCAGCACTGAACCTGTTGGTTTCTAACCAAATGAAGTATCGACAAGCTGAAGCATATCGGACATTGATGGTATCATGACCGCCGAATCGTCCCCCTTAAATACGTGAAGGTATCGCTAGAGTATTCATGACGGATTCAGCACACGCGATGTTGATGAAAACGATCTATAGAATCTTTCTCTACCTGTTCGCCTTGTCTGTTTTTCTGCTTGTCGACACACATATACAAGCCCAGTCGAATGTTCAGCTTCCTTCGGCGAATGGACATGTAAACGATTTCGCCGGAGTCCTGGACGCGCAGACAAAGAGTCGTTTGGAGTCGTTGCTTCAAAACCTGAAAGAAAAGACAAAGATCGACTTCTATGTGGCCGCTGTAGATACCACTGGCGACCGCGATATCTTCGACTACTCGCACCAACTTTCAACGGAATGGAACATCGGCGCACGCAACAGCGGCAACAAGAGTTTATTGCTGGTCATCTCCGTTGCTTCAAAGACATCGTTCACACAATTCAGCCGCATGATGCAATCGAGTCTTCCTGATGGCGTTCTTGGTGAGATGTCCCAACGAATGCGCGCACCGTTGTCGGCAGAACGTTTTTCGGAAGCACTTGATACGGGTGTACAAGTGTTCGTCAACGCCGTGGCCCAGAAGTTAGGCATTGCGGCGCAGGATTTAGATAGTTCTGCATCTTCACCGAGTGCAAGTGGAGTCACCGCTACAACAGGTGAAACAGTCCAACCGAGCGATTCTTCTGCGTCTGAGCCCGAGGTGACCAGGCCGCGCGTGGTAAAAGCAACTACAAAGTCCACCGAGAAGGAAACGACAGCAGCAACCTCAGTCAACCTCTTTCCCACTCCGACCGAAACTCCGGCGCCACAGGATTCTGTTGCCGCTAAGCCTGTTGTAAAAGAGCCTGTAACTGAACGTCCTCGACCGGAAGTAAAAACTCCGAAGACAACAACCACTAAGCAAAAAGTCCCGGCTGTTGATGACGACGCAGAATTAGAAGAGGTTGAACTAACGCTGACGCTCCCGTTGTCAAAGCGCGCGGAAAAGTTGAAGGCATTTCTCGCAAGCCATCCTGACTCCAAGGCACGTCCGAGAGCTACCGAGTTACTCATCAGCACACATGCAGGACTTGGTGATCAGTTTTTGAAAGACGGTGACACCGATAATGGAATCAAACAGCTCATGCTGGCGATTGATGAGGCCGACATCGGTATCTCCGACAAACTCTTTAAAGGAGTAATCGCGCAGATTCCGTCGAACCTTTACCTCCGTGGCCAGAGTGGAGCGTCATTCAAAGCAGCCTCCGCTATCGAAACAAAGTTTGGTTCGGATCCAAACCGACTGCTGGACATTGCTCGATTCTATATCGGGCTGGAGCGTGGCGATGAAGCCGCGCGTGTCGCCGAACAAGCTATAAAACTTGCTCCGGACATGTCCGAAGCGCATCGCGTGCTCGCGTTGAGTCGTCACATCAATCTTCAGCTGGACGAAGCTACCAGCGAATACAAGCGGGCCATCGAGCTGGATCCCGCCTCACGGATTTCAAAAAGCAGCCTGGCAGATCTCACTCGCGCGAGCGGTAAACCTGAAGAAGCACTGGCGCTTTATAACGAACTTCTAAAGACAGATCCAACAGACAACGCTGCAACTGCAGGAATGGTCATAAGTCTCCTCGAACTAGATCGTAAAGACGACGCGATGAGCGCACTTAATTCTGCAGTTGAGAAGGATCCACGCAATCTTGCGTTAATGACCGGAGCGGCTTACTGGTTTGCGGCGCATGGTGATTACGAGAAGGCTTTTGACTTTGCGAAAAAGGCAGTCACGATTGAGCCAAGATATACGTGGGCACAAATTGCCTTGGTTAGATCCTTAATCGGACTGAAGCAACCGGCGAGCGCCGAGCGAGCAATGCGTTATGCGCGACAGTATGGAAAGTTTCCAACCCTGAACTACGAGCTCGCTAACGTCGTCGCGACCATGGGTTTCTACGACGAAGCTGCTGAGATCCTTCGCGAGTCGTTCACTTTCAAGGACGGTCAGATCGAGACGTTCCTGGCAGGACGGATTGCGGCGCACGACTCAAATTTTTTGGATCTACTTACAGCTGAGCGTAAGGCGAGTATCTACCAACCTACCGCCGCAGACACGGCAGCGAATAGCAAAACGTTAACTAAGCTGCTCGCGTTGGATAGCGCGTTAACTGAAGCAAGCGAAGGCGAGAAACTCGATGAAACGGCGGCAGCAAAAGCAGCTCGGGATTTCAGTGCGGGTGAGGACAGTATGCGTGCGTTTAGACAACTCTACGCTGCCAGTCGCTTACTCCGAAAAACCATCGCGCTGCAAACCGCTCTTGAACTTGTCAACGAAGCAAAGAAAGGAATGGAGGTAGCGCTCAATGTTTCAGTCGTGACGACAGCTGTTCAGGCCGATGAGTTTCGGAGCCTTCGAGCCGAAGCAATTGCATCGGGAAACATTCCGGATATCGCTGACGCGCCCCGCAGTGCGCTATCAAGCATCATGCGCGGACGCATCGATGATCTGACAGGGTGGATACTTTTCAACCAGGACAAATACTCGGACGCAATTGAACATCTGAAGCGAGCAACGACAACTCTTCCAAACGGGACTCCTGCGTGGCGCAACGCAGTTTGGCACCTGGGTGTCGCGTATGAGCAAACAGGTCGAAACGATGTTGCCCTGGAGAATTACATCCAAAGCTACAACGCCGGGCCGCGTGATCCGATTCGTCGTTCAGTAATCGAGAAGCTCTATCGAAAGGTCAATGGATCCGTGGAAGGACTGGAAGATAAAGTAGGTCCGGCTGTGTCAACAGGCTCCGCAGGCGTTGCCACAAAAACGACTGCCACTACCACGATCCCGGATCCAGTTCCAGCAAGGGAGCAAGAAACAACGAAACCGCGCGAACCGGAAAAACTCGCTCCGGTCGCCGAAACTGAAACAGCTAAGCCTGAAACGACCAAGCCCGAAGCAACTGTAACGGCAGCCACTGATCCCTCACCTACACCCCCGCCAACGCCAACAGTTTCGGAGGCACCCAAAACGAGCCAGCCTGAACCTCTCAGCGAGGAGGCGCTACGAGCTGCCGGATCACGTTTACGTTCCAGCATCAGGATCACAGGTCGTGTTCTTGATTCGAATGCGAACGGACTTTCGAATGTGGTGGTGGTTTTGATCAGTCCGTCAGGCTCAGTGTTGGCGTCTACCACGGACAAAGATGGCTACTACTCTTTCACTGTAGCGCCGTCACAAAAAACTTATCGCGTCATCCCCTCAAAGGATGGATACACGTTCACGCCGGTGGACAAAGCTTTCGCCGGACTGATTGATGATCAAAAGGGAATCGACTTTATCGCGAAATCACCGTAGGTTTTCTTCATAAGTGCTTTTATGAAAAAAGCCCGAGGATCGAGATCCTCGGGCTTTTTGTTTTGGATCGACAGTGATCTACTTGTTGTTTTCCGAACTTCCTCCGACCGGTTTACCGTCAGCGTCTAACAATTGCACTGTTCCGTACTTGGACAGAACCTCGCGAGTCTTCGATGCATCTCCAACTGCTACGACCTGCAGACGCTTCATATCGATATACTTCTGCGCGACGCGTTGTACATCATCAGCCGTGATAGCTGAGACCTTTTGTGGATACGTATCCCAGTAGTCAGCCGGCAGATTGTAGAGCTTCTGTGTGATGATGTTTTGCAGAAGAGCCTGGGGCTGTTCGAGTGAAAGAGCGAAGCTACCAATGATCGCCCGTTTCGCATTTTCGAGTTCAGTGGCGGGAACTTTCTCAGTACCCAGTCGCTCAAACTCATACTTGAACTCTTTCATCGCGCCATCAGTAACCTCAGTACGCACTTCCGAGGAAGCCAACCACGTACCGCGATACTTCGAACTACCGAATCCACTGTAGGCACCGTAGGTGTAGCCTTTGTCCTCACGAAGGTTCAGGAACAAGCGCCCTGTTGGGCCACCGCCCAAAACACGATCAGCCAACAGTACGGCAAAATAGTCAGGACTGGTTCTTTCAATTCCCAGTGTACCCAGTTGCAGCACTGTTTGAACTGAACCCGGCCGATCAATCAAATAGATCGCTGCCGCTGACGGCTCAGGCGCTGCAGGAATCGTGACGGCTGGCACTTCCGCTTTCTGCCAATCACCGAAAGCTTTTTCGACTCTCGGCATCAGTTCCTTCATCGTTACGTCACCAACTACAGCCAGGATGGCATTGTTGGGTCGGTAGTATGTCGAGTGAAAATCGGCAAGGTCCTTGCTCGACAATTTCTTGATCGATTCCGCAGGTGCCGAAACCAACGCTGCCGGGTGTGATCCGTAGATGGCTTTGCTGAATTGCTCCTGCGCGAGAAACTGCGGAATTGCTCGCTGCTGGCGAAGCTGTTCGAGTGTTCGGGATTTGTACTTATCAACCTCGGACTGTGGGAAAGATGGATTTCGCACAACATCCGAAAAGATATCCATCGTCTTGTCCAGATTTTCAATGAGACCTGACGTCGTCACTGTGCTGGTCAACGAAGATAGTCCCGACGTGGCGATCAACGTTGCCCCCAGCGCGTCGACCTGTTCAGCTATGTCTTTGCTGGATCGCTTGGCTGTTCCGTCACGCAGAAGTGCAGCAGTGAAGTTGGCAAGGCCATGATAGTCGGCGCGATCCGCAAGACCACCACTCAAAACCACCATCTGCATGTTGAACGTTGGCACTCTATCACTGTGAAGGAGGATTACCTTGAGGCCATTTGGCAGCGAAGCCTCCTCTGCCTTCGGTAACTTCACTCTTAAAACGTTCTGGTTAACGGGGGCCTTTCCTTTTATGACAGCCCCCTTGGTAGTGCTCGGAGACTGGGGCGTCATGCCGCCCTGGCCATAAGCCATAGACGACGACAGCGCAGCCAGCATCAGTGTAACTATCAACTTTTTACTGTTCTTGATGATTCTCATTACTCACTCCTTACTGGCCGGATGCGCCGGTTGTTGCCCGGGTCTTTGCCTTGGGCGTCGTAATTACAACTGTGCGATTGGTATCGATCAGGTACTTGTTCGCCACACGCTGCACGTCTTCCTTCGTTACCGCGCTGACTCTTTCCAGGCGTGTGTTGATTAAGTTGGGCTCATTGTAATAAACGGTGTACTGGCCCATCGTAACTGCTCGATTCAACGAACTCTGAAGACCATTGATGAAGTTTCGTCTCGTCGTGTTCTTCGCTTTCTGAAGTTCCCAATCTGCGATTGGCTCCTTCTTTAGACGATCGATTTCAGCGTAGACGATCGCTTCTACATCTTCCGGTTTCACGTTGGGACGTAGCGTCGCATTTGTATAGAGTGCGCCTACACCACGCTTCTCATCCATGAAACCGCCGACGTTAGTCAGCATCTCTTTCTCTTTAACGAGCTTTTGATAAAGCCGCGAACTCTGCCCGCCTTGTAAAGCATTAGCGAGTACTTGTAGAGCGTAGAAATCTTGAGAGTTTCCGGGAACAGCTTTGTAAGCAATATCGATTCGCAGAGCGCGCGCAAGCACGTCATCAAGGGTAGCGCGTCGCTCAGCGGTTTGTTGCGGCTCCGTCATGTCGACGGTTGGCGGATCTGGTTGGCGCGGAATTGCTTCAAAGTTCGAACGCACCTTGGCCAGGGCATCTGCGGTTTTGAAATCACCGACGACAGTTAGCACCGCGTTGTTAGGTGCGTAGTACATCTTGAAAAACGCAGCGACGTCTTCGACACTGGCCGCGTTCAAATCATCCATCGAACCAATGGTCGTGTGTTTGTACGCGAAGTTGTCGTAGATCAGTTCCTGCTGGACTTCGCCGCTTTTTCCATAGGCCTGGTTGTCGACCCCCAACCGTCGTTCTTCCTGAACGGCGTTGCGCTGATTGTCGAGGTTATCTTTGGTGATGGCGAGGCTACGCATCCTATCCGCTTCGAGGAATAGTGCGAGGTCCAACTGGTTCGCCGGAAGAGCTTCAAAATAATTGGTGCGATCCTCGTTCGTCGTACCATTCATCGTTCCGCCGTTATTAAAGACTAGCAGGAAGTGTTCGCCTGATCCGACATTTTCGGATCCCTTGAACATCATGTGCTCAAAAAGGTGGGCGAAGCCCGTGCGGCCCTGACGCTCATTACGCGAACCGACGTTATACGTGAGTGACACGGCAATAACTGGGGCTGAATGATCTTCGACAGTGATTACACGCAAACCGTTTTTCAGCGTAGTCTCCTTAAAATCAACTCGCACATTTCGTGCAGCCTGGGCCTGCACCGCAATGACGCTTAGCGTGCAAACCAGGAGAGCGAACAAAAACTTCGAGACGCGTCTCATACACAAACTCCTTCTGTTATTGGGATACTTCATACCGAGCGATGATGGTCAACGAAACAAACCTGGAGCAGCAACACAGACACCCACAGTCTGCAATGGAATTTAGAGGGGAAACTTTTTGTCGTTGGGATTCGGCAGCGCGTTCGCTAAACCATTAAACACTCGCCTGCGTGACAGGAATGTATGCTTGGCAGGGAGCACTGTCAAGCGAGCGAACCGGCGCCCTCGCTGTTGGATCCTCAGCCAACCGCCCGCCCTTTCCAACCATCCAAGACTGTCGTCAAGTGCAGAACGCCCGCGTCAGACTAGCCGGCACCTTCGGCCCTCGCATCATCGAGCAAGCCCAAAAATCCGGTTGTTTTCGAGCGCTCTCAGCAGCGATCAATGTTTGTTGTCGCAGCGGATTCCTGCTGCCAGTAAGAACGGCTGTATAATCGTTCGCAACTGAACGCCATGACAAGAATCAAGCTTATATTCCCTGGGATTGTGACAACGCTGGCAATAGTCTTAGCCCTTGCCGTCCCCGCAACTTCGCAACAGCCTGCCCCACAACAAGCGGCCAGCCGATACGATGTAACTAGCTACAGAATTGAGGCGCAGATTATTCCCGATCAGCACATGCTTCGCGCGGGGGCGGATGTGACGTTCGTGCCGTTGGATGCAACTCGTTCAGTGGTCTTTGAGCTTAACGGCTCCTTAAAAGTCGAAAGCATTGAGAAGGATGGCAAGGCTCTTAGCGGCTATGTCCAGGATGCCGTCGGCGTTGGTGCTCTCGGCCCAAGTGTTCGGATCGATCTCGGTGAAGTCGTGCCGGCCAACGTTCCTGTTACGTTGCGTATCCGGTGGAGTGGAGCCCTGGTTTCGCCAGAGGGAGGACCGCTTGCAACCAAGCGATTGGCGTATGTAGGCACTGAAGGTTCTTACTTAATGTACGCTTCGCGCTGGTTTCCATTTCACGATTACGCCGCAGACCGGGCCACTTCCGACATCACGTTCATTGTGCCTGCGGGACTGCAGGTCGCCGGCACCAGCGACGATCCCGTTGTGGCGCAGGCAGCGCCAAAAGAAGGTGCAGTTCGCTATCACTTCATTCATCGACAGCCCGTTTTGATCGGAAACTTCGCGGCCGGCCAGTATATAAACAAGAATCTCACGTTCGGTAAATATCAGATCCAACTCTACGCTATGCCCGGCAGCGAGAAACGTATTGACGGATTTGCCGAGTTGACGGGTCGTGTCCTGGAGTTTTATTCGAAGCACTACGGTGCGCCGTTGTTCGGAAACAAACTCGTCATTGTTCAGATAGACGACGAGAGCCTGGATTCGTATTCAGGTCCAGGCATCATTTACCTGTCGTCGAAGATGTTCGATCCGAGCCGTCCGATACCAGAGGAAAAGGTCGAGCGTGAAATTGCTTATCAGTGGTGGGGCCAGACAGTAGGCTTGAAGTCATTTGATGATGCGTGGTTGTCACAGGGTCTTGCTGAGTGGAGTGCGTTCGCCTACCGCGAATCAACTTTGAGTGCCGGTGGTCTCGATGCTGCACAACGCGAACAGCAGGAACGTGCGTTGACCTTCGAGCAGACTGCATCCATCGCTCGTGCTCCCAGTTCGCTCGATGATCAGTCAGCTGCCTACCAGTCAATCGTTTTTTACAAAGGTTCGATGGTGTTCCGCATGTTGCGGGAAACGATCGGCAAGGACTATTTCGATAAGCT
>Ga0163163_10004223_pt1 | contig 12244 bp, 10 predicted proteins | sample S65metaG_FD_119766 | JGI IMG/M metagenome (GOLD analysis project Ga0163163, IMG submission 119766) | Switchgrass rhizosphere microbial communities from Kellogg Biological Station, Michigan, USA - S6-5 metaG | ecosystem: Host-associated > Plants > Roots > Rhizosphere > Soil | place: USA... | reverse complement strand
CCAATTCAAGGCGATGCGCCCCGTATTCGATATTCATCCTTTCTGGGTATGCGGCGAGCCGCAAGCCGACGGAAAGACTGTGAAGCTTTGGGTTCGGGATCACGAAGGCGCCCAGAACATGGTGGCGACGGCGGAGGTCGCGTGATGAGACCGCTCGCTGGCATCAACGTCGTCACACTCGAGCATGCGATCGCGGCACCGTTCGCCACCCGCCAGCTCGCCGATCTCGGTGCCCGAGTCATCAAGATTGAACGCCCGGGCGTCGGCGACTTCGCGCGCGGCTACGATGAGCGCGTACGCGGGCTTGCGTCGCACTTCGTCTGGACCAACCGCTCGAAGGAAAGCCTCACGCTCGATGTCAAGCATCCGGGCGCTCGCGAAATCCTGATGCGCCTGGTGCTGGAGCATGCCGATGTCGTGGTGCAGAACCTGGCGCCCGGTGCCGCTGCCCGCCTCGGCCTATCCTACGCCGCGCTATCGGCGCAAAAGCCCGGACTCATCGTGTGCGACATCTCGGGCTACGGCGAGGACGGCCCCTATCGCGACAAGAAAGCGTACGACCTCCTGATCCAGAGCGAGTCGGGGCTGGTGTCGACAACGGGCACGCCCGAGACGCCGTCGAAGGCGGGCCCGTCGATCGCGGACATAGCGGCCGGCATGTACGCCTACTCGTCGATCCTCGCGGCCTTGATGCATCGCCAGCGCACCGGACGCGGGCAGCACATCGATATCTCGATGCTTGAATCGCTGGTCGAGTGGATGAGCTATCCGCTGTACTACGCGATCGATGGCGCCGAGCCGCCGGCGCGCAGCGGCGCCAGCCACGCCACCATCTACCCATACGGGCCGTTCCCTGCCGGTGACGGCAAGATCGTGATGCTCGGGCTGCAGAACGAGCGCGAATGGACGGGTTTCTGCGAGAAGGTCCTGCTGCGCCCCGAGCTCGCCCAGGACGAACGGTTTTCCAGCAATTCCCGCCGCAGCGCTGCGCGCGACGCCTTGCGTGCACTCATCATCGAGGCGTTTGCTCCGCTGACCGCCGAACAAGTGCTCGCGAGGCTCGACGACGCGCAAATCGCCAACGCGCAGGTCAACTCGATGCACGATGTCTGGAAGCATCCGCAACTGAAAGCGCGCAATCGCTGGCGCGACGTCGACACTCCGGCCGGCAAGGTGCCGGCACTGCTGCCCCCCGGGTCGTGGGAAGAGGAAGAGCCGCGCATGGACGCCGTACCCGCGCTCGGCGCGCACACGGACGCGATCCTCGCTTCGCTCGGCTATTCCGCCGAACGCATCGCGAAGCTCCGTGCCGAAAAGGCGGTTTGATGAATCCGCTCACCTATCTCTTCGTGCCGGGTGACCGGCCCGAGCGCTTCGACAAGGCCGCCAATGCGGGCGCGAGCTGCATCATCCTCGACCTCGAGGACGCGGTGCTGCCTGATGCCAAGCCGCGCGCACGCGAGGCGATCGCGGAATGGCTCGCGAGGAACTCCGAGCATGCATCTCGCACGGTCGTGCGCATCAACGACGCAAGCGACCTGCCGTTCGTCGCGAAGGCGCGTGTGGGCACCGTCATGCTGCCGAAAGCGGAATCCGCCTCGCAGGTGCGCGACGTCGCGAGCGCGGGCGCACGCGTGATCGCCTTGGTCGAGACGGCGCGCGGCGTGCGCGCGATGGAGGAAATCGCGGAGACGGAAGGGATCGAGCGGCTCGCTTTCGGCACGATCGACTATGCGGTCGACATCGATGCGACCGGCGATCGCGATGCGCTCGCTTATCCCGCGTCGCGCATGGTCGTCGCATCGCGATGCGCCGGCCTGCCTGGTCCGATCGCGGGCGTGACCGCGGCAATCGACGACGAAGGGCAGCTGCGCTCGGATGTCGCCTGGGAGCGCTCGCTCGGATTTGGCGCAAAGCTCCTCATCCATCCTCGGCAGGTCGCCGTCGTTCAAGATGCCATGCGTCCCACGGATGATGAGGTCGCCTGGGCGCGCCGCGTCGTTGCGGCGGCGCACGCCTCGCAGGGCGCGGTGCAGGTGGACGGCCGCATGGTCGACCGTCCCGTACTCGCCAAGGCACAAGCGATTCTCGAACGCATTTCCACAAGGTGATCACTATGCCCGCTTCCATCATCGACTCGCACATCTTCCGCGATATATTCACCACCGAGGCCATGCGCAGCGTGTGGTCGGACGAAAATCGTACGGCGCACTACCTTTCGATCGAGCGAGCGCTCGCGGTCGTGCAAGGACGGCTCGGCATCATTCCCCAAGAGGCAGCAGACGAGATCGCCCGCAATTGCGATATCGGGAAGATCGACATGGACAAGCTCAAGGCGCAAACCGAGCGCATCGGCTATCCCATCCTGGGCGTCGTGTCGCAGCTCAACGCCCTTTGCCGCGATCGCCTGGGCGAGTACTGCCACTGGGGCGCAACCACGCAGGACATCACCGACACCGCGACCGTGCTGCAAATCCGCGAGGCGCTTGTGCTCGTCGATGCCGATCTCGTTGCCATCTCGTCGGCACTGGCGGCGCTGGCCCGCAAACATCGGGATACCCCGATGGCCGGCCGCAGCAACCTGCAACAGGCGATTCCCATCACCTTCGGCTACAAGGTCGCGACGATCCTCGCTGCCGTCGAGCGGCATCGATCGCGTCTTGCCGAGCTCCGGCCACGCGTGCTGGTAGGCGAATTCGGCGGCGCATGCGGGACGCTGGCTTCGATCGAGAAAGGCGCGCTCGAGACTCACGCCGGCCTCATGGCAGAGCTGGGGCTGGGCGAGCCCGCCATCGCATGGCACACGGTGCGCGACACGATCGCCGAGGTGGGCTGCTTTCTCGCGCTCGTTGGCGGAACGCTCGGCAAAATCGCCATGGACGTCAAGCTCATGATGCAGACGGAAGTCGGCGAGGTGTACGAGCCGTTCGCGCACGGTCGCGGATCGAGCAGCACCATGCCGCAGAAGCGCAATCCGATCTCGTCTTGCTACATCCATGCGCAGGCGTCGATGGTGCGCCAGAACGCGGCCGCCCTGCTCGACGCGTGCATCGCCGACCACGAGCGGTCCACCGGCCCTTGGGAGATCGAATGGATCGCCTTGCCGGAGGCGTTCTGCCTCACGGCGGGAGCGCTCAGGCAAACGCGGCTCGTGCTCGAGGGCCTCGAGGTCGACGCGAAGCGCATGCGCGAGAACCTCGACATGACCAACGGCCTCGTCATGTCGGAGGCGGTCATGATGGGCCTCGGACCCTACATCGGTCGAGAATACGCGCACGATCTCGTCTACGACCTGTGCCGCCAGGCTCTCCGTGAGGACCGCCCGCTCATCGAACTCCTCGCGTCGCACCCCGACATCGCAAAGCATCTCGATCGCGACGCGCTGGAACGCCTTTGCGATCCTGCGAGTTACCTGGGACAGGCCGGCGCGATGGTAGATCGCGTGCTCGCCCGCCGCGCTGCGATTCATTAAAACCGACACGACCACGATTGAGCCGCGCCTGCCGCGGCGCGGTGACGCGGCGCCGGAAGATTCACTCCTTCGGGCGGAGCGCACGAAGCGGCGCGAATTCATCGAAGAGCCGAAGATCACCGCGGATTGACGTCATGCTGATCGACATTCCTTGCATGCTCATGCGTGGCGGGACATCGAAGGGACCGTTCTTCCTGGAAGACGACCTGCCGCGCGAGGCGCGGCTTCGCGATCGAGCGCTGCTCGCGGTCATGGGTTCGCCGGACGTTCGCCAGATCGACGGTATCGGTGGCGGCGACAGCCTGACCAGCAAAGTCGTGATCGTAGGGCGCTCGACGCGACCCGGCATCGATCTCGAATATCTCTTCGCGCAGGTCGGGGTTGGCGAAGGCGCCGTCGACACCGCCCCGAATTGCGGCAACATGCTCGCCGGCGTCGGCCCGTTCGCCATCATGCGCGGGCTCGTCCAGGCGCGCGATCCCGAGACACCTATGCGGGTCTACAACCGCAATACCGGCAAGGTTATCGAAGCCGTCGTGCAAACGCCGGGCGCCGTGCTCACTTACGAGGGCAATGCCCGCGTCGATGGCGTGCCCGGCACCGGCGCGCCGATCGTCCTCAACTTCCTGAACGCCGCCGGCGCGAAGACCGGCAAGCTTCTGCCGAGCGGCAACGCGGTCGACCTCATCGACGGCATCGAGGTGAGCTGCGTGGATCTCGCATCGCCGCTGGTGTTCGTGCGTGCCGCGGACCTCGGCAAAACGGGTTACGAGACGAAGCGGGAGCTCGATGCCGATGTCGACCTGATCGCGCGCATAGAGCCGCTGCGCCGCAAGGCCGCGCTTCGCATGGGCCTGGGAGACGTATCGGGCAAGGTGCTGCCCAAGTTTGCGATCGTCGCGGAACCCCGCGATGGCGGCAACATCGCGGCACGTTATTTCGTGCCATGGAACTGTCACTCGGCATTCGCGGTGACGGGAGCACTCTGCCTGGGCGCTGCGGCACTGATACCGGGCACGGTCGCGCATGGGGTAGCGAATCGGGACGAGCCGGGCGTGGTCGTCATCGAGCATCCAGCCGGTTCGTTGGAAACGCGTATTTCTGTGCGCCGCGACGGGCCGGGGGTGCCCATCTTCGAGCGCGCCGGCATCGTACGAACCGCACGCCCTCTTCTCGAGGGCGTCGTTCACGTCGCGGATGACGTCCTTGCCTGAACCGTCCGATGGGGCGAACTTCCGTTCGCGGCCGTCTCGGACAATCGTTCGGCGTGCGAATCCGTTGCCCTTTGTCGATTGGGACGAGCGGAAACGGCAGCGATCAAGCCGCCCGAGTTTTGCCGGAATTCGTCTCGGCTAAAATGCGCTCTTCACAAACGACGGCACAAATTGACGATGGAGCGGACCATTCGGGTTCTGGTGGTCGACGACAGCCCGGCGATTCGGGAGGCCGTGACCGAAATGCTCACGACGCTTGGCATGAAGGCCGGCTCGGCGGTCAGCGGGCGTGCGGCTTTGAAGCTGTGCGCTGGCGGCTGCCCATTTGACGTGATTCTTGCCGACCTTGTAATGGGTGATATTGGCGGCGTTCAACTCGCCGAAACGCTTCGCGAAGCGTATCCCACTGTTCCGGTGATCCTCATGACTGGCCATGAGAGCCTCGTCGACGGCGTGATCGATGCGGGTGCGAAGCCTCTTTTCAAGCCGTTCGGTGCGCTGCAGCTGATGCGAGTGCTCAACGACGCATTGTCGCGCCACGATTGATCGTTTGCCGTCTCACACGAAGCAGCAGCAGGTCCCAGTACGTGGCGCTGGAACTGTCCACGCTATCCGCCAAATCGCCGGGGCTGCGCCGCTCACTTTGACCGTGTAGCTGATCCCATTGGCGCCGGGTTTGCCCGCGGTCCCGACCGCCCGCAAAGCGCGCGGCGGTCTCGACCAACCGCACCGCGCCTGAGCGCCCATCGTGCAGGAGCGATTGCCGGACGCCGCGCGCCCGCTCCCTGTCGACCTGATCTGGGGTGGACGCCACCGCGCCGAACCTGCGCACGAATTCCATCGTGACGTGATCGCTTCCTCGTTGAAGACCACTTGCGTGCACATACCTCAACCACCATGTTGTTCCGGATGTCCAAACATGGCCCTCGGCGAAATGCATAAGGTTGTAACCGCTGCGTTGTGCCTTTTGTGGTCGACCGACCGCCCGGTACACCGCTAACCGAGCAATCACATGCCCAAGACAAAAAACTATGTCATTCACGAAAACGCGGCCTGGGTGGAACCGTTGCGCGCTGCGTTCTATGAGATCGATGCGCCCTTCGAGGAGTGGTTCATAAGCGAGGGCTTGGTAGACCTGTCGTCCGCGCCGCCGAACGGCATTTTCTACAACCGGATGAGCGCGTCCTCGCACACGCGTGATCATCGGTATGCCGCCGAGCTGACCGGGGGCCTGCTGGCTTGGCTGGAATCCCACGGTCGAAAGGTCGTGAACAACGGTCGCGCGCTGCAACTGGAGATCAGCAAGATTGCGCAATACACTGCGCTCGCTGACTTCGGGATCCGCGTACCGCGCACGATTGCGGCCGTAGGTCGTGACAATATTCTCGCTGCGGCCGGCCGGCTGGGTGGACGTTTCATCACGAAACACAACCGTGCCGGCAAGGGCCTCGGCGTACGGCTATTCAACGATGTCGGCGCACTTCGCGAGCACCTGCAGACGCCGGCTTTCGAACCGTCCGTCGATGGCATAACGCTGATCCAGGAATATATCCAGGCTCCCGAGCCATTCATCACCCGAGCGGAATTCGTAGGCGGCAGGTTCCTGTATGCGGTTCGTGTGGACACCTCATTGGGCTTCGAGCTCTGCCCGGCCGACGTGTGCCAGGTGGGTGACGCGTTGTGCCCCGCCGGCACTGGTGCCGCAGCACCGCAGTTCCGGATTCTGAAGGGCTTCTCGCATCCGTTGATAGAGCTCTACCAGCGTTTTCTTTCTGCTAACGGAATCGGTATCGCAGGCATTGAGTTCATCGCCGATCGTGAAGGGCAGGTCTACACGTACGACGTCAACACCAACACGAACTACAACGCGGCGGCCGAAGCGGAGGCCGGCATCTACGGCATGCGCGCCATCGCCCGCTATCTCGAGCGCGAGCGTCGTCAGCTCGAGCAGAACGAGCGGTCTGCAGTAACGGCCTGAGGACACGCGCATCGTTTGGAGACAAATCCGCTCGCGAGCAGGATGACAGTCGCGGCGCTAATCGCCCCAGGTAAAGCCAGAGGGTTTGGAGAGCACGATGAACAGCACCAACGCGCCAGCACAACAACCACGCGCAAACCAAGACTCGCGCGCAAGTTTTCCGCCTCGCAAGTCGTGGCTCATCTTCCTTGTACTGCTGCTGGTCAACTACATGGTGATGAGGCATTTGGTGCCCGGACCGGGAGAGCCGGTCACCGTTCCCTACACCGTATTCAAGGAGGAGGCCGCCAAGGGCAATGTCGCTGCCATTTACAGCCGCGGCAACAGCATCGAGGGTCGCTTCAAGACTGCCGTAACCTGGCCGCCGCCAAGCAACGACAAGGCCGTAGCCGAGAAGAGCAGATGGGCCCCGCCCGTAACGCGGACGGCGGACACGTTCACGACCGAGTTCCCGGCCTTCGTCGATCCCGGATTGGAGGCTTTTCTGATCGGTCACAAGGTGGAGATCAGTGCCGTGCCGATCCGCGAAGGCAGCCCTTGGGCAACCGTTCTTTTCGGCTTCGGGCCGGCGATTCTTCTGATCGCCTTCTACGTATGGCTCTATCGGCGCGCGGCGCAGGGCGCGGGGCTGGGCATGGGCGGCCTCATGGGAATCGGTCGCAGCAAGGCGCGCCGTTACGATGAGAAGTCGGGAACGAAGGTGACGTTCGACGATGTGGCAGGCATCGATGAAGCGGAAAGCGAGCTGGTCGAAATCGTGGACTTTCTGAAATCACCGGAAAAATACACTCGGCTCGGCGGCTCGGCACCGAAGGGCGTGCTGTTGGTCGGTGCGCCGGGTACCGGTAAGACGCTGCTGGCCCGAGCTGTCGCGGGAGAGGCAGGAGTACCGTTCTTCTCGATGAGCGCAGCCGAATTTGTGGAGATGATCGTCGGCGTCGGTGCAGCGCGCGTGCGCGATCTTTTCAAACAGGCACGCGAGCAGGCCCCAGCGATCATTTTTATCGACGAGATCGATGCGATCGGCCGCGCACGCGGGCAGATAGCGATCGGTGGGTCGAGCGAGCAGGAGCAGACATTGCAGCAGATTCTGACCGAGATGGACGGGTTCACGGGCCGCGAAGGCATCATTGTGCTGGCGGCAACGAATCAGCCGGACGTCCTCGACCGGGCACTGCTGCGACCGGGGCGCTTCGACCGCAGGGTCGTCGTCAATCTGCCGGACAGGGCAGGACGGGAAGCGATCCTGAAAGTGCACACGCGCAAGGTTCCGCTCGCGGGCGATGTGAGCCTTGCGGAGCTCGCGTCGGCTACGCCCGGCTTCTCCGGTGCCGACCTGAAGAATCTCGCCAACGAGGCCGCGCTGCTCGCGGCGCGGCGCGAACAGGACCTCGTACATCAGAAGGATTTCTCCGACGCCCTGGAGAAGATCGTCCTCGGTCCCGAGCGTCCATTGCTGCTCAGCGCCGAGGACCGCGAGCGCATCGCCTATCACGAAAGCGGGCATGCCATTCTCGCACTCGTGGTGCCGGGCGCAGACCCGGTGCACCGCGTCAGCATCGTGCCACGCGGACAGGCGCTCGGTGTCACTTACCAGCGGCCGCAAACCGATCGCTACAACTATCCGGAAGCGTATTTGCGCGCGAGGATCGTGGGAATGCTGGGCGGCCGCGCAGCGGAGGAGCTGGTGTACGGCACCCGCACGACAGGCGCCGAGAATGACATCGAGCAGGCGACGAATCTCGCGCGAAACATGGTCACCCGCTGGGGAATGAGCGAGGCGCTTGGCATGGTGCAGCTCGCTCCTCGCCAGAATGCCTATCTCGGCGGTGTTACCGGATATGCTGGCGAAAAACCGTTCAGCGACGAAACCGCGCGACTCATCGATACCGAAGTGCAGAAGATCATCGACCAATGCCATGACGAGGCAAAGCGCCTTCTCGCTGCCCACCGCAAGGCACTCGATAACTTGGTCAAGGCGCTGCTCCAGCGCGAAACCCTCGCCGAAGAGGAGATCCTCCAAGTGACGGGTCTGCCATCAGCGCCACCGCTTCTGGGCACGCCACTGGTCGTGCATTGACGGGGTCAGTCCTGTGTCGGCTACAACGACGCGCTTCTCCCGAGATTGCTCTCTTTCTTGAGCGGCGAGTACGGCAGGCAGGAAGGTAGTCCTCAGCGATCATGGGCGGGTGAGCCCGGGACATCGGCGTGGGTTCTGCGCGGCGTCGTGACGCGACGCACATAGCTCCGCAGAAACGTGCGCGTTTCACCGTTCGGGAACTCGACCGTCACCTCGTCGTCCGCCGCGGTGCGGACGACACCGTCCCCGTAACGAGGCACCCGTACTGCGTCGCCGTGCGCGTACTGGCGTCGCTGTGGCATCCGCCCGACCGGTATGCGCAGCGGATTGGATGCGGGGGGACGGCGCTCGGTCTCCGCCCCGCGTCGGCAGTTGTCGCACGTTCCACATCTGCCGTCGTCGATCGACTCGCCGAAATAGTCGAGCAGCACCCGCCACCGGCACATCCCGGTCTGCGCGTAGAACACCATCCGCTCCAGTTTCTCCCTGTCCTGCTGCGCCTTGTCAGCATAGCCACCCGCCAACAGCGACAAGCGGTCCGGAGCGAGCGGCGATCCGTTCATCGCCACCGCGCCGCCAGGGAAGCGGCGGATGGCTCCCGCGTCGGCCAGGAGCTTGAGCGCTACCTTGACTTTCGTCGCCGCAATCGCTGGCAGCGCTTGACGCAGCGTCGGGAAGTCGATGCGCCCCGCATTGCTCCCCTTCTTTGCGATCGCTTCCTGGACCGCGCGCAGGTGCTCCGCGTCCGGATAGCGATGCGAGAGGAAGAATTGCTGAACGCGCCGGTCGCGGAGATCGTAAAGCAGCGTGCACGCAGCGGGGCGGCCATCGCGGCCGGCGCGGCCGGACTCCTGGTAGTAGGCCTCGAGGCTGCCGGGCATTTGCGCGTGGACCACGAAGCGAATGTCCGGCTTGTCGATGCCGAGACCGAAAGCGTTCGTCGCGACCATGATGGCAGCGCTCCCGTCCATGAACGCATCCTGATTGGCGCGCCGCACGCTCGCGGTGAGCTGCCCGTGGTATTTGCGCACCTTCACCCCCGCATCGTGCAGCGCGTCGTGGAGCTCATCCACGCGGCGGATCGTCGCGGCGTATACGATGCCCGCACCAGGCGACGTGCGGACGAGGTCGGCGACCCGTGCGAGTCGCTCGTCGTCGTTGGTGATGTGAAGCACGCGATAGTGCAGGTTTTCGCGGTAGAGGCCGGTGTGCACGAGTTCCATGTCAGGGCGGCCGAGCTGCGCGCGAATGTCGTCTGTTACCGCATCTGTTGCGGTGGCGGTGAGCGCCAGCACGGGCGGCTCGAACAGAGCCTGCAGCGCCGGACGAAGCTCGAGGTAGGCCGGCCGGAAGTCGTGGCCCCATTGCGAGATGCAATGCGCCTCGTCGACGACGAAGCGCGCGACCTTCGCCGCACGCAGCGCGTCGATGGTCGCGGTGTCGGTGAGTCGCTCGGGCGTCACGAACACGATGCGCACGGCGCCGCTGTGAACCCGCTGCAGTGCCGTCGCGGCGATCGCATCGGAAAGCGTGCTGTTGAGCTGCACGACCTCCACGCCGGCAGCTGCCAACCCGTCGGCCTGGTCCTTCATCAATGCGATCAGCGGCGAGACGACGACCGTCGTTCCAGGGAGATGCAGCGCCGGCAGCTGGTAGCAGAGCGACTTGCCGGCGCCGGTGGGCATGATGGCGAGGGTGTCGCGTGCGTCCAGCACGCGCTGGATCACGCGCTCCTGCCCCGTGCGCAGGGTGTGGATGCCGAAGGTGCGTTGCAACGTGCGCCGCAGCGCACCCGCGTCGATACGCGCCGCGCCGGAATGCTTCGCGCCGGTGCCGCTCGCGGCTTGCGCGCTGCGACCGCTACGACCTGATCGCACGGATGACGACGGTTGGCGTTAGCCGCGAGAACGCCGCCGGTCGTGCGGCAGGTCTTCGCGGCCGCCGCGATCGAACACGGGCACGTCGTCGCGACCAGGCTTGCCGTTGGCGCGGGCGTGGCCCGTCTCGCGGGGTTCGGACGCCTGGGCGTCGGGATCCGTCTGACCCTCGTCGGTCGCAATCGCACGCGTGTCCTGCCCGACTTGAGCCGGCCGGTACGATCGAGCCTCGGGCGGGTCGGCGCCGATTCCGTCGTCGGTGATTGCCTCTCGTTCGCCACTCGCGCCTACAAGCTCGCCGGCCGTCGGCGCGTCGGCGTCGGTCGTGTCTCCCACGGACTCCGCGTTCACCACCTCGTCGTTCTCATCGCGCAGGATCAAGTCGGTCGGCACGGTCGAGTCGCGGCCGGCGGCCGCCCGTTCGCCGGTGCCGCCGCGATCGGTATCGCTGTCGAGATTGGCGTCGCCGATGTCCGGCCCGGCGGTGGCGCCGACCGCATCGATGTCGGGATCCGATGTGGTGCCCGAAGGTTGCATCAGGCCGTCGTCACGGTTGAGGCCGGGACCGCCCTGGATGTCGCTGCCGCTGTCGGACGAATCGCTGGGGCCCAAAGCCGCAGTTCCATGTCCCTTGGTGACGACCGCGGGTGACTCGTCACTGTGGTACAGCGAGGTAGCCGCGGGATCGCCGGTTATATGATTGCGCGCAGGCAACGGCTCATTGCGTGTAGTCGCTGGGCGACCCGCGCGACGGGATGCGGACTTGCGCTTGGCGGAGGATCTGGCTGCCATTGCTTCACTCCTCTGGCTGGTGGGGTTCACGCGCGCCGTCGACGACAGCGAAGACCAATAGGAAAAGAATGCCGAAGGAAACCGCGCACCGATGTCGGACGCGGTCCCGTGCTCTTGTCGGCCTTTGCCAACTCACCCGCTTTCGATTCGCGTGGCCATCGATTGCGCGTGATCGACCCGCTTGCTCGGCCGCAAGTACCGGGACCGGCCGCCTCGGGTGGAGACGCGGTGGTTGGGGACCTTCGAATGCAAGGCGGACGACGTTTCTTAAGACTGCATCCGCTCTGGGGGATTCTTCGATGCGCTCGCAAATACCGAAGAGACGGTCGATAGTCGTACACCGCCGGTGCGTCCTGCGCCCCCGCTTCAGCCGACCCGTCGCATCGTTCTAGACATGACGCTCCATCTCGGCGTTCACTTGCGCGCCGAGCAAAATGGTCAGAGCGGTCAGATACGACCACAGGAAGAACAACGTGACCGCGCCCAGAGATCCGAGCAGAGGATTGAGGCGGCCGAAGTACGACGTGTAGTACGAGAAGAGTAGCGAACCCGCGATCCAGACGATGGCGCTGGCCACCGCGCCGGAACTAACCCATCGCCATTTGGCCGTCGGTCGTGACGGTCCGTACCGATACAGTGCAGATAACGAGACCATGAGCATCGCGATCAGGATCGGCCATCGAGATACCGCGACGAACGAAACAGAGGTTTCCTTGCCACCGGACATCCATGGCGAAACGCCCAAGATCAACGCCAGGGCAACCACGAGCAGGACGCCACCGACACAAGTGAACGTGAATATCAGCACTTGGCGATGCCAGAACGTTCGCT
>Ga0163163_10004221_pt1 | contig 12248 bp, 12 predicted proteins | sample S65metaG_FD_119766 | JGI IMG/M metagenome (GOLD analysis project Ga0163163, IMG submission 119766) | Switchgrass rhizosphere microbial communities from Kellogg Biological Station, Michigan, USA - S6-5 metaG | ecosystem: Host-associated > Plants > Roots > Rhizosphere > Soil | place: USA... | reverse complement strand
GCGGAGCCCGTACGCCCTGAACTGGTCAGACGGCTCGACCGGCGGTAGAGACCGACTGTTGATCAAGTGCTCGTCTACTCGAGGATGATCGTGAGCATCCCCGTGCAGAGGACGATCAACGCTACCCGGCGCGAGGCAGATCGCTCGGGCCGGGCGGACCGCTCGACGGGCTCCAACGTCGCGCTCAGAACTCGATGACGAGGCGGCCCCGCACTCCGCCGCCCTCGAGGAGTCGATGCGCTTCAGCGGCTTGCTCGGGTGGGAACGTGTCCGCTACCCGCATGGTCACCTCGCCGGCTTCGATCTGGCGCCGGATGCGGTCGAGCTTGGCCTGCTCCCTCCGATAGCGGCCGACCCAGACCCGATGGATGGTGATGTCCCGCTCCGTCTCGCCCTCGAACTCGCGCACGGCGGCCAGCGCGCCGCCGTCGCGGATGGCCGGTAACACGAGCGTGTGCAGCAGCGCGCCGTCGGCCACGGCGTCGACGCCCTCCGGCACGACCTCGCGGATGCGCACGGCCAGGTCGTCCCCGCGGGGCAGCACGACGTCGGCGCCCAGCCGCCGTACCAGCTCCTCGTCGGCCGGCGACGCGTCGCCGATCACTCGGAGCCCGTCCGCCTTGGCCAGCTCGACGACGTAGCCGCCGTATGCACCGGCGGCCCCTGTCACCGCCAACCACTGACCGGGCTGGAGGTCCAGGAGGTCGAGCGTGAGCCGCGCCGTCAACGCGTTCATCGGGACCGTCGAGGCCTCGGCATGGGACGACCCGGCAGGTGCCCGGGCCACGGACTCCGCCGGTACCACCACGCTCTCGGACTGACCGCCGTTCGAACCCTTCGGCACGACGATCGCCATCACACGATCGCCTATGGCGAGCTCGGTGACCGCTCCGTCGCCGATCTCATCGAGGAAACCAGCGGCGTCCATGCCGGCCACGTAGGGCGGCGGGAACTGCGCCAGCCATTCGGCCCGGTCGCCGTTGCGGGTGAAGGTGTCCGTCGGGCTCAACGCCGCGGCATGGACGCGGATGCGCACCTCGCCCGGTCCGGCGTGCTGCTCCGGGACCTCGACCACCTCGAGGACCTCAGGTCCCCCGTACCTCGTCACCCCGACAGCCCTCACGGATCGAGCACCCTACCGAGCGTGCCCGGGCGCGGGCACAGGCACGAGTGCGCCATCGGGCGCAGTTAGCATCGGATTCATGAGCGCGGACCCCAGGGTCAGGCGGACGGTGCGCGTCGATCACGGTCTGTGCAGCGGGACCGGCAACTGCGTGCGGGCCCTGCCGGCCGTCTTCCGCCTCGAGGACCGCAAGGCGGTGCCGCACCCACCGGCTGAGTGGGCGGACGTCGACCCCGACGAGCTGCGGGCGGTCGCGGACGCGTGCCCGTGGGCGGCCATCGAGGTCGAGGAGCAGCCGGACGGCTGACGGCGAGGCTGCCTCGCCGGTGCCTCCCTGTCGCCGGGCCGCTCGGGTCTGGGAGGATCGGTGCATGGGTGATCTCGACGTCTGCGACCGGCCCGAGGACTTCGGGTTCTCCGGAGCCCGCCTGTCCCGCATCGGCTCCTTCTTCACGGAGAAGTACGTCGAGACCGGTCGCCTGCCAGGTGTCCTCACCGCGGTCGTCCGAAGGGGCCAGCTCGTCTCACTGAGCTGCTCGGGCCATCGGGACGTGGCGAGCGGCGCGCCACTGGCGCCCGACAGCATCTTCCGGGTCTATTCGATGACCAAGCCCCTCACGAGCATCGCGCTGATGAGCTTCTACGAGGAGGGCCGCTTCCAGCTCGACGACCCGGTGTCCCGGTTCATCCCCGAGTTCGGGGACCTCCGCGTCTGGGAGGACGGGACCCCGCTCGCGTATCGGACAGCATTCCCCGAGCGGGAGATGGTCGTCCGCGACCTGCTGACCCACACGGCGGGGCTCACCTACGGCTTCATGAGCCGCCATCCGGTGGACGCGCTGTACCGCCGGAGCGGGATCGACGGACGCTCCACGCTCGCGCCGAGCGAGGCGAAGCCGTCCGTAGACCTGGCCGAGATGGTTGCCAAGCTCGCGGAGCTGCCGCTCCTCTTCTCACCCGGGTCCCGCTGGAGCTACAGCGTCGCCACCGACGTGTGCGGCTACCTGGTCGAGCTGCTGGCCGGCGAGTCCCTGGACGTGGTCCTGCAGGAACGGATCCTCGGGCCCCTCGGCATGGACGACACCGGCTTCCATGTACCCGTCGGGGAGGGGCACCGGCTGACCTCCTGCTACGCGCTGACGCCGGTCGATCCGCTCGTGCCCGTCGACCCGGCTGAGACCAGCTCGTACCTCGAGCGGCCCTCGTTCCTGTCGGGGGGTGGCGGGCTGGTCTCGACGGCGACCGACTACCTGCGCTTCGCTCGATGCCTCCTCAACGGCGGCGAGCTGGATGGCGCTCGGATCATCGGCCGCAAGACGCTCGCGTACATGGCGACCAATCACCTCCCGACCGGCGGTGATCTGGCATCGATGGGGCAGCCGGTCTTCAGCGAGACCACGTACGAGGGCATCGGCTTCGGGCTCGGGTTCTCGGTCATGTTGGACCCGGTCCGTGCGGCCGTCGTGGGCTCGGTCGGCGAGTTCGGCTGGGGCGGCGCAGCCAGCACCGTGTTCTGGGTCGATCCCGCCGAGGAGATCGTTGGCCTGTTCCTCACCCAGCTGTTGCCGTCGTCGTCCTACCCGGTACGCCGTGAGATGAAGGCGCTCACCTACCAGGCGCTCGTCGACTGAGCCCGTCCGCCCGCCTGATGACGCGGGACGCGGCGCGCCGATCAGCTGCTCGTACCCTGCCGGTGTGATCCTCCTCGACGCCTCGGGCCTCTCCGCCTCGCGCCCGGGCCGGCCACTCTTCGCCGATGTGTCGGTCACCCTCCGGGCCGGTGACCGGCTCGCCGTCGTCGGTCTGAACGGAAGTGGAAAGACGACGCTCCTGCGGCAGCTCGCCGGCCTGCAGCCGCCGGAGACCGGCACCGTCCGGCGCGGCCGGGGCGCCCGCGTGGTCGCACTCGATCAGCACGCGCCGCTGGCGGCGGCCACGGTGACGGACGCCGTGGGGACGGGCTGGGAGGCCGCCGCGATCGTCGACCGGATCGGCCTGGCGGAGCTGCGCGACCGGGCGGTCCCGACGTTGTCGGGGGGCGAGGCCAAGCGGGTGGCACTGGCCCGGGCGTTGGTGGACCTGGGACCTCCGGGCGAGCGGGACGAGGACGTCCTGCTGGTGCTCGACGAGCCCACGAACCACCTCGACATCGACGCGATCGCATGGCTCGAGGAGCGCCTCGCGGCCCATCGCGGCGCGCTGCTGCTCGTGTCCCATGACCGCCACCTGCTGGACGGGGTGACGACCCGCATCCTCGAGCTGGACCGGGGCCGGTCGTACCTGCACGAGGGGGGCTACGCCGCCTACCTGGAGGCGCAGGCCGAGCGCGAGGAGCGCGCGGTGCGGGAGGAGGACGTCCGCCGCAACCTGGCCCGGTCCGAGCTGGCCTGGCTGCGGCGTGGCGCGCCGGCGCGCTCCCGCAAGCCGCGGGCGCGCATCGAGGCGGCGACGGCGCTCGTCGAGGCTCGGCCCGAGGCGCCGGCCCGCCGCGGACCGCTCGATCTCGGCTTCGGGGCGCCGCGACTCGGTGACACCGTCATCGAGCTCCATGACGTCGGCCACCACTACGGCGACGACCGGTGGCTGTTCCGGGGGGTCGACCTCGCCCTCGACCCGCGCGCCCGCCTCGGGATCGTCGGCCCCAACGGCGCCGGGAAGTCGACCCTGCTGGACGTGATCGGGGGCCGGGTCGCCCCGGCCGAGGGACGAGTGGTGACCGGCGCGACCGTCGTCCTCGGCGGGTACGACCAGCGCGGCCGCGACCTCGATCCAGCGATGCGGGTGGACGCCGCCGTGGCCGGCCCCCACCGGGCGCCCGACTGGGAGGACGCCCGGTTCCTCGAGCGCTTCTGGTTCGACGCCGACGCCCAGCGGTCGCCCATCGGTCTGCTGTCGGGCGGCGAGCGGAGGCGGCTGCAGCTCGTCCTCACCCTGCGGGCCAAGCCGAACGTGCTCCTCCTCGACGAGCCGACGAACGACCTGGACCTCGAGACGCTCCGGGTGCTCGAGGACGTGGTCGATACCTGGCCGGGGGCAGTCGTCGTGGTCAGCCACGACCGCGCCTTCCTCGAACGCACCGTGCTCGACGTCATCGTGATCGACGAGCAGCACCCCGGCCGCCGGGTGCCGGGGGGCTACGCGGCGTGGGAGGCGCAGCGCCGCGCGGCCCGGGCCCGAGGCCGGGCCACGACGTCGTCTCCGACGCCCAGGCCAGGTGCGTCGAGCCCGCCGCGCCGCGACGGTCGACGACCGGCGAACGATGCCCCGACCACACCTACACCGTCGACCATGCGGCGCCGGATGAGGGAGACGGAACGAGACATGGCCGCCCTGGAGCGTCGCCGCGATCGGCTCGGAGCGGATCTGGCGCGGGCCGCCCAGGATCGTGACGAGCTGGCCCGCATCGGCACTGAGCTGGCGACCGTCGAGCAGGACCTGGCCGAGGCCGAGGCGCGGTGGCTGGTCCTCGCCGAGGGCCTCGAGCGCTCGTGATCGCCTGACGCCACCTACGGCTCGCGGCCGGGGCTCACCCATTCGGGTGGCCGCGTCCGGGGATCGCCGACCGGTCGGCGCGGCATACTCGGTCGGTGCACGACGACGGAGATCCAGCGGCCGACCCGGTCGGCCTCCTCGAAGGCCTGGCCACGACTCGGGCCATCCGTCGCTACCGCGACGAGGACGTACCCGACGAGGCGCTGCAGGCGATGCTCTTCGCCGCCACACGTGCCCCGACCGGCTCCAACCGTCAGCCGTTCCGGTTCCTCGTGCTCCGGCACGGGCCGAAGGCGATGGCGGCCAAGCAGCTCATCGCCGAGTCGGCTCGCCGCGCCTGGGCCACCAAGCAGGCCTCGGACGGCTACGCCGAGGGATCCGGCGCCGTCGCCGACTCGCCGAAGGCGCGCATGGCCGACACGATGCGGACCTACGTCGAGCGCTTCGAGCACGTGCCGGTGCTCGTCCTCCCTTGCCTCGTGCGCTACCGCGACCCGACCCCGACCGAGGGCGCGTCGATCTACCCGGCCTGCCAGAACCTGCTGCTCGCGGCCCGGGCGCTGGGGTACGGAGGTGTGCTCACCGGCTTCCATGTCGCGGTGGAGTCGGAGCTGCGCGTCCTGCTCGAGATCCCCGACGGCGTCTTCATGGCGGCGACCATCACGCTCGGCCGTCCGGCCGGCCGGCACGGTCCCGTACGCCGCCGCCCGCTGGCCGAGGTCGTCTTCGAGGAGTCATGGGACCGCCCGGCGCCCTGGGCGGTGGATCCGGCCGGGGTAAGCCACGCCGCCGCCGGACCGCCCTCCCGACCGGCACCGGCACCTCCTGAGGCCGCGCCCTGACGGACCGGTCAGTCGGCCGAGCCGCGCTTGCGCCGGTATGACATCACGAGGAAGGTGACGCCCGCGCCGATCAACCCGGCGAGCAGGACGACGAACCAGACACCAGTCTTGAAGTCCATCCAGAGCAGGTGGACGGTCGTGTTGCCGGTGTTCTGGGCCACGAAGACGAGCAGGAGCACGGCGAGCACGATGGCGATGACCATCTTGGGCGAGATCCGACCCGCACCCGATCCGCTGCTCGGCACATGCTCGTACGTCATCTGCGAACGGTATCGCCCTGCCGGCCGCACGCTGTCGATGCCACTGGTGCGGGGGTTGAGGTCCTGGACGTCACCCCGTTGCCGTACGACCGGGGGCGATCGGCGCCGATCGCGAACCGACGACGACGCACCACTCACATGCGCGCGTCGTCGTGGCGTGACGCTTCGAGGCAACGGACGCGGAGAGGTGCTGCTAGCGTTCGCAGCGGTGGTCGTCGCACGCCGGCCACTCTCTGCACCCCCAACATGGACGACTCGGTGCATCCGTCGCGTGCACAAAGGAAGCAGTCAACACGATGGCAGTCGGCACCGTGAAGTGGTTCAACGCTGACAAGGGCTACGGGTTCATCGCGCCCGATGGCGGCGGCAACGACCTCTTCGTTCACATCACAGCGATCCTCGATGGCGGGCCGCGTGGCCTCACCGAGGGCCAGAAGGTCGAGTTCGAGGAGGGACCGGGCCGCAAGGGCCCGCAAGCGACGAACGTGCGTCTGGTCTGAGCTCACCGCTCCGACGCTCCCGGCCGCTCGGGAGCCGTGCCGGCCCCACGTGCCGGCTTCGATGTCTCCTGTGAGGAGGTTGCATGGAGCATCGCCGACTCGGTCGTACCGGTCACCTCTCGTCGGTGGCTGTGCTCGGGGGAGCCGCATTCGGCCGCTGCACCGCTGACGAAGCGCGGGCCGGCTTCGAGCTGGCCCTCGCTCGGGGCGTCAACCACCTCGACATCGCGCCGGCCTACGGTGAGGCCGAGGTGCTCGTCGGCCCGATGATCCCGGCGGTCAGGGACCGCCTGTTCGTCGCCGGCAAGACGCAACGCTCGAACCCCGACGGCGTTCGGGCTCAGCTCGAGACCACGTTGGAGCGGCTCGGCTGCGACCAGCTCGACCTCTACCAGTTGCATGCCGTGACGGATTCGGACGTGCTCGACCAGCGCGCCGGGGCCGCCGCAGCCATTCTGCGGGCGCGCGACGAGGGCCTCGCGCGGTTCGTCGGCATCACCGGTCACGACCTCGGCACGCCGGCCGCCCAACTCGAGGCCCTCCGCCGCTACGACCTCGACACCGTGATGTTCCCGATCTACCCGAAGGTGTGGGCCGACCCGGTCTACCGCTCCGCGGCCGAGGAGCTCCTGGCCGAGTGCGGTCGACGAGACGTGGGCGTCATGATCATCAAAGCGGTGGCCCGGCGGCCGTGGGGCGACCAACCGACCTTCGCGGACACCTGGTACGAGCCCTGGACGGAGTCGGACGCCATCCGCCGCGGCGTGTCCTTCGCGCTCTCGACGCCCGGCGTGCACGCCTTCTGCACCGCAGGCGATCTCGCCATCCTGCCCACCGTGCTCGACGCCGCCGAGGCGCCCGACGCGCTGGACGCCGCGGCACGCGACGCGGCGATCGCGGCCTTCCACGACGACGAGCTCATCTTCCCGATCGCCGCGCGGGCGCGCCGGCCCGACTGAAGGAGCCGTCGTCCGACCCGTTCGGGCGGTGCCGGAACCGGGCAAGGTTGGCCACACATGGCGGTCTCCTCGGTTGCCCTCATCGCGCTCGCTGCGGGCGTCACCGGCTTGCTCGTGCGTCGTTGGTGGCTCGCCGTCGCGGCGCTCGCCGGCGTGGCGCTGGCCTCGGCGCTCGACGGGCACGCGCCCCGATCGGCCCTGCTCGACGGGCTCGACGCGATGGCCCTCGTCGCCGGCATGGTCTTCGTGGCCGCGGCGGCCAGCCGGTCCGGGCTCCTGGCCGCGTCCGCCCACCGCCTGACCGACCGCCTGCCTCGGGCCCGGTGGCTGCTGGTGGTGACGTTTCTCCTGGCCGTCGTGCTGACCACCGTCGCCAACCTCGACACGACTGCGGTCCTCTTCACGCCCGTGGCGCTGGAGGTCGGGAGCGCTGCCGCGCTGCCGTTGGCTCCCTTCGCCCTGGCCGCGATCCTCGGGGCGAACTTCGGCTCGATGCTCCTTCCGACCTCGAACCTCACGAACCTCGTCGTATGGCGTCACACGGACCTGTCGTTCGCCGCGTTCGCGGCCGAGCACGCGGTCATCGCGGTCGGCGCCGTCGCATTGACGCTCGGGGCGCTCGTCCTCGGCTCTCGGTTTCCGGCCTCGGTCCGGCCCGGGGTGTCCAGCTCGTCGTCGCCGTCCTCACTGGCACCGCGGCAGGCCGCGCCGGCCATGACCACTGCCGTGCTGACCGACGAGGAGGGACCACGGCCGCTTGCGCGGCCCCGCACCGTCACCGACGTCACGATGGCGTGGATGAGCGCGGCGACGATCGTGCTGCTGGTCGTGGCGTTCTTCGCCGGCCTGCCCGTCGGCCCCGTCACCCTCGCAGCTGGTCTCGTCCTGGTCGCGGTCCGACCGCAGCTGTGGAGCTCTCGCATCGACCTTCGCCTCGTGCTCGCCGCGCTCGCGGTGTTCGGTGCCTCTGGTGTGCTGGCCACCTCGCTCGACACGGCGGGGCGTCTGGGGCACGTCTCCCCGCTGGGCCTCGCGGTGCTCGGCGGGTTGCTGGCGTCCGTCGGGACGAACCTCGCGGCCACGTTGACGCTGGTGCCGGCCGCCTCCACGGCGACGCTGCGCAGCGCGCTGCTGATCGGCGTGAACCTCGGTGTCGGCTTCACACCGGTGGCGTCGTTGGCCACCGTGCTCTGGCGGGACAGCCTCGCCGCCCGGGGCGTGCCGACTCCTTGGCGTCGCTACTTCGCCGTGGCCGTCCCCCTCAGCCTCGTGTTCCTGGCGTCGAGCGTGCTCCTCTGAGCGCGACCCAAGGCGCGTAGGCACCGGGCCGATCCGGTGGTCCGATAGCCTCGCGTCGTGCCGAGCCTCGTGAGGTCGCAAGTTCCAGCGTGAGCGTCACCCAGGTCAATGTCAGCGTTCCCGGGAACCACCTCATGGCTGGCCTCCTCGGCAGCCGAGACGAGCTGCTCAAGCTGGTCGAGGCGGCCTTCCCCGACACGGACATCTTCGTGCGGGGCACCGACATCACGGTGCAGGGCCGAGAGGCCGAGCAGGTGGCCCGGCTCTTCGAGGAGCTGGTCGTGCTGCTGCAACGGGGTCAGCCACTGGACGCCGTGAACGTCGCCCGCTCGATCGACATGGTGCGATCGGCGGAGCGTCCGAGCGAGGTGCTGACCGACGAGGTCCTCCGCAGCACCAAGGGGCGGACGGTGCGGCCGAAGACGGCGGGCCAGAAGCGGTACATCGACGCGATCCGCAAGAACATCATCACCTTCGGGGTGGGGCCGGCCGGTACCGGCAAGAGCTGGCTGGCGGTGGCCGCCGCGGTCCAGTCGCTGCAGGCCAAAGAGGTGCAGCGGATCATCCTCACCCGGCCCGCGGTGGAGGCGGGGGAGCGCCTCGGCTTCCTGCCCGGCGACCTGATGGCCAAGGTGGATCCCTACCTCCGCCCGCTGTACGACGCGCTGTACGACATGGTCGAGCCCGAGGGCGCCCAGCGCCTGCTCGACCGGCAGACGGTCGAGGTGGCGCCGCTCGCGTTCATGCGGGGCCGCACCCTCAACAACAGCTTCATCATCCTGGACGAGGCGCAGAACACGTCGCCCGAGCAGATGAAGATGTTCCTCACCCGGATCGGTTTCGGCTCGAAGGTCGTCGTCACGGGCGACATGACGCAGGTCGATGTGCTGGGCGGCCGGAGCGGCCTCATCGGCCTCGAGCGGGTCCTGACCGGCATCGACGGGCTCACCTGGGTGCACCTCAGTCACGCTGACGTCGTGCGTCACAAGATCGTCGCCGACATCGTCGCCGCGTACGAGAGCGCCGACGAACATGCCTGACGGTGCCCCGCCGCGCATCGCCCGCACCCGCCGCGTCGGCGGCGACGGCGACGTGGAGGTCTTCGTCGCCGACGAGCAGACCGAGGTCCCGATCGACGCGAACCGATGGAGCCGGCTCGCCCGGGGCGTGCTCGCGGCCGAGGGGGTGAGGGGCCACGCCGAGCTGAGCCTGCTCTTCGTCGACGCCGAGGAGATCGCCTCGCTGAACCAGGAGTTCCTCGGTCACGCCGGCCCGACCGACGTGCTGGCGTTCCCGATCGACGGCGAGCTGATCGAGATCGACGATGGGTCGGGTCCGCACCGCCGCGGCCCTGATCGGCCGCCGCCGGATCCGGGCGACCTCCCGCTCCTCCTCGGTGACGTCGTGATCTGCCCGTCGGTGGCGAACCGGCAAGCGGCGGAGCACGCCGGCACGCTCGACGACGAGCTCGCCCTCCTCGTGGTGCACGGTCTCCTGCACGTCCTCGGCCACGACCACGCCCAGCCGGACGAGACCGCCCGGATGCGGACGCGCGAACGCGAGCTGCTCGAGTCGTTGCACTGGAACGGGCCGGCGCCGGCCGGGTTCCGGCAGGACCAACCCGGGTGACCTGCGTGCCCATGTTCGCCACCGGCGTCCTCGCGACGGAATTCTCCACCACCGACCTGTGGATGGTCGCGGCGATCGTGCTCCTCCTGATCGCCCTGGGGTTCCTGGCCATGGCCGAGACGGCGCTCAGCCGCATCAGCAAGGTCAAGGCGCAGGCGATCGCCGAGTCGGCCGACACCCGGGTAACGAGGCGCCTGGCGCAGCTGGCCAGTCAACCCGAGCGCTTCATCAACGCGCTGCTGGTAACGGTCACGATCTGCCAGACGGGCCAGGCCTTCCTCACCTCGATCCTCGCCGACCGGCTGTTCGGCACCGCCGGCATCATCGTCGCGTTCGCCCTCAACGTCGTGCTCTTCTTCGTGCTGGCCGAGGCCGTGCCGAAGACCTTCGCCATCCTCCACCCGGAGCGGGCGGCCATGATCAGCACGCCGGCGACGTGGGCGCTCGTATCGTTCCCGCCCCTCCGACTCATCTCGCGCGCCCTCATCACGCTGGCCAACGTGATCCTCCCCGGGAAAGGCCTGAAGGAGGGTCCGTTCGTGTCCGAGCAGGAGCTGCTCGGCATCGTCGAGGCCGCAGCCGAGGACGACGTCATCGAGAACGAGGAGCGGGAGCTCATCGAGTCGATCATCCAGTTCGGCGACACCGTGGCCCGGGAAGTGATGACACCGCGGCCGGACGTCGTGATGGTGGACCACGACGCCACGGTGAGCGGCGCGCTCGACCTCGCCATCGCGCATGGGGTCAGCCGGATGCCCGTGCTGGGCGAGGACGAGGACGACATCGTCGGCATCGCCCACAGCAAGGACCTCGTGAAGGCCGAGCGGGAGGGCCGCGGCTCCGAGCCGGCCGCCGCAGCCGTGCGGCCGGCCACGTTCATCCCGGAGAACAAGCCGCTGAGCCGGCTGATGCGAGAGATGCAGGCGGGCAAGTTCCACATGGCGATCGTCGTGGACGAGTACGGCGGGATCGTCGGCATCGTCACGCTCGAGGACTGCCTGGAGGAGCTCGTCGGCGACATCGTCGACGAGTTCGACAGCGAGGACCGTGAGGTCGTGCACCTGCCGGACGGCTCCTACCTGGTCGACGGCGGCATGAGCGTGGACGACCTCAACGAGCTCCTGGAGATCTCGCTCCCCGACGAGGACTGGGACACGGCGGCCGGATTCGTGTTCAGCACCCTCGGACACGTCGCGGAGCTGGGCGAGTCGGTGGTCGCGCACGGATGGCGGTTCCGGGTGGAGGAGGTGGACGGCCGTCGGATCCGGAAGGTGCGGGTGACCGTCGACAGCCGACACGCCGAGCCAGACGACGAGATCAGCGGTCAGCCCAAGCGCCGGACGGCGGGATCGGCCTGATGCGGTCGGGCTTCGCCACGCTCACCGGGCGGCCCAACGTCGGGAAGTCCACCTTGCTGAACACGGTGGTCGGTCGCAAGGTCAGCATCGTCTCCGACAAGCCGCAGACCACACGGACGCAGGTCCGGGGGGTGCTGAACCGGGAGGACGCGCAGCTCGTCTTCGTCGACACGCCGGGCGTCCACAAGCCGGTGACCGCGCTCGGCGAACGGCTGAACGCGACCGCGCACGAGGCTTCGAAGGACCTCGACATGGACGTCGTGTGCGTGGTCCTCGACGCGACCCAGCCGTTCGGTCGCGGCGACCGGTTCGTTGCCGCTGGCCTGCCGCCCGATCGGCTGGTCGTGGTCGTCAACAAGATCGACCGTGCCTCCCGGGCGCAGGTGCTCGGCCAGCTGACGGCCGCCAGCGTGCTCGAGGCCTCGGCCTACTTCCCGGTCTCCGCCCGGACCGGGGCGGGCGTGCCGGAGCTCATCGACGAGCTGCTCGACCGCTTGCCGGAGGGCCCTCGGTACTTCCCCGAGGACGTCGTCACCGACGTGCCCGAGGCCTTCTGGGTCGCAGAACTGGTGCGAGAGCAACTACTCGCGGCCACTCGGCAGGAGCTCCCCTACTCGATCGCCACGCGGGTGACCGAGTGGGATTGGCCCCACATCAAGGTCGAGGTGCTGGTAGAACGGGAGAGCCAGAAGGGCATGGTGATCGGCCGCGGCGGTGCGCTCCTGAAGGCGGTCGGAACATCTGTGCGTGCGCAACTACCGGCGGGCGCGTTCATCGAGCTCGTGG
>Ga0163163_10004219_pt1 | contig 12250 bp, 16 predicted proteins | sample S65metaG_FD_119766 | JGI IMG/M metagenome (GOLD analysis project Ga0163163, IMG submission 119766) | Switchgrass rhizosphere microbial communities from Kellogg Biological Station, Michigan, USA - S6-5 metaG | ecosystem: Host-associated > Plants > Roots > Rhizosphere > Soil | place: USA... | reverse complement strand
TCTTGTCCGAGCTCAGCTAAGCGACGCGAATCGTCTGCTACTCAAATGATTTGCGGCAGCTAATCGCCATCCGAGCTTTCGCAATTCAAATCAGCATGTTTTCGAAGTATTGATGCACGAACATGCCCGCCGGCTCGATCCGGCTACCTGCGTAGCGCTAGAAGTATTTCGGAATTTGTCCTAATCTAATGAAACCTGCCTTGAACGCCAGAACCTTCCACACATCGTTGTAATCTTGCAGCATCAGGTCAACCAGGTCGGCCTCAGGAATCTTCAATAGTCGATCCAAGCGAGCGTCATGCCTCTGAACGCTCAAGTACGTTAAGTTGTGGCAGGCCCTACATGCAAAACTCCCCGAGGATGGCGGGCGATAGAGCTTGAACATCCGGCGATCGCAGAACGGACACGTCAGCCACGTGCGTTGACCGCGCCGGCCGCTGGTCGTTTGGAACACGATTCCGAAGGCCCGGCAGGGACCAGGGGTTGAAGCACAAATGACTTCGCACTCCTCTACCCGCGTTCGTCGGTTGCCCCTCGACATACTCCACCCTTTCCCAAATCGATTTGTCCTTTGTGACGCTTGTGACAGTTTCCCTATGTCGACGAGCGGCCAGCGTTCGCTACTGAGAGAATATGAGATGTCCTGTCACATCTGTCACCCCATGACGTCGCGTTGAAGCGCGATTCCCAAAAAGCCTCGAGAACTGCCTGTTCGGTCTGGCCTGAAGCCGTGACTTTGAAGCTGCTGCGAGAATCGTTTCGTTGAACCTTCGTGCTCGCCTAGGCGGTGACACCAAATCTGCCAGTCTAAGAACAACGCTTGTACACTTGTGCGACACCCTGGCAATGGTACGCAGCGGTCGTCAAGCCAGCGACCAACCAGATCCTCAGCAGCGAGATAATCCGCGGTTGCATCGCGCACCTTAGTGGGAGGATCCAACCCGTTTAGCTGCCAGGCCATGCAGCCCTCGACGGCCCATCGTAAGATGCCGGGGTATTCACTGCGCAGGTTCTCACTTAGTTTTTGTTCGCGTTCTTCCAACGGAATCGTTTCGGCGAAGGGCACAAGCTGAAAACGCCGACGCACGGCCTCATCAACCGAACGAAGGCTGGGTTTATGATTGCCGGCGATGACCAACTTGAACTCAGGGGTAAACTCAAAGAAATCACACCTCATGAAGCGCGCGGCGATCTTGTCTCCGCCCGTTAGCGTTTTGATTTTAGATTCAGCCCACTTAGCGCCGTCCTCGGTTTCGCTTGCTATTACGAGTCTGGCACCACGTAAGCCCGCTAGGTCGGTGGGGTGCGGTTCGGTAATCCCGACAGTCAAAGTTGATGTGGGGATGCTCCTTGCGTAATCGTTGAGCAGCCCCGCGACAGTTGAAAGAAATACACTCTTCCCGTTGGCGCCCGTGCCGTGAAGGAAGAAGAGCACCTGTTCGCGTGTGGAACCGGTGAGCACATAGCCCGCCACCCGTTGCAGGTAGGATTGCATTTCCTCGTCGCCGCCCGTTACGCGGTCGAGGAATCGGAGCCACTCGGGGCACTCTTCACCGAGGCCGGCCGCCGTACACTTAGTGATGTAGTCAGCGCGCGTGTGCTGACGAAGCTTGCCGGTGCGTAAGTCAATTGTCCCTGTTGGAGTATTCAAGAGCCAGGAATCGGCGTCCCATTGATCTGTCGTCGCCGCGTGCCGGCGATCGGCCGCCGCAAGAGTTTCAACTGCCGAAGCTGTTGCTTTGGATGCTAGGCGCATGGCAACCCTTGGTCGTAGATCTCCGCACTCCGCACTTGCGGCGCGGCAGAGACACCGAGCGAGATCGAGAACATACAAGGTGTCATCGTTCACCCATCGGATACCGTCGAAGTATTTCCAGCATTTCCACTGTGCGACATAGCGAAGATTGTCTGCATGTTTTGTTGAGAATCGCAAGGCCAATTTGTCTTCCGAGAATGGCGGGGGCACGGGATCTATTGCGCGACCTATTTCTGTCAAGGATGTGACCGCAGCAACTATCACACTTGTATTCGCGGTGGGATCCATGCTGAGATCGCGCACATTCTCGGCTCCTCTCGCTAGCTTTCTACGACTCGCAGCGTCTTTGATAGTGGCCACATAGTAATGAACGTTTTCTGGAACTGTATCCTCCACCAATTTGCTCAAGTATGCGGCGCCGCCGATTTTCTCGAGTTCGCCATGGCCCTCAAGCTCAGTCCGTAACGAGAGGATTTCAATCGGGAGCCTTCGATTCGTGAGCTCTAGCATCGTAGAAAAGATTCTGCGGTGGGCATCGAGAGAAAAGTCGTCAGGATTTAGCTCCGATAGACGTGGCCAAGTTGATTGATCGACCAGAACGGCGCCCAATGCGGCTCGTTCAATGCGAGTGACGTCGAGGGTGGAATTTGGCGGCTTTAGCCGTTGCATTTCTCCTCCACCACGCCGATGTGATCGCGACGAGCAAACGATTCCAAGTCCTTCCGATGAACAAGGACACGCCGACCAATGCGACGCACTGGTAGTTGTTTGCTGGCAATCAGATTTTGGAGTGTGCGAAGGCTAACGCCAAGGATTCGCGCAGCATCCTTTTGAGAGAAAAGGAGCTTGAATTCTTGCGCGCCAACATCAGAGATAGGATGTGGCAGGAATTTCTCATCAGCTGCTATGGACATAAGTCTCCGCTTGCTTGCATGCGGAGCATTGCGTCCATTGCCAATGCCAGAGCCGGTGTTAGATTCCGGCCAGGTCTGCGTGATCGACGCGTTTCATCCGATCACGAACACAGACCCCGTGCCCACAGCTTTCTGCGGGAGCAGGTCGCGAACCTGCAAACCGCAGGGTAACTCTACTTGAGAGTGCGTGCAAATTAATGTTGGAGCGTGTACCTGCCTGTGCAAGTTGCTCGCCGAACGCCGCGGGTTAACGGAAAGTGTTGCGGCGGATGATGAATTCTGGTAACTTAGCGGCTAAGTTTATGGACCAAAGAATAAGGGAATACTTGGCGGCGATCGGAAGCAGAGGTGGCAAGAAGCGAGCAGCCCTTTACGACAAAGCAACGCTCAGAGCCTGGGCCAAAAAGGGTGGTAGGCCAGCAAAGGATGGCAAACGCAATGAAGTCCGAACCTAAGAAAGCTCGTGGAATTTACGAGAAGGTGAGAGGCACAGGGATATGGTGGGTTCGCTATGCGGATGCGAACGGGAAGATCCGGCGGGAGAAGACTGGGAACAAGAGCGCAGCAATCAAGCTGTACTACAAGCGCAAAACCGAGGTTCTGGAAGGCAAGAAGTTGCCAGAAAAACTTCGGGCACGAAAGGTGAGCTTCGCTGAACTTGCGAAGGATGCCCTCGAATACTCGAAGGCTCACAAGCGAAGCTATCGCGATGACGAAGTCAGGATGGCAAGGCTGCGGGAGTGGCTCGGACAGCGCCCCGCTGAGTCTGTTTCACCGCAAGAGATTGAACGTTGGCTTTTGGCCAAAGCGGAAGACTTGAAGCCCGCAACTCTAAACCGGTATCGGGCGCTACTGTCGCTTGTGTACCGACTCGCAATGCAGAACGGAAAGGTGCAGTCGAACCCAGCTCGGTTAGTCCGACAACGCAAGGAAGAGAATGGTCGGATTCGTTTCCTCTCCACAGAGGAGGAACTGGCTCTGAGGGCCGCGATCCGGAAGGATTATCTCAACCGTGAAGCAGAACTTGATCTTGCACTCAATACGGGTCTTCGCCGAAGCGAGCAATTCGGGCTGACCTGGGACGGTGTCGATTTCGAGCGCAGGGTGTTGACGGTGCTGCGCAGCAAGAACGGTGAAGCTAGGCACATTCCATTGAACGACGCTGCGATCCTCGCGTTGCGATCTGTTGAGGCCTACAAGAACGGCAGCCCTTATGTGTTCCTCGCCAGTGACGGAACCCGTTTGTGCTCGCCTCGGTTCTGGTTTAGTGCCGCCGTGGAGGCTGCGGGGCTGAAGGACTTCACCTGGCATTGCCTCCGCCACACTTTCGCAAGCAGGTTGGTCATGGCGGGCGTAGACCTTCGCACAGTTCAGGAGTTGATGGGGCACAAGACGATTCAGATGACCGTCCGCTATGCGCATTTGGCACCACAGCATCGGTTAGCAGCGGTCCAGAGGCTATGCGATACTGAGGCCGTGCAGAAGACAGCAAGTGACACCAGAACTGACACCGGCTCAAGAGTAACGCCGAAAACAGCGCGGCCTGTTTCTGCGCAAGTCATTGTTTCTGCTGTCCTTGTGTAAACAAGGGCCCGTAGCTCAAGCGGATAGAGCATCGGATTTCTAATCCGAGGGTTGGGGGTTCGATTCCCTCCGGGCCTACCATTTCTTAGTGGGCCCGGTCTCGGGATCACGAGGCGGCGCTACCTGGCGGATTTCTCGATGGTTCCGGTCTGCGCAGCCATGTCATAGAAAGATACGCGCCAATCCATGAACCCATCGCTGCAAAGCCAACGTAAGCCCAATTTTTCGTGTAGCTGATCACTGCGAAGGCGGAGAGCAAATACCAAACACTGCTCCACGTAGCTGCTGGCACGCGACGCCTTGATGAGACGGCTGCGTTGAACATGACGTAGACTGCGTCCGTCGCGGCGGTAGATACGAAAACTCCAATAGCAAGCCAAAGATCGATGTTCTGCATACTTTCGTCTCCTGTCACGACGGTCGAGGTTAGCGAGCGAACCGTGGTTGGAACAAGTGAGCATTTCCTGCCCGCGTGTTTTCGTGGTTTTCGCTACAATGCCGAGTTCATCCTGAGGGCACAATGAAGACAAAACTTTGTTTTACCGCTGTACTCGTTACGGCATTCGTAGTGCACGCGATCGTTCTTTTCGGGCAACAAGATTCGGTTGCTGCCGAAATTACTGCGCTCGAGCAGAAGTTCAACGCGGCCTATGCCATTAATGATCTGAAAACATACTTTTCATACTATGCGCCGGACATGGTTCAGTGGCTGCCCGAGGGCAGAACAGATCTGGCGGGGTACGAAAAGGATTGGACCGCGTATATTGCGGCGGGAAATAAGACTGAAGCGGCGGATATGTCGGATCTGGTAGTCAAGGTTGGTCCGAGTCGCGACAGTGCAGTTGCTGCCTACGTGCTGCAAGTAAAGACGAAGCTCGCGAATGGTCAAGTGACGAACGAAGAGTTTCAGGAAACGGACATCTGGTTCAAGCGCGATGGCGCGTGGAAGATTGTGGCGTTGCACTATTCACCGGCTGCAAAGAAGAAGTAGAACGGATGCGACGAGTGAGTATCTGGTTAACTTTGAGTGAATTTTGTTGTGCGATGCTCGCAGGTCGCGGTATTCAGGCACGAATCGGCGAGACGTAGACGCTCGACGGGCTCTCCTCCGACGATGTGTTTGGTGACGATTTCATCCACGTCGGCTGCGGTTACGCCGCCATACCAGACAGCTTCCGGATAAACGACGATATTGGGACCGTGCTCACACTGGTCAAGGCATCCAGCCTGGTTCGCGCGAACGCGACCCTTGAGCCCTAATTCTGCGAGTTTCTTTTTGAACAGCTTTTGGAGTTCGGCTTGTCCGGAGGGATCACAACATCCGCGGGGGTGTCCGGGTTCGCGACGGTTTCCGCAGACGAAGATATGGTGGTCGAACTTGGGCATAAGACCAGTTTAATGGATGCCGGTTCGTGGTGGCGGACTGCGTCTTGCTGCTGAGTATGAGAACTCCGAGCAGGATTCCTCGCATTGGGCGTGATGCGAATTAATCTTTCAGTGGGACGATGGGCTGGTCGCCGCGGCAGAATGTGGCCACACGCTTGAGTCCTGCGACACCTTCGGGAAGGTAACGAACGGGGCCGTAACAGTAGACGGCATGTCCGTTGGCCGCGAAATACCAGCGGCCTCCTTTTTTAGCTTGCTGCACTGGAGGGCTAGTCAACGCCCGCGGAGTTTGTGCCAACCTGGGGACGGGGAGAGATAACAACAAGGCTAGGGCCAGAGCCTTCATAAATTAGGGTCGAACTTTCTAGGGTCGGGCGGTTGTCCGCCAGTTAAACATTTGGACCAAGTCCAACTACATTTGTGCACCTACACCGACGACAACTCAAAGAGTGAACATGACACGTCGCGTATCTAAGACCACGCCAGTATTCTTCGACGGCTTTTCGGGAGCCTGACGCTTGTTGACCTGCGGATCCTTGCGAACGGCGCCGGCCTTGGGCTTCGCGCTCTCCGGTTGGGGCTCAGCCGAGGGCTGCGGCCGGGTCGGGGCTTCGGACTGTGCTTGAGCACGGGCGGCCTTGCCCTTCATGGACGAGAGCTCCACGCTATCACCGAGCAAAGTGCGGATGAGCCCACGCTGGGTATCGATGGTGCGCGCCTGCTGGATGACCAAGTACGTCAACATGCCGTACGAGAAGATGAACAGGATCGTCAGCAACGGCAAGAGGCTAACGGGTTTTTGCTTCGGGAGCTGATTGGTTTCCTGAAAAAGAATGGTCAAGCCGGCACCCCGCCTTTGCTCAACAACCGCGAGCGCAAGTAGAAATGCAGCTTGTGAGCCAATGACAAGCTCTTCTGGAATTAGCTCATATTAAATGGGTTACGTCAGATGGCATGGCACCATCGGGTAGGGTAATCTGCAACTCGCTGCACATTATGAGTAACCAGTCTGAGTTACTGGGGTGTGAAAAGGAGCCTGGCAGCTACTTCTGGCTCATCACCAGTTTGGCAATTGTCGCCAATTGCATGTTCGATGTGCCTTCGTAGATTTTGCCGATTTTGGAGTCTCTCCAGTATTTTTCGACTGGGTAATCGCGGGTGAAGCCGTATCCTCCGTAGATTTCGATCGCGAGGGAAGCAACGCGTTCGGCGACTTGCGAGCAGAAAAGCTTGGTCATGGCGGCTTCTTTCACGAAATTCATGCCAGCGTCTTTCATTCGGGCGGCGTTATATACCATGAGTCGCGCTGCCTCGATATCGGTCGCCATTTGGGCAATTTGGAACTGGATTCCCTGAAAATCTGAGATCGTCTTTCCAAACTGTTTGCGCTCCTGCGCATACTTCGCGGCATACTCCCATGCGCCGCGCGCGACGCCGAGCATCTGCGCGCCGATCCCGATACGACCTTCGTTCAACGTTTCAATAGCGATTTTGTATCCTTTTCCCACTTCGCCAAGAACGTTGGCTTTTGGAACGCGGCAGTCTTCAAGAATCAGTTCGCAAGTGGAGGAAGCGCGAATGCCAAGTTTGTCTTCCTTTTTTCCAACGGTGAATCCGGCAAAATCCTTCTCGATGAGAAAGGCGGTAATTCCTTTGTAACCAGCGGAAGGATCGACCGTGGCGAAAAGGACAAAGAGGCCGGCTTCTTTCGCGTTGGTGATCCATAGTTTGCGACCGTTGATTACGTAGTCGGAGCCTTTCAGTTCAGCGCGTGTTTGCAGAGCAAACGCGTCAGAGCCAGATCCTGCTTCGCTGAGGGCATAGGCGCCAAGCGTGTCTTTCGTCATTCGAGGCAAATAACGCTTCTTCTGCTCCTCATTTCCCCATCGAAGCAAAGCGTTATTCACGAGAGTGTTTTGAACATCGACAACCACTCCGGCGGATGCGTCGACGCGGGAGAATTCTTCAACCGCGAGGATGGCTTCAAAAAACCGTCCACCACCGCCGTTGTACTGCTCCGGGATTTCAATTCCCATTAGGCCGAGTTGAAAGAACTCGTGCAATAGCTCCTTGTCGAATACTCCTTTTTCATCCATTTCCTTCACGAGCGGCCGGATCTTCTCGTCAGCGAACTGGTGAATGTTGTCGCGAAAGAGAACTTCGTCATCGGTGAGCGTAGTGATAGGAGCAGGAGGTGGAATTTGAATTGTGTCCGGCATAGAGACCTCGTTTGTAGAAAGGCGAACTTGAAATTCTAGCATTGCAGGGAGAAAGGCTTGGTATGCCTGCCTGTCGCCGATGGTTGTGGCGGAATTACTCGGGTTTGGAGAAGACGAGTTTCAAACCGTCTGCTTGCAAAGTGCGCTGGATCTGATTGCGAGCGTGAACTGCCCATGGGCTGGCGGTGTCCAGTTTGATGTAGGCACGCCAGTGTCTGACGGCTCGGCGTGGTTCTCGAAGCTTCTCGTAGGCAAGCGCGAGGTTGTAGTGCGCGTCTGCATAGGTAGGCGCGAGCTGCAGAGCGGTCTTGTAGGTCTGAATCGCTTCCTGCACCCGACCAGTTTCGTCAAGCACGTTGCCCAGATCGAAATACGCGAGTGCGTAGCGAGGATCGATTTCGATGGCGCTGCGGTAATGTCGTTCGGCTTGCGCGTACTCCTGGCGGTTGTAGTACAGCGTTCCTAAATTGATGTGAGCGGCGGGATGGTTCGGTTCGAGATCCAGAACCTTCTTATATGCGACGATCGCCTCACCTTGGGTGTTCGGATTCTCCTCCAGTGCAATGCCTCGACTGAAAAGATCGGACGCGTCATTTTCGACGAGCTCAGGGCTTTGGTCGGGAACAGAGCGGCTAATGACCTTTTCGTTGGCCGCAAAGTCCATCAGGAACTGGCCAGCTATCGGCTCAAGAAGTTTGCCCTCATGGCGGAAGGCCACACGATGTCCGGTGGTGTACGCGCCCGCCTCAAGAAGCGGATTCTCCATTCCCGCAACCTGCTTTTGCATTGCCTGCAGAGACTGTCGGATTACAGCCGGACGAACTTTGCGCGCGCACAGATCACGCACCTTCTTGATTTGGAGAAGATCAAAGAACGAATAGGTTTCAGCAACGGTGATCAGCTCGGCCTTTTCCCATGCAACCAATTGGCGCTGGGTGAGCCGCAGAATGCGTAGCAGATCCGCTCGAGTATAGCGATTCACAGTTGTGTGAGATGTCTCTCTTAATATTATCGAGAACATCGACACACGAAGCAAGGTGGAAGTCGGTGGAAAACTGTGGAGAACCCGGTTTGTAATAGCACGAAAGTGGTGCGGACTGGCCGTCTGGATCGCTTAACGGGGATTCCCGATCATCCTCGATTCCATTGCTTTGAACTGTCACCCACACGAAACCTATTTTGAGGGATGAAAAGTTTTTTGATTGTCCCGGTCTCAGACACCGGCACAGACGCTGGTTTACGGGTTAGAATCAGGTCGAGTTCAGAGGCACGGCGCTGATTTTGGGGAGATATTGATCATGAACAGTAAGTTGATCTTGCTTTTGGGAATGGTTTTCGGAGTTAGCATGCTTGTCACGCCTACTGCCACTCGAACTGTTTATGCGGCGGACGGCCCCGGAGTGGTCGGGAATTGGGAGGGAACACTCGATCCGGGAGCTCAGCAAAAGAAACGCATCGTGGTCCACATCACAGCTGCGCAGGATGGGACTCTTGGCGGCACGATCGATTATCCGGATCAATCCGCGTCGGGCATTCTGATTACAGCGATCACCTATAAAGCACCCACGCTACATTTTGAAAGTACCCCAGACTTGAGCGCGTACGACGGCACAATGAATCAGGACAGCTCCCAACTGGCTGGAACCTGGCGGCAAGGCTCGTTGAGTGTGAGTCTTGGCCTTAAGCGAGTGCCCTAATCCAGACACTCGACCCGGTGAACACAATTTCCCCAATAGGCATCTTGTTGGCATCGTCGCCCCTCACGATGCTGCGGCACCTGGGCGGGCTTGGGTTGTTTCTGGTCGCTATGCTCGACAGCTCTCCGTTGCCAACTTTCGGAGGACTCGACATTCTGACCGCAATTTTGTCCGCGCGACATGTAGAACCTTGGTTTTACTATGCGATTGTCGCAACTGCGGGCTCGGTCATCGGGGCATACATGACCTTCAAAGCGGCACGCAAAGCGGGTGCCGGATATCTGGAGCGCAAATTTGGAAAGCAGCGGGTTGGCAAATTGTTGGCGAGTTTTGAGAAATACGGCACCGGCGCGCTCGTTGTCTCTACGGCAGTGCCATTTCCGTTTCCAACGAGTTTCTTTTTTGCGGCCGCTGGAGTGTTGAATTATTCATTGGGCAGATTCATCGCGGTTGTCGCGATATGTCGGGCAGCGCGCTATGCGACGATTGCGATTATTGCGTCCCTGTACGGACGACACTTCATTCGTGCCTTACAACATCCAGGAGAGTACTACCGGTGGCTCTTGGGAGTCGGGATGGCAGTCATTGTGGCGGTGATTGGGACACTGATGTGGCGAAAGCGCGCGGCTGCAGCTTAAGACATGGGCGACTCCCGGCGCCAAACTACACCGCATTGATCAACTACGCAGCTTTCGATTCGTCACAGACGCGCTGATAGTAATCCCTCCCGCGCTGGTAACCCGCCAGGAACGCATCGGACACATCTACGTTGGGATACTGCTTCTGAACATCTTCCAGGCTGCTGTTCATCTCGCCTGAGACCTGATCGAATTCTCTGCAGCGCATCTTCGCATGCAGAGCGGCTTCGAAACCCATCCGGTAAAACTTCTCATCCCCGGCGAAGTCTTTGCCAGAAGTGGCGTAGTGTTCGCGCTCGGAACTACGCAGTCCGATCCACCATTGCTCGCGCGCGGCGTCGACGCTCTCTGCTCCCTGTGCCGTCAGCACCTCCCGCAGCGGTTCCGCGGCATCGTCGTCATCAGCAATGGCAACCACAACTGTCCTACCTTTGCGCAGTGCATCTTCGTAAACGAAAATTTCGTCTTCCGGTAGACCCTTTGCCATCGAATTTTCTAGCGACTCGCCGGCAGCGGCGCCCACGGTCGCGCCCGCTGCTCCGAGGATGGCTGCTCCCAGCAGACCAAGGGCTGTAACGGGACCAACACCGGGTATGACGGCTGCCAAAAGCAAGCTTCCCCCGGTAAACCCCCCGGCACCGCCCACCACCGCACCGATCGCTTTTCCGATTCCCGGCTGCTCCGTCGTATCCACAGGAATCGACTCCGCCTCTTTTTGATGATGGCGCGGTGATAGGACTGTGATCTTGTCGGTGGGTACACCCTTTGCGCGGAGAGCTTCCACCGCGCGGTTCGCATCGGTCGGGGACGCAAAGACTCCGGTGACAGCTTTCATCACTGACTCACATTCTGGCGATTGGATCTCGCCCTTTATTTCTCAACTGAATCCCGGAGATTATGGACGTAATACCGGAAGTTTTCCATAGGTGGAATACCTGAGCGGGTTTCATGGGAATTTGTTCGACAGCCAATGGCTGGGTTAGCGACATCCAAATTCTAGTTTTCGGTCAGGAGTTGAGGATGATCCGCAAATTAGCGTCGGGACAGTATCGACTGTATTCGCGTAAGAAGAATCCCAAGACTGGCAAACGTCGCAATCTTGGGACGTTCAGCAGCAGAAAAGCAGCCGAACAGCACGAACGCGCCGTCCAGTATTTTAAGAGGCAATAGGCTCTTTACTCCGATCGGCTAGTTGTAAAGAGCCGACGAAGGGCTAATGCTCTCGCGCAATTTGCTCTAACGAGACACGTTCGCCACTAAGCTCCTTTCTTTTCAGTCTTTCCAGGCGAAACCAAAATAGTTGCTCTAATTTTGAGAGATCTTTACGCCTTTCTTACGGACTTGTTGCGACAGTTTCTGTGGGCCGTGCAGGATCTTGGCCGAGCGGAGCTGCGACATGTTGATTCGAACTGGTTTTCGCGTTCTAGAGTTCATATTTGCCGTTGGTGTGATCGGATCTCTGGTGGTCGTCGTCTTCACCACGGTCGAAGATTTGCGAACGTTGTTTGATAAAGAGGGAAACTGATCTCTTGCTGAAGTAGGGCCCGGCGAGACTCTCTCGCGCGATTCGCTAACTTCCGAGATCTCTCTTCCGAAAATTCACCGCGTTCACTCCTCCCGCAACCCAATCTTTCATTCCCACATCAGTTCTTCGTGCGAAGAGCACCGCGCATTGACAGAATCATAAACAGTGGTGATGAAAACGAACTGACACCATGAATGCTTTCAGTCGCAGGCACGTTTTGAAAGGAACAGTGATGATGGGGGTAGCGATGTCCAGTGGCAAAGCCGTAAGGGGTGAGGAGGCAAAGCAGGGAACTGATGGCAAGCGAGAGCTGGGCCGCACCGGAGAACGCGTATCCTCTATCGGCATGGGTGGTTTTCACCTTGGGATGCCGAAGTTGTCAGAGGCTGAAAGTATTCGTCTGATTCACGGTGCGATCGATGGCGGCATCACGTTCATGGACAACAGCTGGGACTACAACGGCGGCCAAAGTGAAATCAGAATGGGGAAAGCTCTGAAAGACGGTTACCGCCAGAAAGTGTTTCTCATGAC
>Ga0163163_10004217_pt1 | contig 12254 bp, 13 predicted proteins | sample S65metaG_FD_119766 | JGI IMG/M metagenome (GOLD analysis project Ga0163163, IMG submission 119766) | Switchgrass rhizosphere microbial communities from Kellogg Biological Station, Michigan, USA - S6-5 metaG | ecosystem: Host-associated > Plants > Roots > Rhizosphere > Soil | place: USA... | reverse complement strand
GTTGCGCCGGTCCTGACCGGGGCTGGGCGATGACGTCATAGTGGGGCCAGTTGTCCGGCACCTTGAGGGCCGGGATGCCGGCCAATGTCAGCTCGGCGGCGACCAGCATCTCACAAGCGTCGCCCATCTGCTTGGTGGTGTACCGGAGCGCCGCCCCTTCTGCGGGCGAGATCTCCGGCGGCTGTTCGAGTTTCGGCTCCATGCCCAGGCGCTCTTGTCGACGATAAGTGACAAGGTCATCGCTCCGGTCCGGCGGGAGTTCAAGTCGATTGTCACTGATCGCATGTAGACCGATGAGTGACGGCGTCGCGATCAACTGGGGATGGACGATGTCAGGGGCCGCCTCGCCTTCAACCTCCAGAAACTGCGACGGGCCAGGGGCCTGAGCCAGGAGTCGTTCGCCCACGAGGCCGGGCTCCACCGCACTTACATCAGCGATCTCGAAAGAGGGGCGCGCAACCCGACCATCGAGGTAGTCGACCGTCTGGCGCGCGCCCTGCAGACGAAACTCGGGGATTTGTTGGATTGAGGCCTGGAGGCAGGGCGTTCTATCTGAGCCTGGGCGAAGTGCGGGACCTCTTCGCCAGCGCCCTGAGTTGCTCGTGCCCCTCCTTGGTGTCTCCGGGTATTTTGAGCGAATGCAGGACACCGTCGTCCAATAGGCAAAGGATCGGATCCTTCTTGAGGTTCTCCTCGTAGGCGGCCGTCAGCAATTTCACATACATCTTCAAGGCCGTAGACTTGCCTTCGATCGCGCCTTTTAGCATCCCGTAGACGAGCGCTAGGCCGGCGGGGACCTTCAAGGCGCCGCTGGGCGTCTTGATGACAACTTCCATATTCGCCACCGCCCTGACGTCTTCCAGGATTTGACCTGGGACGTCCGCCCGAGGGGATTTCCTCGGCCGCCCGCGCGGGTTTCCGGACTGGCCAGGCTTAAACTGAGTGTGCCGGGGCGGCCGGCAGCGGCCGATCACATAGGCGTTCATGCAGCCTTCTCCTGGTTGTCGGCGCCGCGATCTGTCGCCACGGCGTCGAAGGTGCGGCCGTCGGCGACCAGCACCGCCGCCGCCTTGGCGGAGGTCTGCAGGCGCCGGACGATCAGGTCGCAATAGATGGGGTCGAGCTCGATCCCGAAGCCTCGCCGCTTAGTCCGATGGGCGGCTATCAGCGTCGTGCCGGACCCGGCGAAGGGATCCACCACGATGTCGCCGCGCTGGGAGCAATCGAGTATGGCGTCCATCACCATCGCGACCGGCTTCACCGTAGGATGGTTCTCCAGGTCCTCCTGCCGCGTGGCGCCGAAGCTGTTGGCGCCGGCGTGCGACCAGACGTTGGTGCGGTATCGGCCATGTCGGCCGAGCTCGACGTTATTCACATGGGGAGCGCGGCCAACCTTCCAGACGAAGACCAACTCGTGGGCCGACCGGTAGAGGGAGCCCATGCCGCCGTTGGTCTTGGTCCAGACGCAGATGTTCTTCAATTCGCTGTAGGCGTCCTCTCCTGCGGCGATCATCTCCTTGGCGTGACGCCAGTCTATGCACTGGAAATGTATGGCGCCGTCGCGTGACGCCTTGGCTGCGGCGGTGAAGGCCCGGCGGAGGAAGTCGGCAAAGGCTTCGCTGGTCATTTCGCCGGACGCCATGGCGAACTCGCGGTGCTTGACCTTGCCAAGGCCCGACACGTGACCCCCGATAGCCACGTTGTACGGCGGGTCGGAGAACACCAGGCCGGCGCGCTCCTCGCCGAGCAGCTGGAGAAAGGTCTCAGGCCGGGTGGCGTCGGCGCAGATCAGCTGGTGAGGCCCGATCCGCCATATGTCGCCAGGCCGACTGACGGCGTTGTCGCCCATGGGGGGCAGCCGGTCGTCGGTATCCTCCGAGATCTTCGAAGCCTCGTCGATCAGCGCCTCGATCTCGGGAAACTCGAAGCCGGTCACCGATAGGTCGAAATCGAGCTCCAGCGCGTCGAGGTACTGGAACTCCAGGCTGAGCAGCTTGCGGTCCCAGCCGGCGTTCTCCGCGATCCGGTTGTCGGCAATCACGTAGGCGCGCCTGTCGGCCTCGCTCATGCTGCTGAGGTGGATCGTTGGAACTTCGGTCATGCCGAGCGTCCGGGCAGCCTCCAAGCGGCCCTGGCCGGCGATCACCCCGCCGTCGTCGTCGACCAGCACTGGGTTCGTGAACCCAAAACGGGTTATTGACCTGGCGATCTGCTCTAGTTGCTTGCGACTATGGGTACGTGGATTGGTGACGCGCGGGCGCAAGTCCGCAACCGCGCGATAGGCAATGTCCAGTCGACTCACGACGGACTCCTCAAGTTGGTGAGCAAGCGCGACCGCGCCGCCGCAGGTGATTTGGGGAAAGCCACCGCCAACCATGTGCGTGGTGGGTCCAGGCTGAGGCGGCGCGTCGCTCTGCAACGCTCCGTCAGACGCCGGCGGCTGCTGGCTCATGCCCCGCAGCGCCGCCTCTAGACGCCAGTACCTTGGCAGATTCGCCGAAGCCTCGCCACGGCAAGATCGGGTAGAGTTTTAGCGTGCGCGGGGCGGCGGCCCGGCGGAGACCAACTGGGCGGAGAGCTCCGCGGCTTGGGTGCAAAGACGCGCCAAACGTGGCCGATGGAGATCGCGGTCAGCCAGGGCGCAGATGTCAATCGCGCGTTCCAGAACGGTGAGCAGGGAATCGAACATCAGGCTCTCAGCGTCACCTTCCATGGCGCCACCAAGGCTCGACCCGTGGGCGAAGTCCAGTCGACATATCTACGCGCGAGCTACTAGGTGTGCTTCGCGCCAGGAGCAGGCGTTCGAACCGCTCCAGGAAGACGACGCTCGCGGCTCAGGTCCAACCACCCGAAGAGCGGACATGTCGAGGGTCGCTTCGGGGTGGTGATCGGACTTAGAGGCGGAGCCCGAGCCTAGCCGCCATCCACGTCCTCGGGGCGCATGTTTCTCCCGCTACGGTGTGCAGTCGCTGCAACGTCGCGCGGTCGCGCTGAATAGGCCATGAACCATGGCGCCGGCTGTAGGGAAGGCCGTCTCCCAGCGGGAGGCATGGTCCGGTAGCGCGAGCGCACCCTTCCAACGATCCGACGGCCTTCAGCGTTATCATCGCAGCCGGCGCGGCCTGCAATTTAACCTCATTCCGTCTGGCGTCGTACGAACTCGGCCACGAGGTTCCTCAACGCGGCCATCGATGGGAGATCCATGAGCAACGCTACGTAACCACGCACTCTTCGGCCACGGAGCGAGAAATTGATGTAGATGAAGAGGACGGTTCCGGTTTCGCGTTGGGAAAATAGGTCATTGGCCCGCCCACGGATAAGCTGAGGCGTCGAAAGCCCAAGCGTGCGCTGAAGCATGTTAGCCATGGTGCCCAAGCATGCCTGCAGCAGCACATTGCCGGTCTCGCAAAGGGCCTCCGGAGCAATATCCGGCAACTGGTCGGCCGGAATGTCCTCGGGCACGACCGCCCGAACAAGCTCAAGGCTGTTGGCCTCCGGGAATATCAGGAGCGCTCGCCCGGAAACTTCGCCGTCGAAATATTGTTCGACCGCGACCAGCTGCCCGATACGCGCGCCACCGATCATCTCCGCCGCCTGTTGTGGCGTAACCGTTGAAACGGCGGGGACGGTGAGGATCACCTCCTCGCCGGCCATAGTCCGGAGCCCAAGCGCTGCGCGACTGACGCCAAGGTTTACGAGCTCAGTAAGGGCATCCAGCTCGAGTTCGTCGAGATGCAGAGCCTCGCGATCGCTCAAGGGACTGCCTCATGTTCGCGAGCGTCAGGATCAGCGGCACGCATGAGGCCGGTCGCGAGTTCGGACGCTAAAAAGGGCTTCATCAATCGCGGCAGGTCCGCGGCGACTTCGTCGAGGTCGGCGTAGCCCGAGATGATAAGGATCGGCAGGCCTGGGCGCCGGCCCTGGGCCTCGCGGGCCAGCTCTGTCCCGCTCATTCCTGGCATCAGGTGATCGGTCAGCAGCATAGCCAATTCGGGGTTCGACAGGTGCGGCAAGGCTTCTTGCGCCGAAGCGGCTTCGATGACGGTGTAACCCATGTCGTCGAGCATTTGCGCGGTCGTGCCGCGAATGAGGTCCTCGTCGTCAACGAGAAGGATAACGCCGGCGCCAGTGGCCGCGTTTTCAGTAGAGACCATATCACTTTGGGCAACATCGCCGGCAGCGACCGGCAGCCAGATTTCGACGGTCGTGCCCACGCCTGGCGTGCTCGCTAGTTCCAGAACCCCGCCGAGCTGCGCCGCAAGCCCGTGGATCATGGAAAGCCCCAGCCCAGTGCCTTTCCCGATGCCCTTCGTGGAGAAAAAGGGCTCGACCGCGCGACCCAACGTCTCCGGGTCCATGCCCGTGCCAGTGTCATTGACGAGGAGTCGAACATAGCGACCCGGCTGGACCCGCGCGTTTCCGGGCGTTTCGACCTGGTCCGCACTCACGGTAAGCGTACCGCCGTCCGGCATGGCGTCGCGCGCGTTCACGGCGAGGTTCAGAAGCGCCATCTCCAGTTGGTTCCGGTCGGCTTGCGCGGGCGGGAGGACGTCCGACGCCTCGACGATGATCCGGACTCGTGGACCAATTGTGCTTCCGAGCAAGTCGGACATGTCGTGCACCAGCTCGACGATGTCGACGGCGCTGGTCTGCAGGGGCTGGCGGCGCGCGAAAGCGAGCAGGCGCTGGACGAGCACGCGCGCGCGTTCCGCCGATTGCAGCGCCCCATCGATGAGGCGCATGGCCCGGGCATCTTGCCCCCCACGGCGGCGGAGCACGTCCAGCCCCCCGAGGATGGGCGTCAGAAGGTTGTTGAAGTCGTGGGCGACACCTCCGGTGAGTTGCCCGATCGCCTCCATCTTCTGCGATTGCCGGATTTGTTCGTGCGCCCGCTCAAGCTCCGCGGTGCGCGCCTTGACCCGCTCCTCAAGCGTATCGTTGAGACGCCGCAATTGACGTTCTGCCGCGCGGCGCTTGTTGACCTCTCGGAGGATCGCCGTGACGAACACGCGAGAATGGCTCAGCCAACGCGACGCCGAGGCATCCACGTAGCTCACAGAGCCATCCTTCCGCCGGACGACCAGTTCCAGCGGCCAGTCGAGAACGTCGCCGCGCAGTGTCGAGGTCCAAGCATGGCGCCATCGATCGGCGTCGACGAGGAATGCGTCCAGCCGCTGGCCCAGCAGCTCATCGGCTGCATATCCGAATTCGGCCAAGGCGGCCGGGTTCGCCATTTGGATCACGCCGTCCGCGTCCAAGGTGAGGATGGGGTCGGGCGCACTTTCGACCACAGCGTCGTAGCGGGCATTCTGCCGCTGGCGCAGCACCCGCTCGCGCTCCGCGGCCACCGTGACGTCAGCGATCTGCACGAGGCAGTGTTGATCAGGCTTGGTTCTGACCGGGCGGACTGCAACGTCGTGGATGAGGTCCAATCCCGCCCGGGTCTTCAGCGGAAGCAGAGCCGGATGAAGCATATGCGTCAGCACACTGGAGGCGCCGAACTCCAAGGCGTCTTTGACGGCCGACGCGAGCCGCGCGAGATTCTGTCCGGGGAACAGCTCGCGTAATGTCCGGCGACTGGCGGCCTCCGCATTGATGGAGGTTGCGGCCGCGATCCAGCGGTTCCAGGTCAACACCCGTGCCTCGCTGTCCAGCACGATCACACCGCTGTCGAGGGTGTCGAGGATATCTGCGGTGATCCCCGCGTCAGCCATCGACATCGGTCGGCACGGGCTCGCCCGTCGTTCGTTCGATAAATTCGCCCAGCAGACCCTTCAGGGCGACTAATGACGGCATGTCCATCAACATGGCGATATAGCCCTGAATGTCCCGCTTCCGAACCGCGAAGTTTATGTAGAGGAACATCACCACATCGCCCGCTTCCGGCGTCGGTTCGAGGTCGAAGAGGTCGTTGCCATCCCCGCGGAGAATCTCGGGCAAGGACATGCGGAGGCTGCGTTGCAGCATGTTGGCGATCGTCGCCAGGCAGCCATTCAGGATGATGTTCCCTGTCTCGGCGAGCGCCTCCTGCTCAAGCTCTATGATATCTTCTAGGGGCAGTTCGCCTCCGGTAACGGCACGTACAAGCTCGAGGCTCTTGGTCTCGGGAAAGATCAGCAGGGCCCGGCCGGTGATGTCGCCCTCGAAGACCTGGTGCACCGCGACCAGCCGACTGGGTTCTCGCTCAGCCAGAATCTCCACAGCCCGCGACCGGCTGACTAGCAGCACGTTCGGGACCGATAGGAGCACCTGCTCCCCGACCAACTCTCGCAGGCTCGCCGCTGCGCGGCTGACGCCGATGTTCACCAGCTCCGTCAGCGCATCAAGCTCGAACGCCGTAAGCGCCTTCGTCTGGTCGTTGGTCACGTACCGACTGTCTCCAGCCGCTGTTCGGCCTGTTCGATGAACGCCCTCATGGCGTCTTCGATCAGAGGTTTGGGTAAGAATGTGGCCCCGACGTCCTCTGCGCGTCGAATAACCTCGTTCTGAACGTTCGCCGAAATGACTGCGACGGGCATGTTCGGACTCATCTCGCGCAATTCCGCGGCGAGGGTCAGCCCGTCGCGACCCGGCATGTTGAAGTCGAGCAATGCAATGTCGAAGGAGGATTGCTGCGCCAGCGCCAACGCCTCGTCAGCGTTTGTCGCTTCAACCCGCGACCATTCCGGTCGGAGCCCGTTCAGCATCTTGCCCACGGCCATGCGCGCGAGCTTGCTGTCGTCCACGATTAGGATCTTGTAACTCATCTACCCCGACTCATGGCTCTCCGCGAGGAGAGGCTGTTCGACTGTCCCGCAGTTAGGCCTAACTGAGCGTCGGCGTTGAAGCCAGCAAGTCCTTGACGTCCAGCACGATGAGCACGCGTCCATCCCCGAGAAGGGTGGCGCCCGCAAGCCCAGGCGTCCAGGCGAGCAGGCCCTCCATAGGCTTCAGCATGACCTCCATTCCCTCTCCGAGCCGCTCCACCTCAAGCCCAACGAGCTCATCGCCTGCCGAGATGAGGACGACGAAAATCTCTGCCGACCCGGTCGGGCCCGGTGGTGACCCGCCCAAGATCTCGGCAAGCGCGATCAGGGGCACGGTGCGTTCGCGCAGTGGAAAGGCCCGGGCTCCGCCCACCGGGCTGATCTGCCCAGGCGTGAGGCGAGCCGTCTCAACGATCGAGTCCAGCGGGATTCCGAAGGTCTGACCGCCGGCCTCGACCGTCATGACCTGGCTCATCATTATCGTGAACGGCAGGATCAAGCGGACCGTCGTGCCGCGCCCCCATTGCGTCGTCACCGACACCCGTCCTCCAAGACGCTCGACCGAGCTTCGGACTGCGTCCATCCCCACGCCGCGTCCCGAGACGGCGCTGACCGCAGCCGCTGTCGAGAAACCGGGCGCGAAGATCAAATCCAGCGCGGCGTCGTCCGAAAGCTGCCCCGCCGCCTCGGAGGAGAGCACCCCACGTTCGACCGCCACCTGGCGTATGCGCGCCACATCGACGCCGCCGCCATCGTCCTCCACTTCGACAATGACCCGATCGCCCTCGCGCGCGCCGCGCAGCGTGATCGTTGCGCTGGGCGGCTTCCCAGACGCCTGCCGCACCTCGGGCGACTCGACGCCGTGGTCGAGCGCGTTGCGCAGGACGTGAAGGAGCGGCTCGAAGAGAGCCTCCACCACCGCCTTGTCGGCCTCGGTGGCGTCGCCTTGGGTGATCAGGTGCGCTGGCTTGCCGAGCTGTACGACCATGTCTCGGACCAAGCGGGGGAAGCGCTGGAACACGTGCCGGAGCGGCAGCACACGTATGTTCAGCACCGACCGCTGGAGATCGGAGACCAGCCGGTCGAGCACCCCGTGCTGGTCCTTCAGCAGCTTCGCGAGTTCCGCGGGATCGTGGCTCTCCCGCGCCATCGCCGCGGCATAGCCCAGCGCGTTCTTCGCCACCGTCAGCTCACCGGCGAGACTGACAAGACCGTCGATGCGTTCCACCTCGACGCGCAGGCCGCGGGCCACCGGCTCAGGCGCCTCTTTCGCCGCGACCTCGGGCGCGAGGGCCAGGGGATGCCCCGATACGAGCCTTTGCACCGTTTCCAGGACTACGGCGGGGTCGGGGCTTCGCCCATTCCCCACCAACGCCTTGAGGCGCTCGGCGTCCTCGGTGCGACCCAGGTGTCGCAAGATATTCCCGACGACCCGCAATGCCGACGCCGCCATGCCAGCGCTCTGTGCTCCGCCCGGCTCGGCCAGCATCTCGATTTGCGCGCTGAGAACTTGGCCGGCAAGCTCTGGGAGGCCCCCTTCAGGAGAGGGCGAAGCTTGCGGCTCAGTTGCGCCCGCGGGGGCCACGCGCGGCCCGAAACGCGCCGCGATCTGTTCGGCGGAATGGTCCGCATCCGCCGGAACCTCGCCCGTCGACTCCATCTCTTCCAGCCACTGTACGACCTGGTCGATGCAGGTGAGGCAGTCGCTGATCAGCGCCGAGGTCACGGACCTTTCACCCGCCCGAACCGCGGCGAGGACGTTCTCGCCGGCGTGAAGCGCCTTAGCCATCGCAGTGAAGTCCACGATGCCGGCTGCGCCCTTCAACGTGTGGATGGCCCGAAACACGCTATCCAGGCGGTCCCAGTCGGACGGCCGCTCCTCGAGCGCCAGCAGGTCGTCGGTCGCCTGAGCCACCAGTTCGCGGCATTCAATCAGAAACTGCTCGATGAACTCGTTCATGCCGGCGCGCCGCTCATGAGCTGGACGTGCGCCACCAAGGTCTCCGGGGTGACCGGCTTCACAAGGTAGAAGTTGGCGCCGGCCGCGCGCGCCGCGGTCCGGTCCTGCAGACCCGCCTCTGTCGAGATCACGATAGCGGGCGTGCCGCAGACCGCGGAGTCCTGGCACCGCAGCACCTTGAGGAAGGTGAAGCCATCCATCTGCGGCATGTTCACGTCGACGATCAACAGCTCCGCCGGATGCGCCAGCAGCTTCTCAAGGGCTTCGAGGCCGTTAAACGCCTCCTCGACTTCGAAGCCGGCGCGTTCGAGCGCGTCGCGGTAGTACATCCGCACCAGGGCGGCGTCGTCGATCACCAGGATGCGCGTCTTCGCAGGGTCAGCCACGGCTCCCCTCCATCGGTCTTTGATAGACGATCGCGTCAGCAAAGCGACGGACCTCGAACAACGGCGAGATCCGGCTCATGGACTCCGTATGGCCGAGGCAGATGAAACCGCCCGGCGCAAGGTTCTCGTAGAGGTTCTCCGCCGCGAGACGCCGAGATGTGTCGTCGAAGTAGATCAGCACGTTGCGGCAGAAGATGACATCGAACTGCCCGAAGGCGCGGGTGTCCTGAGCGTCCACTAGGTTTGCGGGTTCGAACCGCACCGAGCCGCGTAGGTCTGGCAGGATCTGCCACCGCTCGTCGTCCAGACGCTCGAAATAGCGCGCTACGAGGTCAGGCGAGAGCCGCATCAGGGCCCGTTTGCCGTAGACGCCCGCCTGCGCCGTCTGCAACGCCTTGGTGTCGATGTCCGAGCCGATGATCTCGACGTCGTAGGTGTCGACCTCTGGCCACTGTTCGAGCAGCCACATGGCGAGCGAATAGGGCTCTTCGCCGGTCGAGCACGGGACCGACCAGATCCGCACCGCCTCGCTGCGCCGCCGCTTGCGGATCCGCTCAGGCAGGATGTCGCTTGTGAGGCAGCTAAGTTGATGGTCCTCACGATAGAAGTAGGTCTCGTTGACGGTGAACGCGTTGATGAACTGCTCCACCTCGCCGTTCAAATCGCTTCTCAGACGCGCGAAATAGCTCCCGAAGCTGCCGGTGCCCGTCGCCGCCACGCGGTCATCGATACGCCGCTGGACGTAGTAGCGCTTGGCCTCCCCGAACACCATTCCGGTGCGCCGGTAGAGGAAATCCGAAAGCCGCGCGAACTCTTCTTCGGTCAACGCGGCCTGCGCTTCCAACTTACTTCACGCCGATCCGGTCGCGCGCAATGCTGATGGCGAACGAAAGGAAGGGTTCGCCCGCGAACCGCTCGCCGCATCGCTCCAGCGCCGGGAGGGCCCTGCTGTCCCCGATTTCCGTCAAAACCTCCACCGCCGCGGCCGCGACGTTCGGCTCAGTCTCGCGAAGCAGGAGGTCGCACAGCAGCGGCCCGGCCCTCTCACCCTGCCCCTGCCGGGCAATCTCGCACGCGAGCAGCCGCACGTCGCTGTCGGGGTCCGCGAGCAGCTCGGCCAGCATCTCTTCCCGCTCGGGTCCCATGCTGCGGAGCGCGTCGATGGCGCCGGTGCGCAATGCCGCCTCGTCCGACCGGATCCGCTCGGCCAGAGCCCTGGCGCTCTGGAGGCCTCCGATGCGAGCGAGGCTGGTGAAGATGGCCTCGCGCACCCGCGGTTCCGTCTCCCGCTCCAGCGCTGTCGACAAGGACGCGACGTCCTCCGGCGAGGAGAGCCGGCGCGCCGCCGCCCAGCGGGCGTCCGCCGACGCGCTGTCCAGGTCACCGGCTGACGGCCCTACCACCGGAGCCGCGGTCTTTCGTATCAACGGCATGGGGGCATGATCTCCCGCAGACGCTCGGCGATCTCGTTTACCGGAGCGACGATGTCGGCGCCGCCGGCCTTCACCAGTTCACCCGGCATGCCCCAGACCACCGCGGTTTCCTCCGCCTCTGCGATGGTACGTCCGCCGGCGGCGCGCATGCGCGCCATGGCGGCGGCGCCGTCGTCGCCCATGCCAGTCATCAGAATTCCGATCAGCTGCTCCGGCGGCGCCGCATCCATGGCGGAGCGGACCAGCCGGTCCGTACTGGGATGCCAAGGATACCCCGGCTCGGACGGCGTGGAGTTCGCGACGAGCCGCCCGGCGCGGTTGGCCAGAACGATGTCCGCGTCTCCCCGTGCGATGTACGCGTAGCCGGCCTCCAGCACCGTCTGTCGTGTCACCTCCACCACCTCGATCTTCGAGAGGCCGTTCAGCCGGCGGGCCAGCGGGCCTGTGAAGCTGCTCGGCATATGCTGGGCGACCACGATCGGCCAGGGGAACCCTTGCGGAAGTCGCGTGAGCACCGCCTCGAGGGCCGGCGGCCCGCCGGTCGATGTGCCGATCAGCACGACTCCCATGCCGTTGGCTGGCGCGATGCGGGGCTGCATCACCACCGGTTCGCGTCCGCGTCCGGCCGGCGGCGCCGTCGCTCCACTGACGCGGTGGCGGATACGCTCGGCAAGCCGGCGGGTGGCTGGCAATCGCGCGGACGCCGCCGAGCGCACCTTGGCGATCACCTCGGGAGCGAACTCGTCCATCTTCAGGGACACTGCGCCGCCCGGCTTCGGCAAGAAGTCAACGGCTCCCAGCCGCAGCGCCTCCAAGGTGACCTCGGCGCCCTCGGCCGTGAGCGAGGAGACCATCACGACCGGGCACGGCCGCTCCAGCATGATGCGGTCGAGCGTCGCCAGGCCGTCGAGTTGCGGCATGTGGATGTCGAGGGTCACCACGTCCGGCCGATGCTCGGCCAACATGGCGAGGGCTTCGAGGCCGTCGCGGGCGAAGACCACCTCGAAGCCCGGCTCTTCGGAGAAGACCTTGCCGAGCAGCTTCCGCACCAAGGCGGAGTCGTCCACCACGAGGACCTTGATCACACGCCCGCCTTGCCGCCCTTGGGCTTGAACTCGTCGAGCATGCCTATCTCGGCCCGCGTCAGAAGCTCGGCAGGATCGAGCAGCATCACCAGGCGCGCCTTGTCCGGGAGATTTAGCACTCCGTTGACCAAGCGATTGGTTTCGCCGGGCAGGTTAGGCGCCTCGCCAATGTCGTCGGGACTGCACCGAAGCACTTCCGCGACGCTGTCTACGATGACCCCCGCACGATGGCGCTGCGTTCTCAAGACGATCAGACGGCGCGCCTCCAGGTCCTCAGATGGGGGCATGTCGAACCGCCGTCGCTGGTCGACCACGGGCAGCACCTCGCCGCGCAGGTTGATGACCCCCTCCAGAAACTTCGGCGTCTTTGGGACGCGGGCCACCGTCTCCGGCGCGCGCGCGACCTCGTCGACGGCCTCGACTGGGAGCCCAAATTCGTCCGACCCAAGTCGGAAGACGACGTATTGCCGCTGCTCGCCCGACTTGTTAGTCGACAGCGCAGCCTTGGGCTGGCTGGAGAGAGCGCCCGTCAAGCGCGCCATGACATCCTCCCGGAACAGCTTGGCCGGCGCCAGGATCGAGACGAGGCGTCCATTCGTCTTCGAGCGGTAAATTGCATCGACCCTGGCTTCGCCTCCGGTCCG
>Ga0163163_10004214_pt1 | contig 12257 bp, 13 predicted proteins | sample S65metaG_FD_119766 | JGI IMG/M metagenome (GOLD analysis project Ga0163163, IMG submission 119766) | Switchgrass rhizosphere microbial communities from Kellogg Biological Station, Michigan, USA - S6-5 metaG | ecosystem: Host-associated > Plants > Roots > Rhizosphere > Soil | place: USA... | reverse complement strand
TTCGGCGATCCGCGCCTGCAGTCGGGGGTCCGCGAGGGCAGCGCCGACCTCGGCGTTGAGTTTCTCGATGATGGCAGGTGACGTGGTCCGTGGCGCGCCAATAGCGAACCACGAGCTCACCTCGTAGCCGGGCACGAACTCGCTCACCGTCGGCAGTTCCGGCAGCATCGGCGACCGGACAGCCGTCGTCACCGCCAAAGCCCGCAGCCTTCCCGCCCTGATGTGCTCGATCGACGTCGGGAGATTGTCGAACATGACCTGCACCTGTCCGGCAACGAGATCGGTCAGCGCGGGCGCACCGCCGCGGTACGGCACGTGCACCAGGTCCAATCCTGTCGCCATTTTGAACAGTTCGCTGGACATATGGCCCGGCGTGCCGTTGCCCGCCGATCCCATGTTGATGGTGCCCAGGTGGGCCCTGGCATAGGCGATGAATTCCGGGAGCGTCTTGGCCGGAACCGACGGATGCAGCACCATCACCAAGGGCCCGCGGATCAGCCCCGCAACCGGCGTGACGTCACGCATGAAATTGAAATTCAGCCGCTCGTAGAGGGTCGCATTGACGGTATTGGCCACGCTGATCAGCAGCAGCGTATAGCCGTCCGGCGGGGCTTTCACGACGGCTTCGGTGCCGATATTGGTGCCCGCGCCGGGCCGGTTCTCGACGACGAACGCCTGGCCGAGTCGCTCCGTCAGCCATTGGCTGATCAAGCGCGCGGTCACGTCTGCCGCGCCGCCGGCTGGGAACCCGACGATCAATCGCACCGGCCGTGCCGGATAAGCTTGCGCGCGCGCTGCCGGCGGCGCGGCGGCCGCGGCTCCGGCAAGAATTACAAATCGACGGCGCGTGAATTTCATTTGGCTCCAAGACTACACGCTGCTCGCGCGCGCGGCACCGATGATTTCTGCCGAGGCCACGCTCCCGGCCGTCGCCGGCATCCGCCCACGGCACTGCTCATGTCCGTGGGCCCGTGCCCTGTCATGCGGAGCCGCTTGACATCGAACCACGCCTCAACTAGTTAACCGCTCGGTTATTTAACCATATGGTTTTTCAATGCCGACGGACCGTCTCAGCAGCACATTCGCAGCCCTCGCCGATCCGACGCGGCGCGCCATTCTCGCGCGGCTTGCGTCGGGCGAAACGTCGGTGACGGAGTTGGCGGAGCCATTCGACATGAGCCTTCCTGCCGTCTCCAAGCATCTCAAGGTGCTGGAGCGCGCTGGCCTCATCACCCGCGGACGCGAGGCGCAGTGGCGGCCGTGCCGGATCGAACCCACAGCCCTCAAGCCCGTGGACGACTGGCTCGAGCGCTATCGCCGGTTCTGGGACGCGAGTCTGGATCGGCTCGACACTTACCTCATGGAACTAAAAGCGAAGGAGAGAAAACGCGGACGCAAGAAATAGAGCCGCGCCGAGGGACGCTTCGTCATGAAGCGGACAGATGACCGGATTACTACCTCATATCGGCATGTGCCAATCGTCGCCCGACCGCTCGGACCTCCGATCACCAGCCGACATCGGGCGTAGACCATGCAATTGAATCCCTATCTGACGTTCAAAGGCCAATGCGAGCCGGCGTTCAAATTCTACGAGAAGGTTCTCGGCGGTAAGATCGAGGCGATGATCCCGCACGAGGGCACGCCGGCGGCGGAGCACGTGCCGGCCGAATGGCGCAGCAAGATCATGCATGCCCGCCTGGTTCTGGGTGACAAGGTCCTGATGGGGTCCGACGCTCCGCCCGAGCACTATGAAGAGATGAAAGGTTTCTCCGTGACGCTCGGGATCGACGATCCCACCGAAGCGGAACGCGTATTTCACGCATTGGCCGAAAGCGGCACGGTGCGGATGCCGATCCAGGAGACCTTCTGGGCCAAGCGCTTCGGGATGCTGGTGGATCGGTTCGGCACCCCGTGGATGATCAACTGCGAAAAGGCGGCCGCCTAACGCTTCACTTGATGGGAAGACGCCGGCGGGGGCGCGCGTTATGCGCCGCCGCGGCTCATCCCGCGACCCGCACGGAGAGATCAATGGTCAAGACCGTCGCAATTGTCGTAGTGGCTCTGCTGGTCGTTTCGCTGGCCGGGATTCTTGTCTTCGCGGCCTTCAAACCCGACACCTTCCGGGTCCAGCGCGCGACTAGCGTCAAGGCTTCGCCGGATAAGATCTTCCCGCTCATCGCCGATTTCCACCGTTGGGGCGCCTGGTCGCCCTACGAGAAACTGGATCCCGCGATGAAGCGCACATTCAACGGCGCCGCCAACGGCAAAGGCGCCGTGTATGAGTGGGACAGCGACGGCAAGGCGGGCAAGGGACGCATGGAAATCACCGATGCGCCCGCGCCGTCCAGGGTGGCAATCAAACTCGATTTTTTCAAACCGTTCGAGGCGCACAACATCGCGGAGTTCACACTGGAGCCCAGAGGTGAAACCACGCACGTCACCTGGGCCATGTACGGTCCCCACCTCTATGTCGCGAAAATCATGAGCGTCTTCTTCAACATGGACAGCATGATCGGCAAGGACTTCGAGACCGGGCTCAGCCAAGCTGAAGGCGCTTGCCGAGCAGAAACCGGCGGACGCAACGACGTCGCGACGCTGATCCTCATTGCAATCGGTTCCGAGCCAAGGAGAAGATGCCTGGTCGCGAAACGCAAGCCGACGGAAAGCGCGGCGCGGCGGGATCCCGTCATCACCCGCACCTCCGCAGCGCCACGCCGCGGGGTGTTCGGTGCACGGACCAACGCGCATTCACAGTTTGAACAGATACAGGACAAAAGGCTCGGCTGCGGCGCCACGGGATTCGTAGAGCCCGCGTGCCGGCCGGTTGTCGGTCTCAGTGCCGACCCAGGCCTCCTCGCATCCCAGCGCTCGGCCGAGCTCGAACATCTGGTCGAGCATCGCGCGGGCGATGCCCTGTCGCTGCAAGGCCGGCGTCACGCCGACCTCGTCGATGTAGAGTTCGGTCGCCTTGTCCGGATGCCGGTGAATCACCGCGGCCACCTGGGCAACCACCTCGCCCGCGCGCAGCGCCACAAGCATGTGATGGCCGGGCTCCGCCAGGTAGGCGGCGAGACGGCTCGGGTCGACCGGCTCATCGAAGACCGCCTCCGCAACCCGGTCGAACAGCGCGACGTCTCCGGGTTTGACTTGCCTGATCTCGAGCTCCATCGGCGGCACCTGCAAATTCGGTCACCATTGCGCCTGCGACGGCCACGTCACCGGCCACCGACCTCGCCGTGTCAACGACGCGGCGCCGACGTCCTGCGCTTGGCGACGACCGCTTCGTACGCCGCCTGCAATTTGGCCGCGACTGACACGCGGCTTGATTTTCGCCGGCCAGCTTGCGATGCGCCCAGATGGGTCTCCCGCAGTTCGGCCATGAACTCTTTCCACAGCTTCGGCCCCCCCTCCTCCAGCAGTTGTGCGCGGATGCTGAGGTCCTCGGTGACCGGAAGATATTTGCGGCCCCAGACCGACATCTGCGCCAACACCGGCAGCAGCTCGATACCTTTTTCGGACAGGCTGTAGATCGCCTTCTGCTTGTGACTCGGGTCGTCCGCCTTGGTGATGATTCCCTGCTCCACCAGGGTCTTGAGGCGATCGGCCAAGATATTGGAAGCGATGCCCTCTTCCGATTTCGTAAGCAGTTCCCGGAAATGCCGACGGTTGCCGAAAATCATGTCGCGAATGATCAGCAGACTCCATTTGTCGCCGACCACTTCGAGCGTGAGATTGATCGGGCAGCCCGACCGCTGGTCCTCGCGCATCCGTCACCCTCGAAAAAAACCGGTTGCATATTCGCATCAGTTATCCTAGTCTGCAACTGGTTGCAAAACGCAAGTACTGTAGATGGTCGAAAACCATAGGGGAGCAACATGCGCGGGCATAACACCCATCACGCCACCTTCGTCATCGAGCGCCGCTACGACGACCCGCCGTCGCAGGTTTTCCGGGCATTCGCGGATCCGCTGCTCAAGCCGCGCTGGTTTGCGGGCCCCGAAGGTTGGGAGCGCGGCGAGTGCGAGTTCGATTTCCGGGTGGGCGGGCGCGAACGCAGCACCGGCGGGCCTCCCGGCGGACCGACGCATTGCTTCGACGCCGTCTATCAGGACATCGTGCCGAACCAACGCATCGTCTACAGCTACGACATGCATCTGGGAGACAAGCGGATATCGGTTTCGCTCACGACGATCGAGCTCCAGCCGGCGGGCACCGGCACGCGGCTCGTCTTCACCGAGCAGGGCGTCTTCCTCGACGGCTACGACGACGCGGCGAGCCGCGAGCAGGGCACGCGCTTTCTGCTGGACAAGCTGGACCAGGCACTGTCGCACGAGCGCGCCGACGCCTGAGCCGTCCGCGCCGGCCCTCGAAATCCTCCCGCGGCGCAGGTCAGGCGCGCGGCACCCATAGCGAGCCACTGACATGTCTCTCAAGCTCTATTTCCACCCGCTCTCCTCGTTCTGCCAGAAGGCCCTGGTCGCCCTCTACGAGAACGACACGCCGTTCGAGCCGCATATCGTCGACCTTGCGGACGTGAAATCCAGCGCGGCCTTCAAGGCGATTTGGCCGATCGGCAGATTCCCGGTGCTGCGCGACGAGGCGAACGACTGCACCGTGCCGGAATCGAGCATCATCATCGAGTATCTGGCGCAGCACTATCCCGGCAAGACGCAGCTCGTGCCGGCAGACGCGGAACTCGCACGCCAGATGCGCCTGCAGGATCGCTTCTACGATCTCTACGTGAACGTCCCGATGCAGAAGGTCGTTACCGACAAGCTGCGCCCGTCGGGAAAAAACGATCCATACGGCGTGGAGGCGGCGCGGACGCTGCTGCACACCGCGTGCAGCATGGTCGAACAGGATATGGCGACCAAGACCTGGGCCACGGGCGACGCCTTCACCATGGCCGACTGCGCCGCGGCGCCGGCGCTGTTCTACGCCAACATGTTGACCCCGCTGGGCGACGCGTACCCGAACGCCGCGGCGTGTCTCCGACGCTTGATGGATCGCCCGTCCTTCGCTCGCGCGATCAAGGAGGCGCGGCCGTACTTCGCGCTCGTCCCAAAATAGCCGGCCGACGGACACCGAGGAGATCGACATGCCCGCCCGCAGCAAGCCGGAGATCATCCGCAGCATGTTCGCCGCCTACAGGTCGAAGGATCGGGCAACGGTCGAAGCGCTGTTGACCGACGATTTCACTTTCACCAGCCCGTACGACGATGCGATCGGCAAGGCGGTCTATTTCGAACGGTGCTGGCCGAACAGCGAGCGCATACGGACCCATCTGCTTGAGAAGATCTTCGAGCAAGGGAGCGAAGCGTTCGTGCTCTATCAATGCATCACCAATGACGGGGACGAATTCCGCGACACGGAATTCTTCCGGTTCGCCGGAGATCAGGTCAGGCAGATCGAGGTCTATTTCGGCGCCAGCTACCACAACGGCGCGTTCGTGAAGGCGCAATGAGATAACGCACAGATGACATAAGGCAATGACATGGGCCCGACATACGAGAACGCGGATCGCAACACGTCGGCTGGACATTTGCTTGCGCGCGGGATCGATCGCCGCGCGCTGTTGACGGCTGCGGCGGCGTCCGCGGCGCTGCTGGCGCCCGCGGTCACGCCGCAACCGGCGAGTGCCACAGAGCGAGCAGACTCTCAGGATACTGCAGGGACAGAGCGGCCCATGAGCACCGGAGGATTGTCCAAGGCGCGGCTCGATCGCATGCATAAGGTCATGGGCGACCATGTCGCGCGCGGCCGGGTGCCCGGCCTAGTCACGCTGGTCAGCCGGCGCGGCGAGACGCACGTCGATGCCATCGGCATGAAAGCGGCAGGCGGGCAGGATCCGATGCGGCGCGACACCATCTTCCGGATCGCTTCGATGACCAAGCCAGTCACCGCCGCCGCCGCCATGATCCTGGTCGAGGAGGCCAAGCTGCGGCTCGATGAGCCGGTCGACCGCTGGCTCCCCGAACTGGCGAACCGCAAGGTGCTGCGCGCCATCGACAGCGCGCTGGACGATACCGTGCCGGCCAAGCGTGCGATCACGCTGCGCGATCTCCTGACCTTTCGGCTCGGGATCGGCGCCGTGATGGCCTATCCCCCGCGCTACCCGATCCAGACCGCGATGGCGGAAGCAGGCATCGCGCCTGGCCCGAACCTGCCTGCGCATGCGCCGGACGAGTTGATGAAAAGCTTCGGGAGCCTGCCGCTCGTCCACCAGCCGGGCGAAAGGTGGATGTATCACAGCGGCTCCGACATCCTCGGGGTGCTGATCGCGCGCGTCACCGGCCAGACGCTGGAGGCGTTCCTGCGCGAAACGCATCTTCGATCCGCTCGGCATGAAAGACACCGCGTTCAGCGTGCCCGCGGCGGAGGTCGACCGGCTGGCAACATCCTATCGGACCGATGGCGCGACCGGCGGGCTCGCGCTCTTCGACGAAGCCCGCGGCGGCCGCTTTACCCGCCCTCCCACGTTCGAGTCCGGTGGCGGCGGGCTGGTGTCCACGGTCGACGACTATCTCGCCTTCGGCCGGATGATGCTGAACAACGGCAAGGCCGGCAGCGAGCGCATCCTCTCGCGGCTATCCGTCGAGCTGATGACCACCGACCACATCACGCCGGCGCAAAAAGCGGCGTCCGAGTTCTTTCCCGGGTTCTGGGACAACCGCGGTTGGGGCTTCGGCCTGTCCATCGTCACCAGGCGCGACGATGTGGCGGGGGTCCCCGGCCGTTACGGCTGGGACGGCGGCTACGGCACGTCCTGGTATTCGGACCCCAAAGAGGACATGACCGCGATCCTGATGACCCAGCGCGTCTGGGATTCCCCCAACGCGCCCGCCGTCTATCTCGACTTCTGGACCTCGGCCTACCAGGCGATTGACGATTGACGGCGCTTCGGCGCCGTCCGCGCCGAACCTGGCGCATCCTATCGTCGCAAACGCACAATCTTATCGGATGCCTCGTCGATCAGGACGCTACGCAGCTTGGTAGCTAGCTCGTCGTTGATGAAAGGCTTCCCGATAATGTGCGTCTCGCTGACGCCGGCCAATGCGGCGCGGTCGGCGAAACCGGTAATGAACAATATCGGCAAGGCGGGACGCTTGGCCCGCGCCTGCCGGGCAACCTCCGCGCCGCTCATTCCGGGCATGGCAAAATCGATAATGAGCAGATCGATCGCGGGCTCGCGCGCGAGAATGTCGAGCGCGGCGCCACCGCTTCCTGCTTCGACCACGCTATAGCCGAGGTCGCGCAACATCGTGGAGGTGACTTCACGCACCGCATGGTCGTCGTCAACCAGCAGGATATAGGCATCCCTGGCGCCCTTGGCTGCCGCGGTTGCCGCCGTCGACCGTAATTCCCCCGCGGCTTTCGCCTTCGTGCGTGGAAGATAGATGTGTACCGCGGTCCCCTCCCCCACGGTTGACTCGATCCGGACCCCGCCGCCGGATTGTTTGGCGAAGCCGAGCACTTGGCTGAGGCCCAGACCCGAGCCCTTGCCAATCTCCTTGGTGGTGAAAAACGGTTCGAACACCTTGGCGCGCACCTCCTCGGTCATGCCTGTGCCCGTGTCGGACACGCAGATCGCGACGTAATCCCCGGCTGGCGGATCCTCCGGATACAGCGCCGGTCCCAGCCTGACATTCTCGGTGTGGACCGCCAGGCGGCCGCCGACCTGCATCGCGTCGCGCGCATTGATCGCGAGATTGAGCACAGCGAGCTCGAGCTGAGTAGGATCGACCAGCGCAGACCACAGACCGCGGTGGAGCTTGGTCTCAATGCGGATGCTGCCGCCCATCGTGCTCTGCAACAGGTCGTGCATGCCTGCGACGGTCTCGTTGAGGTCGAGCGATTTCGGCTCGAGACGCTGGCGGCGAGAAAACGACAGCAGTTGATCGGTCAGCTTTGCGCCGCGTTCGGCGGCCGCGCGCATATAGCCGAGGCGCTGCGCGAGCCGGCCGTCGACACCCGCCGCGGCGAGTCCTTTTTCCAGAAAGCCGATATTGCCGAGCACCACGGTCAGGAGGTTGTTGAAGTCATGGGCAACCCCGGAGGTGAGCTGGCCGACGGCTTCGAGCCGCTGCATCTGCCGCAAGGTGGATTCCACGCGCTCGCGCTCCTCGATCTGGGCGAGCAGCTGTCGGTTGGCCGCCGCCAGCTCTGCGGTGCGCTCCTGGACGTGAAATTCCAGCTCCTCGTTGAGCCGGCGGCATTCATATTGTCTCTGCCGGCCGCGCAAATTGGTCTGCACGACGCTCACAAGCGTCGTGGGATGAAAAGGCCGCTCGAGGAAAGTGACGTTTCCGAGCGTCTCCGTCAGCTGGGCTGCCGCCGGATTGCGTTCGAGGCCGCCGCCATGCTCGGTCAGCAAAATGAACGGAAAGTCCGACCAAGGCGGCTGTCCCGCCACCCACTCCATCATTGCTCTCACATCGGAGCTGCGGGTCGCTTCCTCGGTCAGGATGGCAACGTCGGCGCCCCGCCTGATCTCCTGCATCAGCTCCGCGAGATCGAGGCAGATGTCGGAATGAATTCTCGCATCCCGCAGGATGCCCTTGGCAACGACGGCGTCGCGGCCGCGCGGCGCGAGAATAAGCGCCCACTCGGCGTGAGAAGGCCCTGCCTCTTTCAAGGGCGTTCCCCCATCAGCGGCCCACGCGATCCCACATAGGTGGGCACGCCGCGCAGCACGCCCTGGAAATCCTCCAGCGGCTGGCCGAGCGCGATACCCTGGTTGTTGATGCGGAATTCGCGAATGGTGTCCTCGTGGGCACCGGTGCGCTTCTTGACTACCGACATCGCCCGCCGAACGCGCCCCAGGGCTTCGAAGTAACGCAGCATGATCACGGTGTCGGCGACATAGGTGACGTCGATGGTCTGTTTCATGTCCCCGATCATCCCGTGCTGCGCGACGGTGAGGAAGGTCGCTGCCCCCTTGCGGTTCAAGTACTGCAGCAATTCGTGCAGATGCAGGATCAGGAACTGCTCCTCCGGCATCGCGGCCTGGTAGCCGTTGAGGCTATCGATGGCCACGGTGCGGATGTTTTCCCGATCGACGCAGGCGCGCACGCGATGGACGAACTCGCCAGGCGAAAGCTCGGCCGCATCCATCTGTTCGATGAACAGCTTGCTTGTGTCGCGCATGGCCTCGATGTCGATGCCCAAGGCCTTTGCGCGCGCGATGAGAAGGCCCAGCTCCTCGTCGAACACGAACAATGCCGCCCGTTCGCCCCGCGCGACCGCGGCCGTGATGTACTGCAGGACAAGCAGGGATTTGCCGGTGCCGGCGGGACCGAGAATGAGCGTACTCGATCCTGCCGCGATCCCGCCGCCCAGCAGGAGATCGAGCTCGGCAATGCCGCTTTGGACAACTTTGCCGGCAAATCCCGATCGATGCTCGGCCGCCACCAGGCGCGGGAAGACCCGCACCCCGCCTTTGCCTATGATGAAGTCGTGATAGCCGCCGCGGAATGTCTGGCCCCGGCACTTGACGACCCGCACCCGGCGTCGCTCGCCGCCATAGATGGGTGCGAGCTGATCTAGATGAATGACGCTGTGCGCGATGCTATGGACCGCGCGGTCGGTGGTCTCGGTCGTCAGGTCGTCGAGCAGGATGACGGTGGACTTGTGCCGCGCGAAATAATGCTTGAGCGCGAGGATTTGACGACGATAGCGCAACGAGCTCTGCGCGAGCAGACGAATCTCCGAGAGGCTGTCGATCACCACACGCATGGGTTTGAGCCGCTCGATGGCATCGAAAATTCGCTGCACGGTTTCGCCGAGCTCGAGGTCCGACGAATAGAGCAGGCTCTGGTGGTGATCCGGGTCCAGCACGCTTTCCGGCGGAACCAGTTCGCAAATCACCAGGTTGTCGCCAATCGCCCAGCCGTGTGATTTGGCGCCGTCCCGCAACTCGTTTTCGGTTTCGGCAAGGCTGACATAAATACCGACCTCGCCGGCCTGGGCGCCGGCCAGGAGGAATTGCAAAGCGATCGTGGTCTTCCCGGTGCCGGGGCTTCCCTCGAGCAGGTGGAGCCGGTCCCGGGCAAGCCCTCCGTCAAACACTTCGTCCAGCCCGGCGACGCCGGTGGCGGCACGCGGCAAAACATGGGTGGTGGCATTCATCGGGAGATCGCCGCTGCCTCGGAAACGGTGAGCCACCCGCCGCGCACGGTGACCCGCGCGGGCCGGCATTCCCTAACGCCGAGGGCGGGGCCGAGTTCCCGCTGGGCCCGGGCGCAGCCGAGGCGCGACCGGAGGCGTTCGCGCGAGCCCGTGGATCGCGCGCCAACGCCACACCGGGTTCGGTGTAACCCCCGTTCCCGAGGACGTTGCGGCTGTCATGGCCGCCTGCTATCGGTCTTGCGCTATCCGCCGTTTGGTTGTCGGCGTTAAGCACGTCGAGGGGCTGCCGCATGCCGCGCTATTACTTCGATCTCGTGGACGATGAGACCGTCTACGACAAGAGGGGCGTCACCTTGCCGAACATGAAGGCAGCCGAAGAATATGCTGCAACCTTCGCCCGCGAGCTCATGGAGACCAAGCCAACCCTCATGGGCGAGGGGTGGAAATCGTGGTCGGTCCAGATCTGCAACGGCAAGTTCGAACGGATACTCAAGATCTCGTTTTCCGAGATCAAGGGCTTGGCCAGCAGCCCCAGCGATGATGCGTCCCAGCCGGTCTAGAATACGCGGCCGCTGAGCGCGCGGCTTTGCGACCGAACAAGAGATGTCACTGCGGCCCGTCCTCGACGCATTTCGCTCCCTCGCCATTTGACCTTAAGGACCGCAACGTCGCAGCAGGACGCGGGCTTCAGGGTCCTGTTGCACCCGACGCGGAAACGCCAGGCGCAGAATGACACCCGGCGGCAGAATGCTAACTGTTCGAGGAGCGTGCTCCATGCACAGGTGCATAGTGTCGGCTGGGGGCGAAGGCGCAAGTTACGACATTACAGCAAATTCGGCAGGTGCAGTGCCTGGCCGGCACACGTACCGGATCCGGCGCTGGCTGGCCTTCGGCATGCTTGCGCTGCTGCTGGCACTACCGAGTCACGGTCACGCGCGGCGCTGTCCGGCGATGTGCAGCGCGTAAAGATGATCGGGTTCACGGTCGCCGATGTCGGAGGCCAGGCGGACTTCTTCACGGACCCGCCAGGCGATGTTGCGGTTCAATCAGCGCCACGCGCGAGGGATCAGGAAGGCAGAAAGCGGCAGTTGCTTAGGGCGCCAGCATTTGACGACAGGCCGGCGGCAGATCGGCCATGGTCAGCGGGGGCTTCGGCTTCGACGGGATTGGTGAGGGCTTCGGATACAGGATCGCGTCGGTGAACCAATAATCGAGATCCTTGCCGCAGGCTTCACCTTCCGGCACCGGCTCTTGCGGCCGGCAATCGGGGCTGGCGGTCGGGCACTTGATGCGGACGTGAAAATGGTAGTCGTGCCCGTAATACGGCCGCACCTTGGGGAGCCAGCTTCGATCATTGCCGGCCTCGCGGCACAGCGCCTTCTTGATGGCGGCGTTAACGAAGATGCGCTCCACGATCGGATCCTTGGCGGCGGCCTTGATGATCTCCGTGTGTGCCGGCGTCCACACTTCGGGGTCGATGTCCTTACGATCGGCGGCAACCATCACGGTCGCCAACATCTCCTCGCGCTCGCGCCGGGTGAGCTCGCGATCGGGCATCGGCGTGAGCCAGATATCGGCATCGAGGCCGACCTGATGGCTGGAGTGGCCGGTGAGCATCGGCCCGCCGCGCGGCTGCGACAGGTCGCCGACCAGAAGCCCATGCCAGCCGACCTTGGGTCCCTTTTCGGCAAGCCGCTCGAGGAATTGCACCAAGCTCGGATGGCCCCAGTTGCGATTGCGCGACAGGCGCATCACCAGCCAGGTCTTGCCGTTGATCGGCAGCGCCTTCGCGCCGGCGAGACAACCCTTGGAGTAGAAGCCGATGACGCGCGCTTCGACTGGAGCCGGCATAGACTGGCGGCCGAACAATTCCTTGGCTGGAGTGGCGGGATCGTCGGGCTTCGCCAGCGTTGGCAACGGCTTAGGATTGACCGTGCCCCTGGTTTGCGCGCTGACGGCCTCCGGTGCAAGAAAGGCGATTGTGAATGCAAATACGGCGGCGCGCGTCTTTTGTTTTGTCGTCATGCGGTGGCTTCCCCCCAGTCCGGTAAACCAGGCGGTTTGCGGCGGTGCGGCCCTGTAGGCCCAAAGTAACAAGGCGGACCCGTCTCGAATATTCTCGAGTGGGC
>Ga0163163_10004213_pt1 | contig 12257 bp, 12 predicted proteins | sample S65metaG_FD_119766 | JGI IMG/M metagenome (GOLD analysis project Ga0163163, IMG submission 119766) | Switchgrass rhizosphere microbial communities from Kellogg Biological Station, Michigan, USA - S6-5 metaG | ecosystem: Host-associated > Plants > Roots > Rhizosphere > Soil | place: USA... | reverse complement strand
GTATCGGTTTGCACGGCAGATACCTAGGTGTTCGCGCCGAGGCGTGTCAACGCGCGAGCCGAACCGTGCTTTCCGGAAAAGCCAGCTGCTCGCGCGCGCGCCACTCCGCACCGACATAGTTGACGATCAGCGAGCGCCGCACGCCGGCGATCGGCCGCGGCGCAAAACCGTGCCAGGTGTTGTCGCCGGGGATAAAAGCGAGCGCCGAGTTCGGCGCGAAAGGCACGCGATCCGCGAGCGTCTGCGGATCGGCATAGAGGTCGGTGCCGAGATCGCCGGCGCCATCGAGATAGACGAAGCAGGTGGATTTCTTCACGCCGATATCGGTATGCGGCTCGAGCCAGAATCCGTCGATGTCGAGCGCATATTCGATGCGCAGGAAGGCGCGGTCGAGCGGGGCGCCGAACGTTGCGTGCAGCGCGCTCACCACCGCCGGCGACTGCAGCGCCTGCGCGATACGCTGCATGACCGGAAAGCGGGCCATGTTGGTGCGATCGAAATAGACGCGTTGCTCGTTGCCATATTCACGCCGGCCGGACGGCCCTGCGGTCATTGGCGGGCGCAGCGGCAGCCTGACCAAATCGCCCAGCACCTCGGGCGGGAGCATCTCCGCAATCCGCCGATGCGGCCACGGCTCTGTCATCGCCGCGGATTGCCGAATCGCGGCACATACGTGCCCGGCAATTTCACACGAGCCTGTGAACTGCCGGGATGACTGTCCCTTCCCCGTGGGACCTTGGCTTGCGGCACCGATCTTCATCGCTTAAGTCCGGTCGACGGCCATGCGTCGGTTGCATGGCCTCGGCTTCCCAGGGTTTAGCATGGCGGACGAAGCGCCCCTGCATGCGCAGGTGATCATCATCGGCTCCGGGCCGGCCGGCTACACCGCCGCCATCTACGCCGCGCGCGCCATGATGGAGCCGATCCTGATCGCCGGCTTCGAGCCCGGCGGCCAGCTGATGATCACGACCGAGGTCGAGAACTACCCCGGCTTTGCCTTGCCGATCCAGGGGCCGTGGCTCATGGAGCAGCTGAAGCTTCAGGCCGAGCATGTCGGCACGCGGCTGGTCGCCGATCACATCGAGAAGGTGGAGCTCGGCCGCCGGCCGTTTCTGCTGATTGGCGACAGCGGCCGGACATATACGTGCGATGCGCTGGTGATCGCCACCGGGGCCAAGGCGAAGTGGCTTGGGCTGCCCAGTGAAGAGCGTTTTAAAGGCTACGGCGTCTCCGCCTGCGCCACCTGCGATGGCTTCTTCTTCCGCGGTAAGGAGGTGCTGGTCGTCGGCGGCGGCAATTCCGCGGTCGAGGAGGCGCTCTATCTGAGTCACATCTGCTCGCGTGTGACGGTGGTCCACCGCCGCGATGCGTTCCGGGCCGAGCGCATTCTGCAGGAGCGGCTATTTGCCCGACCGAATGTCGAGGTGGTCTGGAACCATACAATTGAGGAAATTCTCGGCGACGACCTCCCTGCTCCGACCGTCCGCGCCGTGCGCCTAAAGAACGTCCACACTCATGCCCACGTGACGCGCCAGGTCGACGGCGTTTTCGTCGCGATCGGCCATCACCCGGCGTCCGACCTCTTCGTCGGCCAGGTGGACTGCAAGCCGAACGGGTACATAAAGACGGTGCCGGGCTCGACGATCACCAGCGTCCCCGGTGTGTTCGCCGCGGGCGATGTGGCCGACGACATCTACCGGCAGGCCGTCACCGCCGCCGGCCTCGGCTGCATGGCGGCGCTTGAAGCCGAGAAGTGGCTGACGCTCGAAGCGGTGACCAAGATCGCCGCCGAATAGACCGGGTCGCGCAATCCCGGAGGGGAGACGAGGCGTTTTGGACTGGGACAAGCTGCGGATTTTCCACGCGGCCGCCAAGGCGGGCTCCTTTACGCATGCGGGCGAATCGCTGGGCTTGAGCCAGTCGGCGGTGAGCCGGCAGGTGAGCGCACTCGAAAATGAGCTGCGCGCGCCGCTCTTCCACCGCCATGCGCGCGGCCTCATCCTGACCGAACAGGGCGATGTCCTCTACCGCACGGTCCAGGAGGTGATGACGAAGCTCGACGCGGTGCAGACGCGTCTGAGCGACAATCGCGAGAAGCCGCACGGCGAATTGCGCATCACCACGACGCTCGGCATCGGCACGAATTGGCTGACGCCGCGTCTCGGCGAGTTTTTGGAACTCTATCCCGACGTCACGCTGAAACTGATTCTCAGCGACGAGGAGCTCGACCTCGGCATGCGCGAAGCCGACGTCGCGCTGCGGCTACGCGAGCCGTCGCAGCCTGATCTCGTGCGCCGCCGCCTCTTCACCGTACATTATCATCTCTACGCATCGATGGATTACGTGAAGCAGCACGGCCAGCCGCGCACGCTGGAAGAGCTCGATCAGCATCGCATCCTGAGTTACGGCGTTACCGGCGCGAGCTTTCTGCACAGCCTCAATTCGCTATTAACCGCCGGACGCGATTCGAAGAGCCCGCGACTTTCCGCGATGTCGGTCAACAACATCACCGCCTTGCATAAAGGCGTGCTTGCCGGCGTCGGCATTGCCGTTCTCCCGGATTATCTCATCGAGGAAGAGAGTCCACTTCTGCGCCTGCTGCCGCAATCGCAAATGCCGGAATACGATTGCTTCCTCGTCTATCCCGAGGAGATGCGCAACGTCGCGCGAATCCAGGTGTTTCGCGATTTCCTCGTCACCAACGCACAGCGCTGGAACTATTGAATTGCGCTTGACGCATGGCGCGCATGCGCCAGACCCGCTAGCGCGCGCCGACATCTCGCCGCAACATGGCTAGGGTTCCGCGGCTTCGCAGCTTGCCTCCCCGGCATGCGACCTCCACCTCGGAATCTCCCTTCGGGAGCCTGGACAACCAGGTCATGGCCGGGCAGCGATGCCCGGCCCTTTTTCATCAAAGTGTCGTCAAACGTAGAGGCGCTCGCCTTCGAGGCCCTTGTACATATCGACGACATATTCGCCGTAGCCGTTGAACAGAAGCGTCGGCACGCGATTGCCTTTGCCGAGCACTTCCTCTGTTGCCTGACTCCAGCGCGGATGCGACACGGCCGGATTCACGTTCGCCCAGAAGCCGTATTCGCTGGACTGCAGCTTTTCCCAGAAGCTGACGGGGCGCTCGGTGACGAAGCTGATCTTCACGATCGACTTGATCGATTTAAATCCATATTTCCACGGCAGCGCGAGCCGGATCGGCGCGCCGAAGGGTTTGCCGAGCGGCTTGCCGTAGGCGCCGACGACCATGAAAGCGAGATCGTTGTTGGCTTCGGCCATCGTGACGCCTTCGATGTACGGCCACGGATACCAGAACTGCCGGAAGCCGGGTCCGACGCTCTTGTCCATGAACGTCTCCATCCGCACGTACTTCGCCTGCGATGTCGGCTTGGCGAATTCGACGAGCGATTTTAAGGGGAAGCCGGTCCAGGGAATCGCCATGCCCCACGCTTCGACGCAGCGATGGCGATAAAGCCGCTCCTCGAGCGGCATTTTCTTCAGGAGGTCGTCGATGTCGATCTCCTGCGCCTTCTCGACGAGCCCGTCGATCTTGATGCGCCACGGCCGCGTCTTCAAAGCTTCGGCGGCGGCGGCGATGCGCTTGCTCGAGCCGAATTCATAGAAATTGTTATAGTTGGCGTTGACCTCTTCCGGCGTGATGTCGCGGTCGAGCTTGAACGCCTCGTTGCGTTTCGCCGGGAAAAGCCCCGCAGACGGATCGGCTTCGGCGCGTGCGCGCGAAAGACCGAGCGAGCTGGCGACGAGGCCGCTACCGAGCGCCGCCGTTCCGCCGAGAACCGCCCGGCGATCGAAGAAGAACCGCTCCGGCGTCGCGGCGCTTTCGGGCAATTCCCAGCCCTTGCGGCGCAAAATCAGCATGGCACTCCTCCCGGGGGTGAATTTCATAAGGAAATTAGTGGGGTGGGTGGGCTCCGGCAAATCACGAGGCCGAGAGATTGCGTGTGGTTGCGGCGCGCCGTTCGCGGGCCGTCTTTGCGAGGAGGCGAAGCCGACGAAGCAATCCAGGGGCAAATATCACAATCGACGAGAGTTTGCCCTGGATTGCTTCGCTTCGCTCGCAATGACGGCGCGGGCGTTTTAGAGAGCGTGCGAGCGCGCGCTGGAGCGAGGGGGCATGCCAAAAGCCATCGTCGGGATTATCGGCGGATCGGGCGTCTACGACCTGCCGGGCCTCGCAGATTTGCGCGAGGAGCGGGTCGAGACGCCCTGGGGCGAGCCCTCGGACGCGCTGCGTTTCGGCCGCATCGGCAACACCGAGGCCGTCTTCCTGCCGCGGCACGGGCGCGGCCACGTTCTCTCCCCCTCCGGCATCAACTACCGCGCCAATATCGACGCGCTGAAGCGTGTCGGCGTCACCAACATCGTGTCCGTTTCCGCCTGCGGCTCGTTCAAGCCGGAGCTGCAGCCGGGTTTGTTCGTGCTGGTCGATCAATTCGTCGACCGCACCTTTGCGCGTGCCTCGTCCTTCTTCGGCAATGGCTGCGTCGCGCATGTGTCGATGGCGCACCCAGTCGCACCGCTTCTGCGCCAGCGCATCCGCGACGCCGCGCGCGCCGAGAAGATCGATGTCGTCACCCGCGGCACTTACGTTTGCATCGAGGGACCGCAATTCTCGTCCTATGCGGAATCGCTCACCTACAAGAATGCCGATTACGACGTGATCGGCATGACGGCGATGCCGGAAGCCAAGCTCGCGCGCGAAGCCGAGATTTCCTACGCGACGATCGCGATGGTGACCGATTTCGATTGCTGGCACCCGGACCACGACGCGGTCGACGTCGCCGCCGTCATCAAGGTCGTGCACGAGAATGCGCTGAAGGTCGGCCGTCTGCTGACGCGCCTCCTCGCGGATTTCCCGGCCGAGCACGAGCCCTGCCCTGTCGGTTCCGACCGTGCACTGGAGAATGCGGTCCTCACCGCGCCGGAGGCGCGCGATCCCGAGGTTTTGCGGAAGCTCGATGCGGTGATGGGGAGGGTGCGAATACCCCGAACAAACTAACCCCTCATCCGTCCTTGCTGCGCAACGACACCTTCTCCCACAAGGGAAGAAGGAACGCTCGGACGCCTTGCAGCAAACGAATTTAGCCAATAACGCGAAAGCGATGCTGCCAGCGGCCCTTCTCCCCTTGCGGGAGAAGGTGGCCCGCGCGTCAGCGCGGGTCGGATGAGGGGGTGGTCCACAGCGCCGCCTTGCGCGCATCACCCGGCAGCACGTCGAACGACTCCCGCTTGAAAATCGCGCTTGCCGCCGGCGAGGCGAGATAATCGTAAAAGGCTTTCCCGTCCGGGTTCATCGACGCGGCAATCATTGCGATCGGATAGACGATCGGCGGGTGGCTTGAGTCAGGAAACCTGCCGAGCACTTTCACCTTCGGCTCCGCATGCGCGTCGCTGCGATAGACAATCCCGAGCGGCGCCTCGCCGCGCGCAACAAAGATCAGCGCCGCGCGCACGCTCTGGGTCTGTGCGATCCTGTCCTTCACCTTGTCCCAGAGATTAAGCGTAGTCAGCGCCTTTTGCGCATAAGCGCCCGCTGGCACCGATTTCGGCTCGCCGATGGCCAAGCGTCCGTCGCGGCCGAGCAGCGCGGTGAAATTGGTTTGCGCATCGATCTCGATCGTCTGCGCCGTGCTGTCGGCCGGCGCGACCAGCACAAGCGCATTGCCGAGGAGGTTGCGGCGCGTCTCCGGCCTGATCAGCTTGCGCACGGCGGCATAGTCCATCCACACCACGTCGGCGGATACAAAAATGTCGGCGGGCGCGCCGGCCTCGATCTGCTTTGCCAGAGGTCCCGACGCGGCGTAGGAAATGCGGGCGGTCGTGCCGGTCTCCGTCCGCCACTGCGCGGCAATATCGTCGAGTGCGGTCTTCAGCGACGCGGCGGCGAATATTGTGATGCTCTGGTTCTGCGCCCGCGCCGGGATATCAGACCCGGCGACGAAGAACGCCCCGACGATGGCGAAGACCAGCGGGCTCAGACGCGTTGGCATTGCCTAGATCTAAGCCCCATTCGAGCGCGCGTAGTCTAGTGCGCCCTGGCAATTGGGACCCGGGGCACCCTCCCGTCACGCCCCAAAATTTAATCTTCGAAAGTTATCCCCGGTGCCTCGCGCGTCCGTATGCTCCCGGCATCCCCGCCCACATGCGGGCACTCCCGGAAGTGGTTCTGAGGTGCGGGCGGGGAGCGGCGCCTGCGGCGGAGGTCCACCTAACCGACGCCCCGGGAGGCTTTCGCAAACGGCGGCTTGTGCCCGCTTCCTTCGAAGCGGACCGCATGTCGTCGAGTGACCCGCCCGTCGGGCACTATGACCCGTCCGGGGTGTTTGCCCCTGGGGATGGATCGGCCCGGGTTGCACATCGAGAGATGTGAGCCTGCGCAAAAACAGATCCATGGAAGCGCGGGACGCGGGAAGCCAAAAATCGCCGCACACGGACGCCGGGCGACCGGTTTTTTAAATTAGGAACGGCCGCTCGGTGTCCCGTGTCCTCTTGTCCGAACCCGCGCCAGCGCAGCGGGAAGAATCGCGCGCGCCATCAGCGCTCTAGCAAACACAAGCGGAACCTGTGCCACTGGACCGAGTTAGGGGGGCGAAGATACGAGCCGGCGGATCCGGCGCGATAAAGAGGAGAAGTACGGTGGGCGGCATTATTTACCTCGTCGGACTCGTCGTCGTCATCTTGGCCATTCTGTCCTTCCTCGGCCTGCGCTGACGCAAGCCCCAACATCCTCAAGGGAGGAACACATGACCGACATAGGTGGCGTTCGCTCGCGCGCAGCATACGCGGCGGAAACAACCCCAATCCATTGCTATGTTGACTGGTGCGCGGTGATCGCCGGCGCTCTGATCGCCTGCGCGATCTTCGTGCTGTTGACGACATTCGGCTCGGCGATCGGCCTGACCCTGACATCGCCCTACCCTGGTTCCGGGTTCTCCGGCAAAGTCGCGACCTGGTTGATAGGCATCTGGGAAATCTGGGTGGCCGTCTCGGCCTTCGCCGTCGGCGGCTATTTCGCCGGCCGGCTGCGCCATCGCATTTTCGACGCGACCGAACACGAGAGCGACGTGCGCGATTCGGCGCATGGTCTGCTCGTCTGGGCAATTGCCGCGCTGCTGGGCACCTGGATCGCGACGATGACCATCAAAGAGGTCACCCATGCGGTCGCCGGCGGTCCCGATCGCAATCCGATCGCCGGTAAAGCCGATCCGGCCCGCTACGCCGCCGACGTCATGCTGCGGAGCGATCAGCCGGCGCCCGGCAATTACGACGAACCGCTACACAAGGAGGTGGCCACAGTCCTCGCCGCCTACGCGACGGGCGTGAGCGTAACGCAGGAAGACGCCGCCTATCTCACCCGCGTCACAGCCGCGCATAGCGGCGTGGCGCAGGCGGACGCGCAAAAACGCGTCAGCACCGCCGTGCAGCAGGTCCGTGACAACGCCAACCGGACGCGGCGCACCGGCATCATGGTGGCGTTCCTCACGGCCGCATCGCTGGCGGTTGGCGCCGCGGCGGCATGGGCGGCGGCGGCACTCGGCGGACGCCATCGCGACGAAGGCGTCGATACGAGCGACATGTTCCGCTGGCGGTAAATCGGATTGAGATAAGGAGAAGAAAATGGGACGCGGAATCTTGCTTTGGCTCCTCGGGGTGCCAATCCCGATCATCATCCTCTTGGCTTTCCTCGGCCGGTAATCGAAGCGAACGCAAACGCTCCCGTGCTTCATGGGAGCGTTTTGCTTTTCATGGCCAGCGCACGGTCGGCGGCATCGACGAAAGGATCGATTCGACATTGCCGCCCGTCTTCAAGCCGAAAATCGTGCCCCGATCGTAGAGCAGATTGAATTCGACATAGCGGCCGCGCCGGACTTGCTGCTCCCCGCGTTCGGATTCGCTCCAAGGCTTGGACCAATTGGCGCGCACGATGCGCGGATAGACGTTGAGAAAGCTTTCGCCGACGTCGCGCGTGAACGCAAAATCGGCATCCCAGGCGCTGTCCTTCGCATCGCCGGCGCTGTTCAGGTAATCGAAAAAGATGCCGCCAATGCCGCGGGGCTCGTTGCGGTGCTTCAAAAAGAAATATTCGTCACACCATTCTTTGTAGCGCCGGTAGTCGGCAACCCCGGCATGGCGCTCGCAGGCGCCGCGCATCGCCGCGTGAAACGCGATTGCGTCCGGATCGTCTTGCGTGCGGCGCGCGTTCAGCATCGGCGTCAAATCGGCGCCGCCGCCAAACCACGCTTTCGAGGTGCAGACGAAGCGCGTGTTCATATGCACGGTCGGGACATGCGGGCTCCAGGGATGGACGATCAGCGATATGCCTGAGGCCCAAAAGCGCGGATCGCTGTCGGCGCCAGGAATCTGCGCGGCAAATTCCGGCGCAAACGTCCCGAACACGGTCGAGACATGCACGCCGCCCTTTTCGAAGACGCGGCCGGCGAGCGTCGCCATGATGCCGCCGCCGCCTGGCGCGCCGCTTTGGTCGGTACGATCCCAGCTCTTTCGGACGAAACGCCCGGGTCGAGCATTCGCGTCGTGGAACGGGCCGGGCGCCTCCCGCTCGATCGCCTCGAGCGACGCGATGATGCGCTGTTGCAGTGCCTCGAACCAGGCGCGTGCATCATTCTGGCGGTTCTCAAGAGCGCTACTCACCGGGCGCGTCTCCTTGGGCCGAGCGGATCTGCCGCAGGGCCTCGCCAACTACCATCGCGGCGGCGATTGCGACATTGAGCGAGCGCAAGCCGGGTTGCATCGGCACAACAACGCGCGCATCGGCGGCATCGTGCACCTCCTGCGGCACCCCAGCCGATTCCCGCCCGACAAGCAGGATGTCGCCCTGCGCATATTGGAACTCGGTGTAGGCGAGCGTGGCGCGTGTGGTCAGAAGGACGAGCCGCGCCGGATTTTCCGCACACCACGCGAGAAACGCCCGCCAGGAGGCATGCCGCGTCAGACGAACATGCTCGAGATAATCCATAGCCGCGCGGCGGAACCGCGGATCGGTGATCGAGAACGCCGCGGGTTCGATGAGCGCTGCATCAAGTCCGAGACAGGCGCACATTCGCAGCATCGTCCCGGTATTCTGGGCAATGTCCGGCTGGAACAGGGCAAGCGTGAAGAGAGCGGTCACGTGAGCGCTGGTAGCGGGACAGCCGGGCTTTTGGAAGCCGCGCGGCCCCTGAGATCGACCGCAAGAGATCAGCCCTCACCCGCTATAGACAACAGATTTGAATCTTGCCAGAAAACGCCCCGCGCTAGGTAGCTTGATGGCAGGAGCCCGGGGGCGAGTGGCGTCCGGTCGCATTGCCTCGTGCTGTTTCTCCTGCCTAGAAGCAGCTTTTGGACGCCCTCGCGCGTTGAAAACCGAGCGAACAGAGGTCGGCAGTGGCGGATTCAGTGACAGTGAATTCAGTATCGACCACTTCTCCGGCGCCCGAGCCGACACGCAGGGATTTTCTCTACATCGCCACTGGTGCAGCCGCAGTGGTCGCCACGGGCGCGGCGGTCTGGCCGCTGATCAGCCAGATGAGCCCGGACGCCTCGACGCTGGCGCTCGCCTCGACCGAAGTCGACCTCTCCGGCGTCGCCGTGGGTCAGATTCTTACCGTGAAATGGCGCGGCAATCCGGTTTTTGTCCGCCATCGCACCGAGAAGGAGATCAAGGAGGCCGAGGACAAGCCGCTCTCGCAGCTTCCCGATCCGGCTACGGACCAGTCGCGCGTCAAGAAACCGGAATGGCTGGTCGTGATCGGCGTTTGCACGCATCTCGGCTGCGTGCCGCTCGGCCATCAAGGCCAGTATGACGGCTGGTTCTGTCCCTGCCATGGCTCGGTCTACGACACATCCGGACGCATCCGGCAAGGGCCCGCGCCGCGCAATCTCGATATACCGACTTACAAATTCACCAGCGATACCAAAATCCTGATCGGATGATTCCGAGTGCGATTTAAAGAGACGAGTTGATGACCGGACATTCGACCTACGTTCCCAAAAGCGCACTCGCCCGCTGGTTCGAGAGCCGTCTGCCGCTTATGGGCTTTGTGCATGCCTCGTTCATCGCATATCCGACACCAAAGAATCTGAACTATTGGTGGACGTTCGGCGGTATCGCGACTTTTATGCTGACCGCGCAGATCGTCACCGGTGTCGTGCTCGCGATGCACTACACGCCCGAAGTCACGATGGCATTCGACTCAGTCGAAAAAATAATGCGCGACGTGAATTTCGGCTGGCTCCTGCGCTACGCGCATTCGAACGGCGCCTCGATGTTCTTCGTCGCCGTGTATGTGCATATTTTCCGCAGCCTCTATTATGGCTCCTACAAGGCGCCGCGCGAGGTTTTGTGGATTTTGGGCGTCATCATCTTCCTGTTGATGATGGCGACGGCGTTCATGGGTTACGTGCTGCCTTGGGGACAGATGTCGTTCTGGGGTGCCAAGGTTATCACCAGCCTGTTCTCGGCAATCCCGTTCATCGGCGACTCGATCACGCTTTGGCTCTGGGGCGGCTATTCCGTCGATAATCCGACGCTGAACCGCTTTTACTCGCTGCATTACCTCCTGCCGTTCATGATCGTCGGCGTGGTGGTGCTGCATGTCTGGGCGTTGCACGTTACCGGTCAGAACAACCCGACAGGGGTGGAGGTGAAGAGCGTGCCGAAGGACACGGTGCCGTTCACGCCTTACGCAACGATCAAAGACGCGTTCGGGATGGTGTGCTTCTTCATCCTCTTCGCTTGGTTCGTCTTCTACGTGCCGAACATTCTGGGCGACGCCGATAATTACATCCGCGCCAATCCCTTGGTGACGCCGGCACATATCGTGCCTGAATGGTACTTCCTGCCGTATTACGCGATCCTCCGCGCAATTCCTTCAAAGCTCGGCGGCGTGATCGCGATGTTCTCCTCCATCGCGATCTTTGCCTTCCTGCCGTGGCTCGATACGTCGCGCGTTCGCTCGGCGCGTTACCGGCCCGTCTACAAGGTGTTCTTCTGGGTGTTCGTCGCCTGCGGGATCGGTCTTGGCTATCTCGGCTCGCAGCCGCCGGAGGGCGGCTTCGTTATCGCCGCGCGCATTCTGACAACCTACTACTTTCTGCATCTCCTCGTCCTCATCCCGCTTCTCGGGCTCTTCGAGAGACCACGCCCGCTGCCCGCCTCCATTGCCGATTCGGTGCTTGGCTCCGAAGTGCCTATGGCGCGGCGCGCCGCGGCGGAGTGAATGCAAGCCGCCGGGGAAATCTCGCGAAAAGGAACATGATGTCTTGGGTTAAACCTGTCGGCCTGGCAGCAGCGGCGCTCTTCGGCAGCGCGCTTCTCGGCACGTTCGTCTTGGCACAGCAGCCGCCGCACGCGCCGGCGAGCGAGGTCAATGCCGACGGTCACAACGAGCCGATCCCGCCGCGCCAGTCATGGTCCTTTGCCGGACCGTTCGGCAAATACGATCAGGCGCAGCTGCAACGCGGCTTCAAAATCTATCGCGAAGTCTGCTCGAACTGCCATTCGATGGCGCTCGTCGCATTCCGCAATCTCGCCGATGCGGGCGGCCCGGGTTTTTCCGAGGCGCAGGTGAAGGCGCTCGCGGCGGAATACAAAGTGCAGGACGGACCGAACGAATCTGGCGAAATGTTCGAACGCCCGGGCCGTCCGTCAGATCACATTCCGTGGAATTTTCCGAACGACAATGCCGCGCGAGCGGCGAATGGCGGCGCGCTGCCGCCCGACATGTCGGTGCTTGCCAAGGCGCGCAGCTTCAGCCGCGGCTTTCCGTGGTTCATCATCGATGGCTTCATCCAATATCAGGAACAGGGGCCCGACTTCATCACCGGCGTGCTCAACGGCTACAAAGATCCGCCGCCGGACGTGCAATTGCAGCCGGGACAGCATTACAACGAGTACGTCCCCGGTCATCGGCTAGCGATGCCGAAGCCGCTGAACGACGGCCAGGTCGACTATACCGACGGCACGCCGACCACCGTGCCGCAATATTCGAAGGATATTTCAGCCTTCTTGATGTGGGCGGCGGAGCCGAAACTCGAGGAGCGCAAGCGCACCGGCCTGCGCGTCATGGTCTTCCTGATCCTGTTTGCCGGCTTGCTTTACTACACGAAGAAGAAAGTTTGGGCCGAGGTGGTTCACTGACGACAGACAACAGAAGACAAACGACAGGCTATCCTTTGCCCTCCGGCTGTCTTCCGTCTCCGAATTAGTGCCCGGCTGACGCGGCAGC
>Ga0163163_10004211_pt1 | contig 12260 bp, 24 predicted proteins | sample S65metaG_FD_119766 | JGI IMG/M metagenome (GOLD analysis project Ga0163163, IMG submission 119766) | Switchgrass rhizosphere microbial communities from Kellogg Biological Station, Michigan, USA - S6-5 metaG | ecosystem: Host-associated > Plants > Roots > Rhizosphere > Soil | place: USA... | reverse complement strand
GTCAAGGTCGGCGACGAAATCGAAATCGTCGGTATCAAGCCGACGCAGAAGACGACGTGCACGGGCGTGGAGATGTTCCGCAAGCTGCTGGACGAAGGGCGCGCGGGCGACAACACGGGCATCTTGCTGCGCGGCACCAAGCGCGATGAAGTGGAGCGCGGCCAGGTGCTGTGCAAGCCGGGCAGCATCACCCCACACACGGACTTCGAGGCTGAGGTGTACGTGCTGTCCAAGGAAGAAGGCGGCCGTCATACGCCGTTCTTCAAGGGCTACCGTCCGCAGTTCTATTTCCGCACGACGGACGTGACCGGAAGCGTAGAGCTGCCGGCGGGCGTGGAGATGGTCATGCCGGGCGACAACATCAAGATGGTGGTGAGTCTGATCCATCCGATCGCGATGGAAGAAGGCCTGCGATTCGCGATTCGCGAAGGCGGCCGCACCGTCGGCGCCGGCGTGGTGGCGAAGATTATCAAGTGATTCCAAGGCTCGTTCTCGCGATGCGTTGAAGCGCATCGCGAGAGACTTGGAATCGGTGAGGCAGGATGCCGAACGTGGAACCGCTTCAGGATGAATCTGGCGAATGCGATGAAAAGTCGCTTCGAGTTTGAATAAACAAGTTCTTTGAGGAATACGGCAATGGCAGACCAGAAGATTCGAATCCGGCTCAAGGCCTACGATCATCGACTGATCGATCGTTCGGCGAGCGAGATCGTGGAAACGGCGAAGCGTACGGGCGCGCAGGTGCGCGGTCCGATCCCGCTGCCGACCAAGATCGAGCGCTACACGATTCTGGTTTCGCCGCACGCCGACAAGGATGCGCGCGACCAGTACGAAACGCGCACGCACAAGCGTGTTCTGGACATTGTCGATCCCAACGACAAGACCGTTGACGCCCTGATGAAGCTCGACCTCGCCGCCGGCGTGGACGTGCAGATCAAGTTGTATTGAGATCACGAATATGAGTATCGGACTCGTAGGTAAAAAATGCGGCATGACGCGAATCTTCACCGAAGCCGGTGAATCGATTCCGGTCACGCTGATCGAGGCGACGCCGAACCGCATCACGCAGGTGAAGACGGTCGAATCCGACGGCTACACGGCCGTGCAGGTGACCGCCGGCAAGAAGCGCGCCGCGCTCGTGAACAAGGCGCTCGCCGGCCACTATGCGAAGGCGAAGGTCGAAGGCGGCCGCGGTCTGTGGGAATTCCGCGTCGACGCGAAAGAGCTGGGCAAGTACCAGGTCGGCGGTGAGCTGAAGGCTGAGGAAGTATTCAAGGCCGGGCAGATCGTCGACGTCGCCGGCATCAGCAAGGGCAAGGGTTTCCAGGGCACGATCAAGCGCTGGAACTTCACGATGGGCGACGCGACGCACGGTAACTCGTTGTCGCATCGCGCACCGGGATCGATCGGCCAGCGTCAGACGCCGGGCCGCGTGTTCCCGGGCAAGAAGATGTCGGGCCACATGGGCGCGAACCGCCAGTCGATGATGAATCTGGAAGTCGTCAAGATCGACGCCGAGCGTCACCTGATCGCGGTCAAGGGCTCCGTGCCCGGCGCGCCGGGCGGCAACGTCGTGATCAGTCCGGCCTCCAAGGGTTGAGGAGTCGAGTCATGGAATTGCAAGTAGTCGGCGCGAAGAAAGGTCTGTCGGTTTCCGACGCGATCTTCGGTCGTGAATACTCGGAAGGTCTCGTGCATCAGGTCGTGGTCGCGTATCGCAACGCGGGACGTGCCGGCACCAAGGCGCAGAAGTCGCGTTCGGACATGTCCGGCACGACCAAGAAATTCAAGAAGCAGAAGGGCGGCGGCGCGCGTCACGGCGATTACCGCGCCCCGATCTTCGTCGGCGGCGGCCGCACGTTTGCTGCGCGTCCGCGCAGTTTCGCGCAGAAGCTGAACAAGAAAATGTATCGCGGTGCGATCCAGTCAATCCTGTCGGAGCTGAACCGTCAGGGCCGCCTGAAAGTCGTCGACGCGTTTGCCGTCGACAAGGCGAGCACGAAAGACCTCGCTGCGAAGCTGAAGGACTACACCGGCCGTACGCTGATCGTGACCGAGAACGTGGAGCAGAACCTGTATCTGTCCGCGCGCAACCTGCCGCATGTCGCGGTGGTGGATGTCGCGGCGATGGATCCGGTGAGCCTGGTCGATGCCGACAACGTGCTGGTGACGGTGGAGTCGGTCAAGAAGATCGAGGAGTGGCTGGCATGAGCGAGCAGATCAAGAACGAACGCCTGTACGGCGTGCTGCGCGCGCCGCATGTGTCTGAAAAGGCTGCGCGCGTGCAGGAAAACAACCAGTACGTTTTCGAAGTGGCCGCGGACGCCGACAAGGGTTCGGTGAAGGCTGCAGTCGAGGCACTGTTCAACGTCAAGGTTGCTGCGGTGAATCTGGTCAACGTCAAGGCGAAGGTCAAGATGTTTCGTCAACGTCCCGGCAGTCGTAATGGATGGCGCAAGGCTTACGTGAGTTTGCACGAAGGCCAAAGCATCGATTTGACCGCGAAGCCCTGATAGAAGGTTGGACGCTCGGCGTCCAGAGAGATTAGGAATCCACATGGCACTGATTACCCTAAAGCCAACTTCCGCAGGACGCCGCGCGATGGTGCGCGTGTCCACGCCGGGACTGCACAAGGGCGACCCGTATGGTCCGCTGACCGAGCCGCAAGGCAAGACCGGCGGCCGCAACCACTATGGCCGCATCACCACGCGGCACAAGGGCGGCGGCTCCAAGCAGACCTACCGCGTCATCGACTTCAAGCGCGACAAGGAAGACATCGCGTGTCGCGTCGAACGTCTCGAGTACGACCCGAACCGCACCGCGCATATCGCGCTGCTGTGCTACGTCGATGGCGAACGCCGTTACATCATTGCGCCGAAGGGCATCAATGTCGGCGACCAGCTCATGGCCGGTCGCGACGCGCCGATCAAGGCCGGCAATTCGCTGCCGTTGCGCAATATCCCGATCGGCTCCACGGTGCATTGCATCGAGATGAAGCCGGGCAAGGGTGCGCAGCTCGCGCGCAGTGCCGGCGCTTCGGTGCAGCTCGTCGCGCGCGAAGGTGCGTACGCCACCCTGCGTCTGCGCTCCGGCGAGATGCGCAAGGTGCCGGCCGACTGCCGCGCGACGATCGGCGAAGTCGGCAACTCCGAACACAACCTGCGCAAGCTCGGCAAGGCCGGTGCGAAGCGTTGGCGCGGCATCCGCCCGACCGTTCGCGGTGCGGCGATGAACCCGGTGGATCACCCGCATGGTGGTGGCGAAGGCCGCGCTGGACAGGGCAATCCGCATCCGGTGTCGCCGTGGGGCCAGCCGTCCAAGGGTTACAAGACGCGCAAGAACAAGCGCACCAACCAGTTCATCGTGCGCGATCGCCGCGGTTGATAGGAATACGACATGCCACGTTCACTGAAGAAAGGCCCGTTCGTCGATCTGCACCTGCTCAAGAAGGTGGAGGCGGCGGTTTCGAGCAACACCAAGCGCCCGATCAAGACCTGGTCGCGCCGTTCGATGATCCTGCCGGAAATGGTGGGTCTCACGATCGCCGTGCACAACGGCAAGGCGCACGTGCCGGTGTTGGTCAACGAGAACATGGTCGGCCACAAGCTCGGCGAGTTCGCCGTCACGCGCACCTTCAAGGGTCACTCGGCGGACAAGAAAGTCGCCGAGGAAAAGAAGTAAGAGGTAAATGACGATGCAAGCCAAAGCCACTGAAAGCGCAGCACAGCAGGCGAAAGCGATCCTGCGTGGTGTGCGCATCTCGCCGCAGAAGGCGCGTCTGGTCGCCGATCAGGTGCGTGGCATGCCCGTAGGGCGTGCCACGGATCTGCTCAAGTTCAGCGACAAGAAGGCCGCACAGCTGGTCAAGAAGGTGCTGCTGTCGGCGGTCGCCAACGCCGAGAACAACCTCGGCGCCGACGTGGACGAGCTCAAGGTCGCCAGCATCATGGTGGACGAAGGTCCGCGCCTGAAGCGCATGCACGCGCGTGCGAAGGGCCGCGGCTCGCGGATTATCAAGCGTACCAGCCACATCACCGTGGTCGTGGGCTCTTAAGGAAATCACGATGGGTCATAAAGTTCATCCAACCGGTATTCGCCTTGGCATTTCCAAGGACTGGAATTCCAAGTGGTTCGCGAACAAGCGCGAGTACGCGCAGTACCTGTCCGCCGACCTGAAGGTGCGCGAACTGCTGCACAAGAAGCTTGCGCAAGCCGGCGTCTCGCGCATCCAGATCGAGCGTCCGGCCAAGACCGCACGTATCACGATCCATACGGCTCGTCCGGGTGTCGTGATCGGCAAGAAGGGTGAGGATATCGAGAAGCTGCGCAAGGAAGTGACGGCGGTGATGGGCGTGCCCGCGCACATCAACGTGTCCGAAGTGCGCAAGCCCGAGATCGACGCGCAACTCGTTGCCGAATCGATCGCGCAGCAGCTGGAGCGTCGCATCATGTTCCGCCGCGCGATGAAGCGCGCGGTCGGCAATGCGATGCGCCTCGGCGCGCTCGGCATCAAGGTCAACGTCGGTGGCCGTCTGAACGGCGCGGAAATCGCGCGTTCGGAGTGGTACCGCGAGGGCCGCGTGCCGCTGCATACGCTGCGCGCCGACATCGATTATGGTTTCGCCCAGGCCAAGACCACGTACGGCATCATCGGCGTGAAGGTATGGGTGTACAAGGGCGAAGTGTTCGACCTGCACGCCGCCAGCCAGGAAACCAAGGACGATGCGCGTGAATCCACGCCGCCGTCGCGCGAGCGCCGCGAGCCGCGCGAACATCGTGAACCGCGTGAACATCGCGAGCACCGCGAACCGCGCGCTGCGAAGTAAGGAAATAGAGCCATGTTGCAACCCAAACGCACCAAATACCGCAAAGTCCAGAAATCGCGCAACCGCGGTCTGAGCTTCGTCGCGAACAAGGTCAGCTTCGGCGAATACGGCCTGAAGGCGACCACCCACGGTCACCTGACCGCGCGCCAGATCGAAGCGGCCCGCCGCTGTGTCACGCGCTTCGTCAAGCGCGGCGGCAAGCTGTGGATCCGCGTCTACCCGGACAAGCCGATCAGCAAGAAGCCGATCGAAGTCCGCATGGGTAACGGCAAGGGCAACGTGGAATTCTGGGTCGCCGTCGTGCAGCCGGGCCGCATGCTCTATGAAATCGAGGGCGTGTCGGAAATCGAAGCGCGCGAGGCTTTCCGCCTGGCCGCGGCCAAGCTGTCGGTGCAGACCACATTCGTGAATCGTACGGTGCTGTGATGGAACTCAAAGAGCTTCGCAAACAATCCGCGCAGGACTTGAACGAGCATCTCGTCGAGTTGCGCCGCGAACAATTCAACCTGCGCATGCAGAAGGGCGCGGGCGCACAGACGCACACGCACCATTTCAAGCGCGTCAAGCGCGAAATCGCGCAGGTCAAGACGGTGCTCGGCCAGCAGACCGCTGGCACGAAGAAGTAAAGGCAGATGGCAATGAACGAACAAACCAAAGCGCAGCGCACGATCGAAGGTCGCGTGGTCAGCAACAAGATGCAGAAGACAGTCACCGTGCTGCTCGAGCGTCAGGTCGCGCACCCGCTGTACGGCAAGATCGTGCGCCGTTCGACCAAGGTGCACGCGCACGACGAGAAAGGCGAGTGCAAGGAAGGCGACATGGTGCGCATTGCCGAGTGCCGTCCGTTGTCCAAGACCAAGAACTGGCGCGTGGTCGAGATCGTCACGCGCGCCGCGCAATAACGTGGAGGCAAGGAGAATCCCATGATCCAGATGCAAACCACGTTGGCCGCAGCGGATAACAGCGGTGCCAAGGAACTGATGTGCATCAAGGTGCTCGGCGGCTCCAAGCGCCGTTACGCCGGCATCGGCGACGTCATCAAGGTATCGATCCGCGATGCGATCCCGCGCGGCAAGGTCAAGAAAGGCGAGGTCTACGACGCCGTCGTCGTGCGCACGCGCAAGGGTGTGCGCCGCGCTGACGGTTCGCTGATCCGCTTCGACGGCAACGCCGCAGTGTTGCTCAACAACAAGCTCGAGCCGATCGGCACGCGTATCTTCGGACCGGTCACGCGCGAGCTGCGCAGCGAGCGGTTCATGAAGATCGTGTCGCTCGCTCCAGAAGTGCTGTAAAGAAAATCTATTTGGGACCAATGTCATGAATCGTATACGCAAAGGTGATCAAGTCATCGTGATCACCGGCAAATACAAAGGCCAGAAGGGCGAAGTGCTGCGCGTCGCGGAAGATCGCGTGTTCGTGCAGAACATCAACCTGGTCAAGCGCCACACCAAGCCGAATCCGCAGGCCAATCAGCCCGGCGGCATCGTCGAGCGCGAGGCCTCGATCCATCTGTCGAACGTGATGCTGTTCAACCATGCCGCAGGCAAGGGTGAGCGCGTCGGTTTCAAGACCCTCGACGACGGCCGCAAGGTGCGCGTGTATCGCGCCAGCGGCGAAGTTGTGGACGCCTGAGGACATGGCCATGATACGACTGGAAAAATTCTACAAAGACGAAGTTGTGCCGAAGCTGATGAAGCGCTTCGGTTACGCGAACGTGATGCAGGTGCCGCGCTTGAGCAAGATCACGCTCAACATGGGCGTGGGCGAGGCTACCGGCAACAAGAAGATCCTCGAGAACGCGCTCGCCGACATGACCAAGATCGCCGGCCAGAAGCCGGTGGCGACGCTGGCGCGCAAGTCGATCGCGACGTTCAAGATCCGCGACGGCTGGCCGATCGGCTGCAAGGTCACGCTGCGCCGCGCCAAGATGTACGAGTTTCTTGACCGCCTAATCAACATCTCGCTGCCGCGCGTGCGCGATTTCCGCGGTGTTTCCGGCCGCGCCTTCGATGGCCGCGGCAATTACAACATGGGCATCAAGGAACAGATCATCTTCCCGGAGATCGATTTCGACCAGGTCGATGCAATGCGCGGCATGGACATCGCGATCACGACCACGGCGAAGAACGACGAAGAAGCCAAAGGGCTGCTCGAAGCGTTCGGCTTCCCGTTCCGCAACTAATTTTCAAGAGACGACGGCAATGGCAAAAACTTGCATGATCATGCGCGAGAAGAAGCGCACGAAGACGGTTAAGAAGTACGCCGCCAAGCGCAAAGAGCTCAAGGCGATCGTGCTTAGCCCGAAGTCCTCATACGAGGACAAGGCAGCGGCGCAGGCCAAGCTGCAGAAGCTGCCGCGCGACGCCAGCCCGACACGCCAGCGCAACCGTTGCGAGCTGACGGGCCGTTCGCGCGGCGTCTATCGCAAGTTCGCGCTCGGCCGCCACAAGCTGCGCGAAGCGACCATGCGCGGCGACGTGCCGGGTCTGCGCAAGGCCAGCTGGTAAGCAATACAGAACCAACCGAGATCCATTCCGGATATCGATGCTAAGGAAATGAATCAATGAGCATGACTGATCCCATCGCCGATATGTTCACGCGCATCCGCAACGCCCAGGCCACGGCCAAGGCGACGGTGAAGATGCCGGCGTCCAAAACAAAGGTAGCCATCGTCAAGGTGTTGAAATACGAAGGCTACGTACGCGATTTCCAAGTGAGCAAGGCACAGAACAACAAGTCGGTGCTCGAGATCGCGCTGAAGTATTTCGAAGGCAAGCCGGCGATCGAAAAGCTCGATCGCGTCAGCCGTTCGGGTCTGCGCGTGTATCGCGGCAAGGACGAATTGCCGAAAGTGATGGCCGGTCTGGGCATCGCCATTATCTCCACGCCGGCCGGCATCCTCAGCGACGCGCAAGCGCGCGCCAAGGGCGTCGGCGGCGAAGTCATCGGCACTGTGGTGTAAGGAGCGATCAGTCATGTCACGTGTAGCAAAGAAACCGATTGCTCTGCCGAAAGGCGTCGAGTGCAAGATCGCCGACAACGGCGTGACCGTGAAAGGTCCCAAGGGCACGTTGGTCCTCGCGCAGATGCATGGCGTCGAAATCGGCATGCAGGGCAGCGAAGTGACCTTGAAGTCGACCGATCCGAACACCACCAAGTACGCAGGCACAGCGCGTGCGCTGCTGGCGAACATGGTCAAGGGCGTCAGCGACGGTTATCAGAAGAAGCTCGAACTCGTAGGCGTGGGTTATCGTGCCGCGCTGCAGGGCAAGGATCTGAACCTGACGCTGGGCTTCTCGCATCCGGTCGTGTTCCATGCTCCGGAAGGCATCACGATCACGGTGCCGACGCAGACTGAAGTCTTGATCGCCGGTGCTGACAAGCAGCGCGTCGGTGAAGTGGCCGCAAAGATTCGCGCGTTCCGCCCGCCCGAGCCGTACAAGGGCAAGGGCGTGCGCTACTCGGGTGAACGTATCAGCCTCAAAGAAGCCAAGAAGGCGTAAGACCGCCGATCCGCTTCAGGAGAAAGACGATGGACAAGAACATTGCAAGACTGCGCCGCGCCAAGACCACGCGCGCCCACATCCGCAAGCTCGGCGTGCCGCGCCTGACCGTGCATCGCACCGATCAGCATATCTACGCGCAGGTCATCTCGGCCGAAGGCGACAAGGTGCTGGCGGCGGCGTCGACTGTGCAGAAGGACCTCTCGAAGGGTCTGAAAGGCACCAAGAACAAGGCCGCGGCGGCAGCCGTCGGCAAGGCGATCGCGGAAAAAGCGAAAGCCGCCGGCGTGGAAAGCGTTGCCTTCGATCGTTCGGGTTTTCGCTATCACGGTCGTATCGCCGCATTGGCGGACGCCGCACGTGAGGCGGGCCTCAAGTTCTGATTTGATTTTTCCACAATTCTAAGCGGCCCAGCCGCAAGCAAAGCCCGCATCGCATCCGCGAGCGGCAACGAAAGGTGCTAACAGATGTCAACGAACGAACGTGAAAACAGCGACGGCATGCTGGAGAAACTCATCGCCGTCAACCGCGTGGCCAAGACGGTCAAGGGCGGTCGGCAGATGAGCTTCACCGCGCTGACCGTGGTCGGCGATGGCGACGGCAAAGTCGGTTTCGGTTACGGCAAGGCGCGTGAAGTGCCGGTCGCGATCTCGAAGGCGATGGAGCGGGCGCGCCGCGGAATGGTCAACGTCAAGCTCAACAACGGCACGCTGTGGCATGCGGTCAAGGCCAATCACGGCGCGGCGCGTGTGTTCATGCAGCCGGCGTCCGAAGGTACCGGTGTCATCGCGGGCGGCGCCATGCGCGCGGTGCTCGAAGTGGTCGGCGTCAAGAACGTGCTGGCCAAGGCCGTGGGTTCGCGCAATCCGATCAACTTGGTGCGCGCCACGATCAAGGGTCTGCAGGCGATGGCGACGCCGGAGCGCATCGCTGCCAAGCGCGGCAAGAAAGTGAACGAGGTAGGCGGTTATGGCCAAGGCTAAGACGAGCAAGGCGGCGGGCACGATCCGCGTGCGCCTGTACAAGAGCATGAACAGCTGCCAGTGGCAGCATCGCCTGAGCGTGAAGGCGCTCGGCCTGAACAAGCTCAACGACGTGCGCGAATTGAAGGATTCGCCGCAGGTGCGTGGTCTGGTCAACAAGATCAGCTACCTCGTGCGCATTGAAGAAAACGCGTAAGCGTAAAAGCATACTTTTGGAGTTCGCATCATGCGTCTGAACACACTCAAACCGGCCAAAGGATCGCGCAAAGTGCGCGTGCGCGTTGGTCGTGGTATCGGTTCCGGCCTCGGCAAGACTGCCGGCCGCGGCCACAAGGGCCAGTACGCGCGCACCGGCAAGGGCAAGGTCAAGCCGGGTTTCGAAGGCGGCCAGATGCCAATGCAGCGGCGTCTGCCGAAGGTCGGCTTCCGCTCGCGCATGAAGGGCGAAACGTCCGAAGTGCTGCTGTACAAGCTCGATTCGGTCAAAGGCGACACGATTGATTTTGCCGCGTTGAAGAGCGCCGGTCTGATCGACACCGGCGCGTCGCGCGCCAAGGTCGTGAAGAAAGGCGAGATCAAGCGCGCAATCAAGCTCAATGGCGTGGCAGTCACCGCCGGCGCCAAGGCGGCGATCCTCGCCGCCGGCGGCAGCGTGGAGTAAACAGTGGCGGCGCCTCAGGCCAACGTGAACATGCTTTCCGGGCTCGGCAAACTGACCGAGCTCAAGCAGCGCATCCTGTTCGTGATCGGCGCGCTCGTGGTCTATCGCCTGGGTTCGTTCATCCCGGTTCCGGGCGTGAACTCCGATGCGATGACCAAGCTGATCCAGGGCCAGGGCGGCATCGTGGACATGTTCAACATGTTCTCGGGCGGCGCGCTGGCGCGTTTCTCGCTGTTTGCACTCGGCGTGGTGCCGTACATTTCGGCGTCGATCATCGTGCAGATGTTCGCCTCGGTGATCCCGAGCTGGCAGGCGTTGCGCAAGGAAGGCGAGTCGGGCCGGCGCAAGCTGACCCAGTGGACGCGCTTCGGCACTGTCGGCCTGGCATCGTTCCAGGCGTTCGGCATCGCCACGATGCTGCAGCACCAGGCCGGCGTGGTGTATTCGCCCGGTCCTAGTTTCGTATTCAGCGCGATGGTCGGTCTCACCGCCGGCACCATGTTCCTGATGTGGGTCGGCGAGCAGATCACCGAGCGCGGCATCGGCAACGGCATCTCGCTGCTGATTTTCGCGGGCATCGTTGCCGGACTGCCGAGCGCCGTTGTGCGCACCTTGGAGATGTCGCAGCAAGGCGAGCTCAGTCCGCTGCGTGTGCTGGCGGTGCTGCTGATCGTGCTGGGCGTGACTGCGGTCGTCGTGTTCGTCGAGCGTGGCCAGCGCCGCATCACGGTCAACTATGCGCGGCGCCAGGGTGGCGCACGCGCGTACATGAACCAGAGCTCGCATCTGCCGCTCAAGCTGAACATGTCGGGCGTAATCCCGGCGATCTTTGCCTCGTCGCTGATCATGTTTCCGGCCACGGCTTCGTCGTGGTTCGCCAGCAGCGGCGATATCCGCTGGCTGCAGCAGGTCACGGCTGCGCTGTCGCCCGGCGAGCCGCTGTATGAATTGCTCTATGCCGTGCTGATCATCGTTTTCGCGTTCTTCTACACGGCGCTCGTGTTTAATTCGAACGAGACGGCCGACAACCTGAAGAAGTCGGGTGCGCTTATTCCGGGTATCCGTCCGGGTCGCTCGACCGCCGAATACATCGATGCGGTGCTGACGCGCCTGACCGGCGCCGGCGCGCTGTATTTGGTCGGCGTGTGCCTGATCCCGACGATGATGAACCAGAGCTGGCACGTGCCGTTCTATTTCGGTGGCACGTCGCTGCTGATCGTGGTTGTGGTGGTGATGGACTTCACCGCCCAGGTGCAGGCGCATCTGGTCTCGCACCAGTACGAAAGCCTGCTCAAGAAGGCGAATTTGAAAGGTTATGGCCGCGGCGGCGCTTCGCGCTGAACGGCTGAAAGATTTGAAAATACCGGTTCTTGGGCTTCAAGTTCCGGCAAATTCGGTATATAATTTGCAGTTCACTGCGCTTTTTTAGCGCTAAGCGTGTTTTGGAGATAGAAAGATGGCGCGCATTGCGGGTGTTAACTTGCCGGTTCAGAAGCATGTGGTAATCGGCTTGCAGAGCATTTTCGGTATCGGCCGGGCACGGTCGAAGCAGCTGTGTGTGGCCGCGGGTGTCAATCCCGCGACCAAGATCAAGTCGCTGACCGAGGCTGAGGTCGAGAAGCTGCGCCAGGAAGTGGCGAAGTTCACCGTCGAAGGCGATCTGCGCCGCGAGAACGGCATTGCGATCAAGCGCCTTATCGATCTGGGCACCTATCGCGGCCTGCGTCATCGCCGTGGTCTGCCGGTGCGTGGCCAGCGCACGCGTACGAATGCGCGTACCCGCAAGGGCCCGCGCCGCGCGATCAAGAAATCTGGTTAATCCGATCCACCGAAATAATTTTCCGGAATCCCTGACTCATGAACAAACCGGTCGTTGCTGCCAAGACCAAGAAGAAAGCCAAGCGCGTCGTCACTGACGGCGTCGTGCACGTGCAGGCTTCTTTCAACAATACCGTCGTGACGATCACCGATCGCCAGGGCAACGCACTGTCGTGGGCGACGGCCGGCGGCGCGGGCTTCCGCGGTTCGCGCAAGTCGACCCCGTTCGCAGCGCAGGTTGCGGCCGAGAAGGCCGGGCGTGCAGCGCAGGAATACGGCGTCAAGACCGTCGAAGTGCGTATCAAGGGTCCGGGTCCGGGTCGCGAGTCCGCAGTGCGTTCGCTGAACGCGCTCGGCATCAAGGTCACGAACATCATCGACGTCACGCCGATTCCGCACAACGGCTGCCGTCCGCCGAAGCGTCGTAGGGTCTAACACCATGGCACGTTATATTGGTCCCAAACTCAAG
>Ga0163163_10004210_pt1 | contig 12261 bp, 9 predicted proteins | sample S65metaG_FD_119766 | JGI IMG/M metagenome (GOLD analysis project Ga0163163, IMG submission 119766) | Switchgrass rhizosphere microbial communities from Kellogg Biological Station, Michigan, USA - S6-5 metaG | ecosystem: Host-associated > Plants > Roots > Rhizosphere > Soil | place: USA: Michigan... | reverse complement strand
TATTCAAACAGCTTCTCCATTCCGGTGTGGAGATAGCCAATGTCAGGGGTTGCTTTAACAACCATTTCGCCATCCAACACGAGCTCTAACCGAAGCACTCCATGTGTCGAGGGATGTTGCGGTCCCATCGAAATGGTCATCTGCGAGTCGAGCGGTCTATCGACGATTTCGAATTGCGGCGGGATGTTAGCGGCTGTACTCATGAACCTTGGTCCTATTTCAAACTGTATGGTTCGTATCCACGCAGCGGGAAGTCTTTACGAAGCGCGTAGCCCTGCCAGTCTTCAGGCAGCAGAATTCGCCGAAGATCCGGATGTCCGTCAAAAATGACACCAAACAGATCAAAGGTCTCGCGTTCATGCCAGTTTGCAGTGCGCCAAACAGCGGTGACGCTTTGCACGTGCATGTCTTCTTCATTCAATAGAACTTTTAGTCGCAAGCGATGATATTTGGTGGTTGAAAACAGGTGATAGTTGACTTCAAATCTAGGCTCTTCTTCCACGCCTCTGTCGGCTCCGCACAAATCGGCAAGAAAGTCGAAACGCCCTTCAGGCCAGCCTTTAAGAAAGGAACAAACCGTGAAAATCAGTTCCTGAGGAACGATGATGGTGACTTCACCATGGGCCTCAATTACCTGACTCAACCACTCTGGATGTTCACGTTGTAACGCCGTCACAAGTGATGACGGCGCCGTCTCTGAACTTACTGGGTGTTCTGGCGTTGGCTCTGTAGTATCCGGACCTGGCATCCTTGCTTCGTGCTCTTTCTTATACTAGGAAGAACGTCTACGTTCGTGTTTGGAGGCGATGGTATAGGGGCGAGACTCGGGCAAAGAATTTTGCTGGGCGGTCGAACCGTCCGTGATCGGGAGAGTACCGGGCACTACAGCCTCGCGTGCTTCGGCTTCGAGAATGTCTTTTCGGTCTCGCACGCTCTCCTTCATTATTTTGTCCTGCAACATCATGACAGCATGAATCAACATTTCAGGTCTCGGCGGGCATCCGGGAATATAGACATCAACGGGAACGATCTTGTCGACACCCTGAACAATTGCGTAATTATCGAACACACCGCCTGAGGTCGCGCACGCTCCCATTGAAATTACCCATTTAGGTTCAGGCATTTGATCATAGATGCGACGAAGCACAGGGGCCATTTTGCGCGAGACACGTCCGGAGACGATCATCACGTCAGCTTGTCGTGGACTAGCACGAAACACCTCAGAACCGAATCTGGCGAGATCATTTCTGGCTGAAGTGGCATTCATCATCTCGATTGCACAACACGCAAGTCCAAAAGTTGCCGGCCAAAGAGACGACTTCCGCGCCCAGTTGATGATGGAATCCAACCGCGTCGTTAAAACTTCGGGAAGAGCCTCAGCAATGATATTTTCAAGTCCCATGTTTCACTACCTTAAGCAGCAACCTTGCGTTTCTGCCTTTTGCTCGTCTCGAGATCTTCAAGAGCTCGAGCCTCGGCACGGGCTTCGTCTCGGGCTTTCTCACCCCAGTCAAACGCCCCCTTCTTGACCACATAAATGTAACCAACGAGCAGAAGTCCAATGAAAACCATCATCTCGAGATAGACGAACATTTTCATTCCTGATCCTTGAGCGGCAAAGGTTTTGAATACAACAGCCCAGGGAATCAGAAAGATGACTTCTATATCGAACAGGATAAAAATCATTGCGATCAAATAAAACTTTACTGAAAACCTTTCCCTTGCGGAACCTACCGGATCCTTGCCACACTCATACGGCATCAATTTTGTGCGAGTCTGTTTCCTTTGGCCCACAAACGTAGACAAAAGAACGTTCCCGACGGCAAAGCCGGCGGCAACCACGAACATCAAAAGAATGGGAAGGTAATCGTTAAGGTTAAAAGGCATCAGGCGCACCCATACACCGCTCGCAAGTGGTCCTCTATAGACAGACAGCTTTCGAACGACTGCAACTCAATAACTAGATTGAGAATCATTGTACAAGCTGATGCTAGTCGAAGTGATCAAGGGTGTCAAGCAACGTTCTTCGCTTGTGATCACTAAAAAAAATTGCAGATTGACCCTGAAAAAATCCTTGTGTTACCGTTTCGGAAAACCCTCGCGTGTCTGTGAGGTTTGCTTGATAACTCGAACTCCTTGATCCCACAATAGTGATTACCGGATTCAACACAGATATTGAGCATGATGGCGTCGTCTATCATGTCCAGACCGAAGATAAAGGCCTGGAAACTCCGATGATCCTATCTCTCGTTTATTCTCGTGGCGAGATTTTGGCGAGTAAACGTTCGCGCTATGAGGACCTAATTGCACAGGGATTTAGCGATGAGGCCCTGGCGGAACGACTAAAACGGCAGCACCGACTGATTTGTGCCGCCATTCATTCCGGTCGCATCAATGACCTGAAGAAGATGAGTGGCCCGCGAACAGAAGTCGAAGAGGTCACTCCTCCTCCGCCTCCTATTGTCCAACCTGAGATTACACCTGAACCTTTGGTTGAAGAGGCTACAGAAGTCGAGACAATTGAGATCGAGGAAGAGATTTTCGAGCCGGAAGTTGCGGAGCTACCGGTTGAGGCTGTTGTGGCATCACAGACTGAAACAGCAGCGCCAGTGGAGCCGGATGAGATTTCCGAGCCTGAACCTCCAGCGCCAGTCGACGACTTTGTTTTTGAAATCGAAATGACGCCGACTCAAACCTGGTTACCGCCGCCAGAAGTCGTTGCTCCAGAAATCGAGGTAGAACCTGAAGTTATTGAGCCTGAAACAGTTTCTTCGGCTGAGACGCCGGAATTTCTCGATTCTTATTCCGGATATGACCCTCGCCTTGATACTGATGTTGTCGAAGTAGTGACCGAGGGCGGGCTGGTGATCTCATTGTTGGATGACGATGAATTTCATTCTGGCGAAAAACGAACCTTGAGAGTACTAGTGAGTAATCGTAAAGGTGACAATGACAAGCCGCTGGCAAATGTTGCCGTTTCGATAAAAATTCTGGGAACTACGTTTCGACCATTGCTCTTCACTCTGAAGACCGAAAAGGATGGCGTAGCGACGGTTAACACTGAAATTCCGGAGTTCAGCTCTGGACGCGCTGCAGTTTTGGTTCGCGCGGTGGCAAAAGATCAGGCGGCAGAATTGCGTCGTATAATTCACCCCCACAGATGAGGGATTGATTACTTGCTGGTATACGTGAACGGCGACCCCACCGAGTTAGCAGAAGGCATCTCTTTAGCTGGGCTAATAACACAACTCGATTTACCCTCTCAACGAATTGCGGTGGAGCATAACCGCACGGTTGTCCGGCGCTCACAATGGGAATCGACATTGCTAACCGAAGGTGACCGAGTTGAGATTGTTCATTTTGTCGGCGGCGGCTATTCCTCAATCGGCTTCTGAATTTCACGACATACATAGAAAAGATGTACAGTGTGTTTAAGCACAAGAAGGAACAGCCATGTCTACAGCCATCAGCCATCAAACCGCACATGAAGTTTTAAAGATCGGAAGTCTTAGTTTTCAGTCACGACTGATCATTGGCACCGGCAAATACCGGAGTCACGAAGAAATGAAGCAGGCGCATCAGGCGTCCGGTGCGCAAATGGTTACGGTAGCCGTTCGCCGTGTACCTCTTGATCGCAGCTCCGAGTCGTTCCTCGACCATTTGAGTCCTTCATTACAGATATTGCCAAATACCGCTGGTTGTTATTCGGCGGAGGATGCAGTTCGGACAGCGCGATTAGCTCGCGAGGCCCTCGAAACAGATCTGGTTAAGCTTGAAGTAATAGGCGATCAAACGACTCTGTTTCCGGATAACGAGCAGACGCTTGAGGCTGCGAAGGTCTTATGTAAGGAAGGATTTGTCGTGCTCCCTTACTTCAACGACGATCTGATTATGGCCAAAAAGTTACTCGATGCTGGCTGCGCGGCGATAATGCCTCTTGCCGCTCCTATCGGTTCCGGCCTCGGAGTCCAGAATCCTGCAAATCTTCAGATCATGCGTGAACAATTGCCAAAAGCGACGATCATTGTCGATGCTGGTGTTGGTACCGCAAGCGATGCTGCAATAGCGATGGAACTTGGCGCAGATGGAGTGTTGATGAACACTGCAATCGCTGAGTCCAAATCTCCTGAACAGATGGCCAGGGCAATGAAGCTAGCCATCGAAGCCGGTCGTATGGCCTATCTCGCCGGTCGCATGCCACGACGACTCTACGCGAGTGCCTCAAGTCCACTAGCGGGTGTAATCAAATAAGGACGTCCTAGATCCACCTTACCAACAAGGTCGAGGGGTAAAGCCCTCACAAATTGCCGGTGCGGTCGTGTTCATTACGGAAAGCATCCTGACTTTCCGAAAGAAGTGCCGGCAAAAAGTCTGCGCCTCTTCCTGTTTTCAGTAGTTTAATAAATCAAGGTGTTTTGAGAAACGCGAATGACTGGAAAAATCGATCGACGTTGGTGTCGTCTTGAGTATCTTTAAAGACGAGTGCAGCCATCTGATAGAGTCTGTTACCTACCAGGAAAATTCGTGACTTCACATTCGCGGCACTAATCTCACTCGTAAACTCCAATCCATGTTTGCCATCGAGTTCAACGCTCCGACTAGATAAGAGCGTAGCCTGCATCTGTTTATTAAAATCATCGCGATTTGCTTCGAGTGCTTTCTCGGGAGTTGTTTGATAGTCGCTGTAGCTGATCAAAAAGACAGTCCTTCCCAGCGTGGAGCTATACATGTGGGTGGTGAAATTTGCTCTCTTTTCGACCTTCTCGGTCGGCTCGCTGGGCAGCATTATTTCGAAACCGCTGCCAACCGGTGAGAAGCGAATCCATTTTTGATCTTGAGCAAGAGCGCTCGCTGATGAGGTTAACAACACGGCAAACACTATTAGAATTCTCGTCATTGCCACACTCCGTTCATAAGGCCGGCTCAACTTCTGCACCGGTACGTTGCTGATCAGCCAGCACAAACTTAATCATCCCGTAGCTAATATTAGCAGGTAAGACGTCCCGTAATGATTTGAGCGTCGAGAACCCGTATTTTTTGATCGCGTCTGTTATCAGGCTCTGATCCGAGTCCGTGACTAACCTGGCCAGATCGACTTCCAAACCAACACGAATACAATCCGCAAGGTGATCCTCAATAGTTCTAACCTGGAGATTGCGTCGTTCGGCAATGTCGGTAAGGGTAAGCCCTTCGTTAAAAAGGTTGTAGCTTTCGATTCTCGTCGGCGTGTCGTTTCGAGCCTTGCTGCGCGAGCTCGACGTTTCAATTACAACGGGAGGAAGACCGAGCCTGACGACTTCCTGCTCTCGCATAACTCGCTCTCCAAGTTCGGTGATATGAACTGTGGGATATGCCCCTTTGCTTGTAGCTAGGCACTTACCCATTAGCAACGCATCGAGGTAGTGCATGATGTCGTCGTGACGCATATCACTCAAAATTCCATAAGTTGACAGTTCGTTGAGATTTGCCTGAAGGATATTTTTGGCGGCTGAACCTCGCAATGTCGCAGCCAGGATTGATTTGCCAAATCGTCCTTTCATCCGTTTTGCGCAGGCCAGCATTTTTCGGACGCGCAAGAGTTCATCATCATGAAGGTCACGGGGCTCAAGTTGATCGAGATCTTGAACGAGATGACCTTTGGTGACTGATGAGACCATCAAAGATGAGTCGCAGTTTCCACAGGTGCCACATTCATTACGGCGATGCCTGTCGCCGAAATAATCGAGAATGTAAGCTCGGAAACAGTTCTCTGTGTAACAAAACTCGATCATTTCTCGCAGTTTGTGTCGTTCCAGCGATGCTCTGCGCGCGAGATCCTGTTGGTTGATTCGCAACTGACTAGCCGGCTTAGGATCGAGCAGGAGAATTCCACGACTGTCATCTTTTCGATTTCGCGCACCAGTTCGCTCAATGTGACCCGCTCGTTCCAGCAGGTAAATGCACGACTGAACTGCCATTTCATTACGCTCACCAACGCGTCGTGCGATCTCCGATGTTGAGAGTTGGACCATCCGTGAGCCAACGGCATAAAGTTGGTCATATACCTGGCGTACCAGAGTTACTTCCGGATAGGATCCTTCGATAAAGAAGTCGTGTGTATTTTTATCGGCATAGTTGAAAAGAAGTAGACATGTGGAATTCAATCCGTCTCGTCCGGCGCGTCCAATCTCCTGGTAATAGGCTTCGATTGAGCCAGGCATTTGAAAATGGACGACAAACCGAATATCGGATTTATCGATACCCATTCCAAAGGCATTGGTTGCCACGATGATCCGCTTTCGTCCGCCCATGAACAGGTCCTGTTCTTTGATACGGACTCCATCACTCATCCCGCCGTGATAAGTGGCGGTTGCGAGGCCATAACTATTGAGCACTTGTCCCAACTCTTCAACTGCTTTGCGAGTTGTGGCATAGATGATTCCTGGACCATCAACGGCTTCGGCGAGTCGTCGGATACTCGAGAATTTCTCGCGTTCTTTTTGTACGTGTTTGACCTGAATTGAAAGGTTCGGCCTATCAAAGCCGCTGACAAATGTTTGCGGTGAAGTTAAACCGAGCTGCTCAATAATGTCTGAGCGTACGTAGGGAGTGGCGGTGGCAGTTAACGCAATCGTTTGAGGTTTTTTGAGGGACTCTCGAACCGCTTTTAGTCTCAGGTAATCAGGCCGAAAATCGTGACCCCACGTCGAAATACAATGTGCTTCATCGATTGCTAACAGCGAGACCGATACAGACTGAAGTGCGGCTATGAAGCGTGGACTGCGGAAGCGTTCGGGAGCGACATAAACCAGCTTGTACTGACCCTTTCTAAGGCCCTCGATTCTTTTGTGTTGCTCTACTTCGTTAATCGAACTGTTAATAAAGGTTGCAGGTAGTCCTCGAGCCTGAAGCGCATCGACCTGATCCTTCATTAAAGCGATCAGCGGGGAAACGACCAGAGTTGCGCCATTTCTCAGCAGCGCAGGTAATTGGTAGCAAAGTGACTTGCCGCTGCCGGTCGGCATGACGACGACCGCGTCTTTGCCTGCAAGAGTTGCTTCAATTACTTCTTCCTGTCCTTCGCGGAACTGTTCGAAGCCAAAGAGTTGGCGCAGCGAAGGCAGACTTTCGGCGAGCGACGACATAGCGCGCTTAGCTTAACAGACAACAGAAGATTTTTGATTAAATGAAGCCTCGAGCCCAATCCTATTGGTCACGATTGCTCGTGCTTAAGGACTGAAAGCAATTATCAATAACTCTATCCAGGACATCGCAACTTTATTCATCGATGGCCATTCGATTGATTCGCGCAATTGCAGAGCGTTCGCAGAACCGCAAAGGTTAACCAGTGACGAGGTATTGCGAGGTGCCGGTGGTCCGACAATGAAGTCGACCCGGTTATCAAGACTATCCGAGCAGCCGGCAGTTCCGCGCAAGACTGCGTTACTGTTACTCGGTGCGAGTGTCGCGGCTGAACCTCGAAAGCAGCTGGCCGAAGATCCATAACCTACAAGATCGGCGATCGCCGTATCTGTAGGACAGGAACCGGAAAGAGGAGTCGTTGATCGCACCAGCGCAACCTTGCCTGCGGTGGCCGCCATGTTAATCGACCCTACCGCATCTACGTTGGGTAAAGAAGTTCCATTGGTACCACCAGACGCTTCTTGAATCAGATAATACTTACCAGGCGCGAGCACAAAAGCACTTAGCGGAGTCAACGACCAGCTGGAATTTGTGGCACCAGCATACTGCACAGACCATCCCGACAAGTCGATTGCTTCGGACCCGCGATTAAAGATCTCAACAAAGTCGTTGCGAAGTGGCGAGCCAGAATTTCCGCCACCGCCAAAGATCTGGCTGATCACCACAGAACTATTGGGCACGGGCGAGGGAGAAGGTGACGGTGTCGGACTAGCAGTTGGCGAAGGACTCGGGAGCGGAGTTGGAGTAACAGTCGGTGTGGCCGTCGGGCTCGGAGACGGATTAGGAGACGGACTCGCAACAGGGGTGGGAGTTGGAGTTGGGCCACCTCCGCGCATGTTCTGGGGAGTGCTCGGTGTTATTAGCTGAAAATCAGAAGAGTTGTCCTGCGTATCGAGGCCATTAACAATCGAACCATCAGGCTTTCGTTCGTAACTCTGATTAGCATCACTCGATAAAGGAGCGAGGTGCATTCCCTCACGGAACGCTGAGCCTGCACTCATTCCCACCTGATCGACCAACACATCGTCGGCCCTTGTGATCGCTATTCCGCCATCATTTGCAAAACCACTCGTGTATGACTGGTCAGCACCAGCACTTCCACTGTAGCCAGTCGAATTAGCTGCCAGAAAATGACTGCCGGCGGGAAGAAGGGTGCCGCTCGTGATAGTCATGCGAGTGGTGATTGTTCCGCTGCTACTCGAACCCCGCAATTTCCAGCCGCTGATGTCAATTGCGACTGTTCCCTTATTGAAGACCTCGACAAACTCATCGTTGGCGCCATTTGGACCACGAGTACGGAATTCACTGATGACGACTGTGGCGGCAGGGCTCGGCGACGGTGAGGGGCTCGGAGAGCTGTTTGGTGTCGGAGTCGGACTCGGACTCGGCGAAGGTGTCGGGGTTGGAAGAGGCGTTGGAGTGGGAGTGGGAGTGGGAGTTGGAGTTGCAGTGGGACTCGGGCTGGGACTTGGAGTTCGGGTGGGGACGGGAGTCGGAGTGGGAGATGGACTCGGGCTAACGACTGTCACCGTCATGGATTCTGACTCTACTCCCCGAGCCGTCGCGGTAACTGCAACTGTTCCGGCTGAAAGCGCCCTCGCCAAACCCGCGCCATCGATTAGTAGAATCTCAGGATCATTCGAATGCCAGCCGAAGATCACGTCCTGCAAAGGTTGCGACGACTCATCCAGAGCTACAGCAGAGAACTGCAAAGTATCTCCAATCGTCAATTGAGCACTGGATGGGCTCAGCATGACCCGAGCTGCCGCTGGTGATACTGCAAAACCTGATTTATCTAACCGTGTCCCAGGACTGAACCGACTATGGTCACGCGCATCAGCAATAGTATGTAGGGCAAATGGACCATCAAGGTCCGGCGACCGCGTCAATGATTGATTCTGGTCTGCGGGAAGATTGAACCCACTCCCATATGTCACAGTCGTAATGACTGCGCCAGTAGTATCGCGCAGTGTGATGACGCCGCCACTATTGGTTAAAGAAAGCCCTCGTGCGGAAGCCTTTACTATCTGCGCACCTCGAAAAGATTCGTCTGACAAGTTAGGGCTCCCACCTCCAAAGATTACGATGGCAGTACCGGCGGACACGACTGTTCCAGCCGCAAAACGGTGCCGCAACACATCAGTAGCCCCCGTCAGACTGCGGGTCTGCAGCTGAAATCCGCTTAAGTCGAGATCACGTGACGTCGTATTAACAATTTCCACGAATTCATCGTCTGCACTGTCTCGAATGCCATCGTGATTTGCATCGCCTGATTCACCCTCGGGCGGATCGGCGAGAAATTCATTAATCATCAGGTCACGACGAGCGCTGCCACTGAATGCCACGGCGGCAGCATTACTTTCAGCATCGTCCGTATTGATGAGAACGTTGATGGGACCAGCGCCTCGAAATAATTCGGGAACGAGCACGTGAAGTTCATCTATGCCGGGGATGGTGGATGGTCTGACAGCCTCGAGTGTTGCCGCAATGCCCGCCAAGCTCACCCTTACATTGTTTGCGTGACGAACGCCGGTACAGAAGAGAGTAATACGGAGTTTCCCACCTGAAGGATCGAATGGACCAGGTGTTAAGGTATCGGCATTCAGCGCAACGGTATCTCCTTTACCATCTCCACTGAGCGTAAAAATACCTGGACTGCCATCAACGATGGTCGCCGTAGTCTTTGAGCGAAATCCATCGCCATTCGTAACGATAACATCAATCTCACCAGGTCTAAGATTTTCAGGCACCACGAAAACAACTTCATCTGGCGAAACATAAAGAAGACGTGCTGGCAAGCCGTCCAACTGAACCGTGGTACCAAGAACCGTTGTGGGCGCTTCGTCTTCACCGAAATCTATTTGCCTCCTGGCAAATGCGAGATTTGGTCCTTTTGCGATGGCCAAACTGCCGCGAGCAAGAACATTTTCCTCTCCCCGTTCATTTCCTCGCGCAGCTCCATTTTGAACTTCGATCTTTCCGAAATCAGGACGAGGCGAGATCATCGCCAGATAGATCTCACTGTTATTACTGAAGGAGCTTTCGCTCACCGGGCCAGAAAGCACCCGTGGAAAATTGAACAGCACAAGACTCCCATCGTCATTGAGCGATGAAAGGATTTCTGCTGTCGCACCAGCCGGCGCATTTGTGATCTGTTGAATTTCACCTGTCGGCAAATCAAACAAATAGAGCTCAACACTGCCATCGCTCGTGTTTACAACTCTTCTACGAGTCGCGAACGTTACGCGTAACCCATCTCCACTGATTGCCGGTTGAAGCTGCACATCAGTCGCACGCGCTGACAAGCGGGTCAACTGCCGGGACGCTCCGGCGCGACGATCGTAGAGATGCACCTGACTTTGATTATCGATCGCACTAGTTGAATAGACGAGACGCATCCCGTCGTCGCTTACTGATGGCCCGTCTGAGAATGTGAGTTCGATTACATTCTGTTCCAGGACTACCTCGTGGCCCGTAGATCGCTCAAACAAAACAAGATCTCTGACGCCCTCGACACTTTCTCTGATGAAGTAGATCAACAAGCCATCTGCACTGATTTTAGGACTATGCGCAAGAGTACCAGGTGGATTATTGGTAAGGTGCTCAATCTTTCCGCTGGACGTGTCGATCAGACAGATATCCCGAGAATTTGAACTGGTAAAAACCGAGGTTGAAAACGCAATCAGAGAACCGTCACCGTTTATCGACGGTTGGAAATTCCCCTCGACCAATCGGTCAATCTCATTAAGAGGTGCGGTGTGTGTCAACTGTCTAAGACCCGAACCACTCGCAATGTAGATCTCGAAATTGTGGTCCGAATTCTCATTGGTTAGATCTTCGCTCGAAGAAAATGCGATCACAGACCCATCGCTTGACAGACCAGGTACAGCAGAACGACCTCTTGCAAACTCACTGAAAGCAACATTGTCGTTGGCGATGCTCGCCCTCATTGAGTGAAGGGAAGGACCGCCTCCCACCTCTGCAATATCGCTGGTCGACTCGAATGCGAGGACATTTGCCTGGCGACTCAATATTGGATTCACGTTAAGCGACTGCTCGCTAGTGAAAGTAATTCGCCGGAGAACAACCGTGGAAGTTGAGGTAAAGAGTGGCGCGAAGCTGATGCTCGCGACAACAAGCAGAGTAAGCACTAACAGTCTTTGAAGCATGTGAGGTTGCTCCTATTTTTTGTGGAGGTTCAAAGACGCTCGCACACAAAATCAATTCGTTAAGACGATAAATCACCTCTAAAGGATTACGAGGGCTGAGGTCCTCGAAAATGGTCATGAGTGAGACGGCGGCATTCTACTCTTCATTCTTAAAAACTCAAGATAAATTTATGGTTACTGTTTTTTAAGATTCCCTGAAGTCGAAGGCCCAAATTTTTCTTTAGGCGAAATCGGTGATACAGGGATATTTTATGTTTCGTATCTATGCGTATGCGGAGTGGACGAAATGAAAATATTGATAAGCGGTTCGCACGGATTAGTCGGACAAGCACTAAGTCGTTCACTTGCCTTTGACGGGCATACAGTGCTTCGTCTGGTTCGCAGTGCCAGCACTAATGAGAACGAGATTCAATGGCGACCAGAGTCCGGGGTGGTTGATTCAGCTTCCCTTGAGGCACTTGACTGTGTTGTTCACCTGGCAGGCGAGAGTATTGCCTCGGGGCGTTGGACGGACGAAAAGAAACAACGCATCTTCGACAGCAGAGTCAAAGCGACTTTTGCATTGAGCAAAACGCTGGCCGAACTAAGTGAACCACCGAAAAGTTTCTTATGCGCTTCCGCCATTGGATATTATGGCGATCGGAAAGAAGAGGTTTTGACGGAATCCAGCGCGCCCGGTAACGACTTCCTCGCAACAGTTTGTGTCCAATGGGAAAAAGCAACTGGTCCTGCAGTCGAAAAGGGAATCCGAACCGTGTGTACTCGGTTTGGAATAATCCTGGATAAGAAAGGTGGCGCTTTAGCAAAGATGTTGACGCCTTTCAGAATGGGAATAGGTGGAAGAGTTGGTGACGGCAAACAGTGGATGAGCTGGATAGCCCTGGATGATGTGGTCTCTGCATTGCGATTT
>Ga0163163_10004205_pt1 | contig 12269 bp, 10 predicted proteins | sample S65metaG_FD_119766 | JGI IMG/M metagenome (GOLD analysis project Ga0163163, IMG submission 119766) | Switchgrass rhizosphere microbial communities from Kellogg Biological Station, Michigan, USA - S6-5 metaG | ecosystem: Host-associated > Plants > Roots > Rhizosphere > Soil | place: USA... | reverse complement strand
TAACGATATGCAGTATTTGTTTGAACCTTTGTCGTTCACGTGCGTAATCGTTCCTAACGAAAGCACGGTCCGACCTTTTCGCGGAAAAACCAGGTAAAGCTTATATGAAATACGCGAAGCTCGTGTTCAAGAACATCCTTCGGAATAAACTCCGGACGCTTCTAACGCTGTCCAGCCTCGTAGTATCGCTCTTTCTCATTGTGACGCTTGGGACGATTGTCACCGAGTTTGATCGCAACGCCGATGAGTCGAACCCACTGCGGTTGATGACGCGCCACGCTGTGTCACTCGGGTTCGTAATGCCAATGGCTCACGTCGAACGCATTAGAAGTGTTTCCGGAGTAAAAAATGCCATGCCGTTCAATTGGTTCGGAGGCATTTACAAGGACGAAAAAAACTTCTTTGCAAACTTTGCCGTCGACGCAAGCAGGCTGAGAGAAATTATGACCGAGTTGAAGATGCCGGATGAGCAATGGCAAGCATTCGTCAACGATAAGCAGGGTGCAGTCGTCGGACAAAAGCTGGTAACACTCTATGGCTTCACTCCGGGCCAACGAATTACCTTGAAGAGTCCTATATACAATCAGAGCGTTGAATTTATCATTCGGGGAGTTTGCACCGGCGGCGATGAGAAGACCTTGTTCTTTCATCAGGACTATATCAACGAGCTTATGCCGGATTGGGCTAAGGACCAGGTGAGCATGGTCAGCATTATGGCTAACTCCGCAGACGACGTCCCTCGCATTGCCCAGGCCGTAGACTCAATATTTGCTAACTCTGACGCCCCTACCAAGACGGAAACTGAAAAAGAATTCGCGCTCAGTTTTCAGACTATGATGGGCGGAGTCAAAACATTTATGTATGCCATCATGGCGGCCATTACCTTCTCCGTTTTGCTCATCATGGGAAATACCATGGCGATGACAGTTCGCGAACGCACAAAGGAAGTCGGCACATTGAAAGCCATCGGGTTCCAGCGGCGGACAATCGCGTTCTTGTTTCTGGGAGAAGCTTTGATTGTTGCTTGCGTAGGCGCAACGATCGGCATTGGCGGAGCCCAGTTGATCTATCACTCGGTACCAGTGGGAACTTACATCCCGTTTTTCTCCCAGTTCATACCAACCGGGCAGACTTTACTCGCGGCCTTTACACTTTCTGTGCTGGTAGGTCTGATCAGCGTCGCCTATTCAGCATATCGGGTATCCGGGTTAACAATCGCCGAGGCACTGCGGAGCACTGAATAAAATGGCACTCCCGCTAAAGTACAACCTGCGAAATATCATCGTCCGCAAAGGCAGCACGCTCGCTACTGCCTTCACGATTGGTTTGACCGTTGCCGTTTTCCTGCTCGTGTTGGCCCTGGCGCGCGGCATCGACGCGACACTCTCGAGTAGTGGTGAGCGACTCAACATGATCGTTATGCGCGAGGGGAGCACCGCCGAACTCAACAGCAGCATCAGTCGCGAGAACTTCAAAGATCTGATGTACCTGGATGGTGTCGAACGGGAAGGTGATCAGCCGCTCGCGACGGGCGAAATCATCACTCTCATCTACAAAGCTCGCAAAGGAATGACACAGGGTGCGAATGTTACCGTGCGCGGCGTTGGTCCCATGTCGTTCAAGTTGCGGTCGGGGTTCAAAACTGTTGCCGGAAGAATATTCCAGCCAGGTATGACTGAAGCCGTCGTTTCCAAAAGAATTTCCGAGCGTTTTCAGGGACTTGATATCGGGGATAAGTTTCGGATCCAAACCACTGACTACACTGTAGTAGGATTATTCGACTCTGCCGGAAAGGCATTTGAGTCGGAAATCTGGGTCGACATTAACTCGCTGTCGAGCACTACAAAACGCAACGACTACTCTTCGGCATTGCTGCGTGTCAAAGATCAGAACGCCATGTCTGCTTTGACCAAACGCATAACCGACGATCCGAAACTACATTTGAAGGGATTATCCGAGCGGACATTCTACGAAGATCAACAAGGCCAGGCCTCCATGTCCCTTAAAATACTCGCCGGGTTCATCTCCTTCATCATGGCCGTCGGCGCAGGTTTCGCCGGCATGAACACTATGTATGCAGCCGTGGCGCGAAGAACCAAAGAGATTGGGACACTGCGTGTGCTTGGCTTTAGCAGGCTGAGCATTCTAGTCGCATTTCTCCTCGAGTCCATATCGATTGCAGTAATTGGTGCCGCAATCGGAATCGTGTTGGCGCTGCCGTTGAATTTCGTTTCGACAGGAACTTCAAACTGGGCGACCTTCAGTGAAATCGCCTTCAACTTCAAAGTGACACCTGACCTGATGCTGTCGGCACTCATTTTCGGTGCGGTAATCGGTTTCGTCGGTTCGTTGTTGCCGTCCATTCGCGCATCGCGATTCAAGATTGTCGACGCCTTGCGTGCGTAGCCAGCAAGGGTCACTAACAAACAGATAACAATGATTAGCAACCCCAAGTCTACAGAGGATCAAGAAGACCTCAACAAACGTTTGAGGAGTCTGAAGATTGATCGTGGCGTTGTCACCGGCACCGCCCCCAAAAATCGCTCGCCGAAGTTTCTGTTTTTAGGGATTGCTGTTCTGCTGGCTTTGCTGGCACTCGGTTACGTTTTCCTGTTTTCGACCGCCAAGACCATTTCGGCTGCGCCGGTTCGAGTTGAGACTGGCGGTCCATCTTCCGGCGAAAGCGTGTTGTCAGCTTCTGGTTACGTCGTTGCTCACCATAAGATTGCTGTCGGCGCAAAAGTGATGGGGCGAGTCGCCTGGATCGGAGTCGAGAAAGGCGACACTGTTCAGCAGGGACAGGTTCTTGTTCGACTCGAAGACTCAGAGTTCCGGGCGCAAGTGAATCAGGCGAATGCCAATCTCGCAGCCGCACAGGCGCGACTTGATCAGTTAAAAAGTGGATCGCGGCCGCAGGAAAAAATGAAAGATAAAGCCGGGGTGATACAGGCCGAAGCAAATCTGAAGAAGGCCCAGGCCGACTACCAACGCAGCGAAACATTGTATCGATCCGGTGTGACCTCAAAGGCTGAGTTGGATCAAGCATTAGCAGCACGAGACACCGCAGCCGCATTGGTTGATGCTGCTCAACAGTCCAGCGCAATCACAGACATTGGCCCACGCACTGAGGAAATCCGAGCAGCTGCAGCACAAGCACAACAGATGAAAGCCGCAGTCGACTACGCACAAACCCAACTCGCCGCCACCGAAATCAAGGCCCCGGTTGCAGGAACAGTTCTCGAGAGAATCGTTGAGCGCGGTGAGATGGTCAGCCCTTCTGCTTTCGGTGGCTCGGGCGCACGAACGTCCGTTGTCGACCTCGCAGATCTAACTGACCTACAGATCGAAGTCGATATCAGTCAGTCAGACTTTGCTCGTTTGAAGATGTCCCAAAAAGCAGAAATTATTCCCGATGCCTTTCCGAATTTGCGTTACACAGGCTACATCGCGGAGATTGCGCCGGAAGCCAATCGTGCCAAAGCTACAGTTCAGATCAAAGTGAAGGTCGATAATCCAAACGAGCAGTTGAAACCGGAAATGAATGCTCGCGTGAATTTCCTTTCCGATAAGCCCGCGCAAAGCAACGCACCTGTGACGACCCGTGTGCTGGTACCCAAAGGGGCAGTAGTGCGAAAGGATGGCGGTTCATTTGTTTTCGTTATCAAGAACAATCGAGTGGAACAACGTACCATCAGGACGGGCGATGAAAATGGCGATGCGTTCTTCGTCCTGGATGGATTGAGTGGGAACGAATCAGTAGCTACTACAGGAATTGACAAGTTGCGTGATGGCGATCGCGTGAAGATTCAGTAAGACGTGATGCAGAGGAGAGTTTAGAAACTATGGGCACACCGATAGTGCAAGTTCACAACGTCAGCAAGCGATTCTCTCGTGATGGCTTTGAAGTCGTCGCTTTGGATCACGTTGATTTAGACCTCGAGCAGGGAGACTTCTTCGCGTTAATGGGTCCAAGCGGCTCCGGCAAGTCGACGCTTCTAAACCTGCTTGCAGGAATTGATCGCGTCACTGAAGGCCAGGTCGTTGTCATGGGGACTGAACTCGCGCGGCTTAGTGAGAGTCAGCTCGCTGTCTGGCGCAACGCACACATCGGTTACATTTTTCAAACCTTTAATCTCGTGCCAGTACTAACCGCGTTCGAAAACGTTGAATTGCCTTTGCTGCTAACGAAACTAAGCAAAGCTGAGCGCCGAAAGAACGTTGAAACGGCATTGGAACTCGTGGGTCTCTCAGATCGAATGAATCACCAGCCCAAGCAGTTGTCCGGAGGTCAGGAACAACGTGTCGCAATAGCGCGCGCGATCGTGACGGATCCCGACTTGATTCTCGCCGATGAACCAACTGGCAATCTGGATGCACGTTCCGGAGAAGAGGTTCTCCAGATCCTATCGACCCTCAATCGCGAATTGAACAAGACCATCATGCTGGTGACTCACGACCCGCACGCTGCGAGTTTTGCAACCCATGCTATGCACCTGGAAAAAGGGGTACTAACGCGCGCCGCCGCCGTCGCATGATCTTTACGTCTTCTCAGCGTCTCATCTGCACAGAGACGCCGCAGGCACTGTTCCAGAAGAAGTTACGCCGAAGGCGTTCGCTAATTCCAGCTCAGGGTTTGCTTTGAAACCCTGATGACACGGGGGACCTTTGGGTTAGTAGCAACCCTGAAGGGGTTGCGTCCATCGCGACTGTCGCAACTCCTTCAGAGTTGCGAGTGCACAACACGCATCTTATTCCCAGGGGTTCCAAAGCAAACCCTGGGCTGGAATTTGCCAACACCTTCGGTGTAATTGAACTCCCGTCAAGCGAAAACTCTTCAACGCGTCGACGCTACTCGCCCTACCAACTGCGCCAACTTCGTCGGACCAAACGCGACGTTGTGCTCGGCATCAAATAACAAACGGTCACCATCAAATTTGAAGTTTAGCGACGAATAGAATGGAGTTTGGTAAAGCACCAGCTTCACATTGAACACATCGTCCGCTGACCATGCGCCACTCGCTGCCACCAGCGGGTGCTCAGGTACACTCAGGAATCCTTCCAATCCATTTGCGAAACCGTTGTCACTTTTCCGCCACGCGCCAACTCCAATCGCTGTTTTAATCACTCCAGTCACTGTGCGAACACTAAGCGTTGGAGTTGGCGAACTGAAGTCAAGTGACACCGCTTCAATCCCTCGTTCGTTTTTCGGAAATTCAAACCATTTTCCAGAGATGGTAGTCGCGAGCGCCTTCGTCGCTTCACCAGTTGGCACTCTGACGCTCAAGCCCGTGAGCTTTGCTTCGAGCTTTTTTCGGTCAACCGCATTCTCAGGAAGGCGATCCGACTTCATCGACGGTAGCAACTTTGTCCACACCAGGTTCATCACGCTTTGCATGTCCCGCACACCGCTCGTGATCGCCACAACGGCGTCAAACTCCGGAATCACCATGCAATACTGGCCAAACGCTCCATCACCTCTGTACGTGTTATGACGAGACCGCCAGAACTGATAGCCGTAGCCTTGATCCCAATCGCTGTTTGGCGATGAACCATTAGACGTCTGCCTCGCTGTGGCTTCTTCAACCCAGGCCGAAGGAATTAATTGCTTTCCTTTCCAATTCCCTTTCTGCAAATAGAGTTGTCCGAACCGAGCGATATCTTCAGTTCGCACCGACAGACCGTACGCCCCAGCCGAGATGCCCTGTGGACTCGCGACCCATGTCGGACTCTCAATGTCAAGTGGCTCAAACAATCTCGGCTTGAGATAGTCCAACACGGTCATGCCAGTTACTTTCTGAACGATGGCCGAGAGCATGTACGTGCCCGCCGAGTTGTAAAGAAAGTGCGTACCCGGTTTGAAAGGAACTGGATGAGCTAGGAACGACCTTGTCCAGGGCACGCCGTCTATTCTGATTTGTGGCTCGGTCTGATTTCCCGTGGCCATCCGCAAAAGATCGCGCACGCGCATCGCCTTCAAGTTTCCAGAAGGTTCAGTTGGGGCATCGTCGGGAAAGAACTTCAAAACCTCATCGTCGAGACTCAGTTTTCCTTCCGAGATTGCCAGCCCCACTGCAGTTGAAGTGAAACTCTTGCTCAATGAGTAGAGTATGTGTGGAGTGCCGGCGTCATAAGGGTTCCACCAGCCTTCGGCAACAACATAGCCATGCCGAACCAGCATAAAACTATTCATCGTGTCGATCTGCTTGTCGGCAGCTTCGACGAAATCAAGAATTGCTGATGAAGAAATTCCCTGCCGCTCTGGTGTGCTCCTCGGTAAAGATTGAGAACCGGCCGATGCTACTACGTGTGATGTAGAGTGGCGGGCCGGGGCCTGTTGGGCGAAAGAGCCTGAGACGGTGAATACGAGGAGAAGAGCGATAAGAGACTGTCGCATGATTTACCTTTCGTGGTTTGTCCGACATGCTTCAGCTTGTCGGTTGATGTCCGAGGTTCAGAGCCTCTTGCACAATTCGGTTGATAATTAATCTATTGATCGGCGCAGGAGATTTTTCTCTGTGCAATCTCTGTGTTCTCTGTGACTCCGTGGTTAAAGTAATACAGCTTCCTTACCACAGAGGCACAAAGAACACAGAGACTGCACAGAGAAAACCTAAACACATTTGAGTCAATGGACCATGAAGTCCTACGAAAGTTTTGCAAGTAGCTCTGAGGCATATCGAACATTAGTCGTGCTAACGCAGGATGAATCCGCTTCGCAAGTCATCCTCGGGATCGAAATAGAATTCACTCCGACCAGTGATCGACGCCGTGCCGCTCACTTCAGGCACGACCGCATCGTAAGGACCGTACTGAGTCAACTCAACGACCTTAACATTCATGGTGCTCCCAAGGATGCTTTCGATTGTAATCTTCTCCTTGAGACCCAATTCGCTTTTTGCATGATGAAGCGCAGCTCTCGCACTTACTCCCGAACCCGTTGCCGACCGATCCAGTTCGCCGTCCGCAAATATGCAAACATTTCGACTGTGATGGGCAGGGTCAAGGGACGGTCCTGTGAAGATAGTTCCGTAAAGAAAACTCAGATCTTCCTCGAACGGATGTTTGATTGGGAACGCTGCCATCACTGCATGTTTGATTCGCCGTCCGTATTCAATGAGTCTCGCGGAGTTCGCGGGAACTAAACTCAGTTCGAGTGTCGACGCTTCAACAAACGCATAGAACGCACCTCCATAAGCTACATCGAATGTCACCCTCCCGATTCCCGGTACCTCCACCTGGCAATCCCGTAGATAAAGAAAAGATGGAACGTTCTGAAAAGACGATTCAACTACCTTGCCATCTTCGATTCGAGCTCGAGCTTGAATTTTTCCGGCGGGAACATTGATTGTGAGTTCAGGAACATCTCCACTTTTACGCACAAGGCCCGTCTCGAGTGCAAACTTGGTCAGTGCAATCATCGCGTGACCGCACATCGTGCTGTAGCCTTCGTTGTGAAGGAAAAAGACATCGAAGTCGGCATCAAGGGAGGGCGTTACAACCGCGCCATACATGTCAGCGTGGCCCCGTGGCTCCCACATAGTTCCCGTGCGGATGTGATCGTAGTGCTCACGGAAATAGCGACGCTTTTCCAGTACCGTCTTACCTTCGATTGGAGGAAGTCCCGACACGAAAACGCGCAACGGCTCACCACCAGTGTGCATTTCGATCGTGGTGATCCTGGTCCAGTGTTTCGGAGGATGCCAATCCCAATCGCTAAAGAGTTGATTCATTAGTTAAAGAGAGGTGCCTGGTTTCTCTGCGTAATCTCTGCGTCCTCTGCGTCTCGGCGGTCATGTGGGCCCACTCGGTTTACCGCGGAGACGCAGAGGACGCAAAGATTGCGCTGAGAAGTCTAACTGAATTTCGCCGCAGATAGACGTAAATAACTTCTGAAAACTTGCATCCCAATGATCATTTAACGCATCATCCGCAACCGCATACACACCACCTCCGGAGAATAGTCATGTCCTTCCCTACAAAACACATTACGTGTGCCGCAGTTGCTATTTTCTTGTTCATCGTCACGGCGACAGCACAGAATGGCAGCACTGCTCAGATCGACGAGTTCGTCAAAGCCGAGATGCAACGTCAACATCTTCCCGGCGTCTCACTCGCGATCGTTCAAAACGCCACACTCGTCTATGCCAAAGGCTATGGTTATTCAAATCTCGAACATCAAGTGCCAGTTAAACCTGAAACCATTTTTCAGTCAGGTTCTGTTGGCAAGCAGTTCACTGCGACCGCGGTAATGATGCTCGTGGAAGAAGGTAAAGTTAGCCTGGATGAAAAGATCAGTAAGTACCTTGGCGAGATACCGGAAGCCTGGCAAAACATCACTGTTCGTCATTTGCTGACGCACACTTCGGGACTCACCGACTACCCGGACGATTTCGATTTCCGGCGCGATTACACGGAAGAGGAATTACTCAAACGCGCACAAGCTATCAAACCTGATTTCAAACCCGGCGAGAAATGGCAGTACAGCAATCTCGGCTATCTCACGCTCGGGATTCTAATTCACAAAGTCACCGGACAGTTTTACGGTGACTTTCTACAAGAACGAGTTTTCAAACCACTTGGCATGACCACAACGCGGATCATTAGCGAGGCTGACATTATTCCTAATCGCGCAGCCGGATATCACCTCGTCAAAGATGAACTCAAAAATCAAAACTGGGTTTCTCCTTCACTCAACACAACCGCTGACGGGGCGTTGTACTTCACCGTTCTCGATATGGCGAAGTGGGATGCGGCACTTTATGGCGAGAGACTAGTCAAGAAAACCAGTCTTCAGCAAATGTGGACACCGGTCAGACTCAACAACAACACAACTTATGATTACGGATTCGGTTGGGGGTTTGCGCAGATAAACGGTCATCGAATCATCGAGCACGGAGGCGCGTGGCAAGGATTCACTTCATACATTGGTCGCTATGTGGACGATAAAGTCACCGTCATCGTTCTCGACAATTTGACTGGAGGAAACGCCGGAAAGATCGGACGCCACGTCGCTGCGCTCTATAACCCCGAACTTGCGCGCAAGGCGATTGCCGACAAGGAGCCGGAAGTCACCTCCTTCGTCAAAGACCTGGTGCAAAAGATTGCAGAGGAACGTTCCGATCCAAATTCGTTTACAACGGAATTACGTGGCGAGATTTTTCCGACGCGAGCTGAGCGGGTGGCGCGTGTTCTAAAATCCCTGGGAACGTTGAACAAGCTGGAGTTGGTCGAGCGGAGTGAAAAGGGAGACTTTCGGGTTTATGGTTATCAACTCACGTTCCAGAATGGTAGTCGATTTTTGAAAATGAGTTTGACGAAGGAAAGTAAGATTGCCGAGATCGCTTTCATCGACGACTTCTGATTAGTAGAGAGAGAACGATCATCCGCAGATTACGCCGATTACGCAGATTCAGCTTTTAGGTGTGGGTTAATCATTCGGGTGCTCCAAACGGTCGTCGCAAAATCTGCGTAATCTGCGTAATCTGTGGATAGCATTTTCGATACGTATTAGGAAGGATTGATAGCACTTGAAATTTCTTTTATCACTGGCACTTTCATTTCTGATTCTCACACCGCAGAGTCCCTCGCAACCAATTCCAACTTCTCCATCGACACCGTTGCCACCGCCGACGGTTCACATCGACGACTACCGCGAGTCAACGTCACGCATCATCGGCGCTGCACTGCAAAGCGATAAGGCCTACCAGCGTCTCGCTTATCTGACCGACCGAATTGGAAATCGGCTAAGTGGCTCGAAATCGTTGGAACGCGCCATTGAATGGGCCGTGTCTGAAATGAAGCGCGATGGACTGAACAATGTCCGAGCCGAGAAAGTTATGGTGCCTCACTGGGTTCGTGGCACAGAGAGCCTCGAAATAACGAGTCCTCTTACGCTGAGGCTGGCAATGCTCGGATTGGGCAACAGCATGGGGACTGCAACTGACGGAATCACAGCCGAGGCTGTCGTGGTGCGCAGCTATGATGAGCTCGACAAATTAGGCGAGGCCGTACGCGGTAAGATCGTCGTCTACAACGCTGCATTTACGAATTATGGTGCCACTGTCGCCTATCGCGTATCGGGCGCTTCGAGAGCGGCCCGCTATGGAGCAGTCGCCGTCCTTGTGCGTTCCGTTACGCCAACCAGTCTTCAGTCACCTCATACTGGCGCGATGCGATACGACGAGACCTTGCCGAAAATTCCGGCCGCAGCCATCACAATAGAAACTGCTGAACTCTTGCAGCGCATGAACGACCGAGGCGAACACCCGGCACTGCGGTTAAAGATGGGTGCAAAGTTTTTGGCTGACGCGGAATCTGCAAACGTCGTCGGAGAGCTCAAAGGCACGGATAAGGCTGATGAGATCTTGCTTGTCAGTGGCCACCTTGATTCCTGGGATGTCGGCCAGGGCGCGCATGATGATGGTGGCGGGTGCATTGTTGCGTGGCATGCCTTGACGTTACTCAAAGAACTCGGTTTGAAACCGCGTCGTACGATTCGCGTCGTGCTGTATACAAATGAGGAGAACGGTGGTCGTGGTGGCATCGCATATCTGGATGCACACCGCGCTGAGCTGGCCAGGCATGTTCTGGCAATCGAGTCGGACCTGGGTACGTATCGGCCGGTCGGCTTTGGACTTTCAGCGAACGCTCCAACGCAAGCGCGTGCGAACCTTCAGGAGATTGCAAAACTTCTGACGAGCATCCGAGCGGACCACATAGCGGCTGATGGAGGTGGTTCGGATATTGGGCCACTCATGGCAGAAGGAGTCGTTACCGGAAGTTTCGACGTCGATAGCACGCGCTACTTCGAGATTCATCACAGCGAAGCAGACACGCTCGATAAGATCAGCGCACAAGATGTCGCGTCATGTGTAGCGGCAATGGCCGTAATGATCTACACGGTTGCCGACATGCCCCAGTCGTTAAAATGAGATCGCGAAAGCAGCGGTCACTCTGATTTGCTTTTAGCGCCCTCTCGCAAAATCAATTTCTCATTCTCCCCAAGCTTCAGCTTGGGGACACGAACGACTCGGAACGGCAGTTAACCGTTTCAACGGTTTATGTAGACACACTTGAATCACCCGGAACCGTTAAAACGGTTTCTATGGCCCCTGCGAACACTGATCCCCAGGCTAAAGCCAGGGGAGAATGAGAAGTTTGATTTTGCAGAGCCTCTTAGCTTGTCGCCCAGATATAGAGGCCACGGGCCTCTTCATTTAAGCCTCGAAGGCTTCTAAAAGAAGTTCGCCTACTCATACTCAAGCCGACAAGCTAAAGCATATTGGACAATAGGGGTACCCAACCGAAAATCCGCGGCGTATCCTATTTCCTATCCATCAATCGTTCGCAATGTGAATCGACGGAGCCGTAGAGTCCTCGAGGGCATTTACTCGGTTCTTTGCGAGATTGACACGCTTCGATGACATCTATGCAAACGACTTGATCTGTAATGCTGACCACCAAACAGATATTAGAAAGGACATACCATGGCGAACGTAAAACCAATTCCAGACGGTTATCATTCCGTCACTCCCTACTTAATCATCAACGGCGCAACAAAGGCTCTCGACTTTTATAAGAAAGCCTTCGGTGCCACTGAAATGTTTCGCATGGAACACGAAGGCAAGATCGGCCACGCTGAAATAAAAATTGGCGACTCTCCAGTCATGCTCGCTGATGAGCAGCCAGCTATGGGATACGTAGGGCCGGAGAAGTTGGGCAACTCACCCGTTAGTCTAATGATCTACGTTGAAGATGTAGACAAGGTCTACAAACAGGCTATTTCCTCTGGTGGGACCGAACTGAAAGCAGTGCAGGATCAGTTTTATGGAGATCGTTCAGGAACACTGAAGGATCCATTCGGTCACGTTTGGCACATTGCCACTCACAAAGAGGACGTGTCTCCTGAAGATATGGAAAAACGTATCGCTGCGGCACACAAAGCGCACAGCGCATGACCTCAGGGCAGTCGCCCGACTGTTAAGGAGGGCTCAAGAGATCAGATATCGGAGCCCTCCCTTACGGTCGGGCTACTGCCCTCTCGTTTGACCATTTATTTAATTACCGGCTCAATTCTTAGACGTGTCCGTCTTCCCACCCAGGTATTTATCAAACCATTCCAGATTCGCCTTCATCGCCGCCAACTGCATCCTTGGCTCCGTTGGTCCGTGCGGCTGACGCGGCAGGACGAGCATTCGCGTCGGCACGCCTTGAGCTTTGAGCGCACTGTAAAACTCGTAGCCTTGCGAAATCGGAACACGGATATCGGC
>Ga0163163_10004204_pt1 | contig 12269 bp, 6 predicted proteins | sample S65metaG_FD_119766 | JGI IMG/M metagenome (GOLD analysis project Ga0163163, IMG submission 119766) | Switchgrass rhizosphere microbial communities from Kellogg Biological Station, Michigan, USA - S6-5 metaG | ecosystem: Host-associated > Plants > Roots > Rhizosphere > Soil | place: USA: Michigan... | reverse complement strand
GGCTAAGGCGCGGTACGCTTCCGCAAACTGCAGCGACCAATGTAAGTCCGCCTTCGTCCGCTCCGTGTTTGCTTCGAATCCGTTGACCATTTCGATCCACGTCTGATGTGCTTCCTTGACTCGACCGGCAGCGGCGTCGGCTTCTGCTCTTGCCCGCAACCCATTCGCTGCGAAATTACCCGGTCGAATTTGCCCCGGATAATACTTGCCGTCACGCAACAGTTGGAAGAGTTGATCGAGCCGCGTTCTGGCTTCCTGTTGCCGGCCCATTCTCACCAAAGCGCGGATGGAATCGGACAGCAGATCGAGTTTCTCCCCATGGGCGGGATTGGCGGCCGGAATCTCCGAGCGTATCTTGAAGCCCTCATCGTATAAAGCCAGCGCGGCCGCGGGATCGCGGTCCAAACGAATATGCCCCAGTTGCCTGACGGTCGAAGCCAGGATGTTGCGCGAAGGGATGTCCTCGGCATCAGCCTTCACGAGCGGGCGCGAGATTGTTAAAGCGCGCTCGAATAACGGTTCCGCTTCCTGAAACTGCCCAAGGCTCACACTATCCGCGGAGCCCAGCAAGGACCCTTCATAATACAAGGCCCAATTCAGCCGCCGCCCATAAGCGGCCTGCGGCGTGGCTTGGTATTGCTTTTCGAAGATTTTCCGCGCAGCCGTCGCCTGCTCGAGGGCCTCTTTCAGCGCGCCATCGTAGCGGAGTGTAGTCGCCAGTGCCATCATCGCAATGGCATAGTTGATCTCAGCCGCGGGCGTCTTACTGATCCGGTAGAGGTCCGCTCGAACACGGGCAGCGCGGCTTCCATACTCCACCGCTTTGCGGGTTTGCTCCAGATTGACGTAGATCGCCTGTGCGGAATAAGACAGCGAGGCGTCGAATCTCATGACCGGTTCCATTGGCTTCGGATTCTGCGCCCGCAGCAGTTCGAGGTAGTGTAGGCCGCGGTCCACTCGCTTTTGGGCGGTGCTCCAGTCCTGTGTGCTGGCGGCGATTCTCGTCTGCAGATCGAGATTCTCCACCAATTTATTCAGGATTTTTGGATTGTTCGCCTCCGATTCGAGCAGCAGCTTTTCGGCCTTCTCCAGATTCTCGGTAGATTCCTTGATCTGCGCCAGGTTCGGATGCCCCGGGCCTGCCTGGACGTCCGCCACCTTGCGGTACGCCTCGGCCAAATCCAGCCGGTAGGCGACATCTTTGGCCCCCGTGTCCGACCGCAACTTCTCGAGGTAAGAAAGCGCCGTCGTAACCAGCGATTGACGGACTTTTGTCGAACCAGCAAGTCCTGCCAGATTCTGATCGAGATCCAGCAACTGCAGCGTGAGCTGACGAACCTCCTGGAACCTCTCCTCAGCCACCGCGCGTTGTCGATTCGCTTCCTCGCGTTCGCGGCTCGCAGCGTTGGCCTGCTCGATTGCAGTTCCGCGCTCCCTGGCCGCGTTGTCGCGCTGCTGTTGAGCTTCCAATCGTTGGCCCTCGGCGAGGTGCCGCTGGTTCTCGGCAACGTTTCGAGCCTGCTCGGCGAGTATGCGTTGCTGATGAGCGACGAGCAGGCCCGCGAGGAGTCCCAGGATCGCCACCGTCGGACCCGCAACCGCGAGCCAGTGCCTGCGTAGGAAGCGGCGGCCGCGATAAAGCATGGACCCCGACCGGGCGAGCACAGGACGGTGTTGGAGATGCGCCTCGATATCCTCGGCAAGCTTATCGACCGAGGGATAACGCTCGTGCGGCTCCTTGCGAAGGGCCTTGAGAAGGATCGAATCGACGTCGCCTGCCAGAGCGGCGTTGAATTTGCTCGGTCGCGTTACGTCACGATCGCAAATGGCGGCGGCCATGCCTGAGGGGTTCCCGTCGTCGAACTGGTGAGGGGAATGGCCCGTCGCCAGCTTGTAGAGAATCGCGCCCAGCGAGTAAATGTCCGTAGCCGTGCCGGTATTCTCACCGGTTACCTGCTCCGGGCTCGCATACTCTGGCGTAAGCATGCGCTCGATGGTTCGTGTATGTTGCGGATCAAGGGTGATCAGCTTGGCGATGCCGAAGTCGAGGAGCTTAGGCTCGCCGTCGCTCGTCACCAGAATGTTCGATGGCTTCAGGTCGCGATGGACAATCAGGTTGCGATGGGCATGCGAGACCGCGTCGCAAACCTTCAGGAAGATCTCGAGCTTCCGGCGCAGATCCAGAAACTCGCAGTATTTGTCGATCGGCTGGCCGTCGACGTACTCGATCACCAGGTATGGTTGGCCGCTGTTCGTATGCCCCGCATCGAGCAGCCTCGAAATGTTGGGATGCGACAGCGAGGCGAGGATTTGACGTTCCTGAACGAAACGCTCGTGGAGCTTGGGAAGTTGCAGATTCGAGTGGAGAAGTTTGACGGCGACGATCTGGTCGACTTCGCCATCTACGCGATCCGCCAGCCAAACCGCTCCCATGCCACCTTGGCCCAGCAGTTTGCCCAATTCGAATGGACCACATCGCTGGCGTGCAGACGGTTGAGGTTGTTGCAGCAGGGCCGCCGCCGCGGCCCGCCCGCTATCGGATCCGATTCCATTTGCGAGAAAGGTCCTCGCGTGGACTTCAAACCCAAGCAGCGATTCGACTTCGGCCCGCAGTTCAGAGGAGATTTGGTGCGCGGCGTAATACGCCTCACGCTCAGTGGACGCAAGGTCTATGACTGCATCGAAGGTGGCGCGGGAGTCCAGTCGCGACCCCGCCCGTTGTGTTCCTGGCGCCATGAGATGCCTTCAACGATTTTACCTTAAGGGCTGGCCGATAGCCTCCTGCGAATGAATGTTGGTCCCGATCACTTCCGAGTCTAGAACGTAGATCCGCCCTTCAGCCTATACAGCAACCATCGTCAGATTGACGGACGTCGCCACTCCACAACGCGCGCGTACGAGCTAACGTGGCCACTAACGCCATTTCCTAGCTCATCACGGCGGGAATTCTTCGGAAGGCTAACGCTTTTCTTTACGCTCCGCGTCCGGGGTGTCTGGGTTGCCGATTGCCTTAAAAAAAACCCGCGAACACCAAGTTCGAATTTGAGCGAACCCTGCCCTTCGGAACGACCATGACGCTGCGCTCGGCCAATCTACGGTGGACTACGGGCACGAGGAGTAGCTCTGGCAATCACCACCCAAGAAGTTGGGTTATGACATCTTGCACTGATGCACCAACCAATCCGCTCAAATAGCCGCCCAGAGCGACGACCGCCACGCCTGGACCAGTGATCGCGCCGGCGATAGCACCGCCGACGCCACCAGCAACGGCTCCAGCAAAGTCTGCCTTTGACGTCTGATCTTCGTTCCACTTTGCCAGTGCAACGGGGCCATCTTCTCCAAATTGGCCAAGGAATACATGAAATGGACCTTCATTCCGTTTTGGTTCAGACGTCCAATAACCAATGCTGAATCTAGCGACGGAGGAGGCTCCCAGTAGGAGAACGGCCTCAGGATTCGCTGTCAGAATGTCGCGGGTATCGCAGGCAGATGATCGAACTCCCATCTCTTTCAGGAGCTGTTCTTCTATGGCGATCAAGCTGCTCACAGCATGAGGGACACCGGATCGACTAAAAGCTTTGGAAATCTGCTCGTCCATTTGTAGAATCAGGAGAGTGGACTTTTCGCTCAGCCCGATGCTCTCGCATAAACCCTTTAGAGGCACTTTCGAGTCAAGGATGGTAACCGCGTGCATTGCCATGTATTGTCGACGCGCCAACTGCAGTAGAGGGTTTTGCTCCTTACTAGACGTTGATTGTAGCTCGCCGATCCTTTCAATCAGAACGGAGAACATTCGCGATGGTAGGACCGTGCCGCGAGTCACCCATTTCTCGGAATTCTCGAACATATAATCCAAGAGTTCATTATGAGTCAGGCCGATATGATCCAATGGGTTATGAGGATTGGCTACTTCTTTCCATCGATTTTCCATTTATGTAAGATTCCCTTTCGGCTGCTTGATCAAAACTGCTTCCTGCATTTGAGGTGAAGCAAGAGGCACTTGCCATTCAATCTGTGGGCAACGAAAACATGCTTCCCTTCCGCGCTGCTCAAACCAACGGCAAGATGGCCGGATGCCGCATTCGGGGAGGGGTGTTACTTCAGCGGGGAGTATTTTGACGATTTGGTCGACCAGCGCACACCGCTGTTCGTTGAAGTGCAAACACCTGCTCTGGCACTCTGCTGCAAACCTAAACCTACCGATCTGTTCGTGTGAATCGAGAGTGCGAATTAGCTCGTCAGCTGGGATCGGGTTCCGGAGATATGCCACACGTCGCTCTCCTTCAGTGCCTTGACTCACCCCAATAGCAACAGCAGAATCGAAAAAAGGGGGCGCACTCGGACAAAGAAATTTTGCTGGAGTCTTCACCAATGGTCCTGCGTTAGAATACTACAGAATCGTCCGCCTTGGTCAAGGAATGTGATAAATTTACGCAGCAGCCGCCACGCGCCGCGGAAAAACTAGCAAGAAATGTCCGGTTCGTCGACCAAGCTCGCTGGGAAGTCCGGCTACCGGAACGTTATTCGGATCGGCGGGGCACCAGCTAAAAGCTTACTCGCGACTAGAGGCCTGCTGATGTTTTTTACAAGCAACATGAACACCGGCGGACAAACAGAAGCACACCGCGAATTGTCAGGCGCCCATTATGGGTCGCGACCCATTAGTCCGGGAAGTAATTTGCTGATTTCCGCAAGCGATTATAAAAAGTAGCTCAACCCGCGTTTGCGGATTTTTCGACTTGAACTGACGGTGGCGAATGCCGAAGCGGCGATGTGAGCGTTATTCTCCTCTAGAGCTAGAGCGGCGCCATTCGAAGGCTTCGCCCTTTGCTACGGCTCGACGAACATCTGGATCACTCCGTGGTGGTCCCGCCAGATCTAGCCGTTCCTATTCGCACCGCAAAGTCACCATCGGATCCACACGAGCCACCCGCTGTACTGGTACATACGACGCCAGGAGCGCAACCGCATCATCGCCCCGCCACCAATCGCCAGCGGCAACGCACTCACCATTTCAAATCGGAAAGAAAGCTCGTTGCTAGCCGTCGACTCCATAGGACCATCGACACGCCCGCCACGAATCCCACGCACACCATACCCAGAAAATCCCGCAGCACAAGCCAGCCGACGCTACTTGTGGTCGCCCCGAGCGCCATCCGAATCCCGATCTCGCTCGTCCGCCGAGCGACCGTGTAGGCCAGCAGTCCATATAGACCGGTGCCTGGAAGCACCGCGCCCAGGCAGCCGAAAAACTCCGTTAACGTCGCAATCAAACGCTCGGGAACAATGTTCGAGTCCACCTGGTCGGCCAAGGTTGTGACCGTCTTCACCGGAACGGTCTTCAGGACGTCGCGCACCATCTTTCGAACTGTCCCGGCCGCTCGCTCCGGGTCAACCTCAGTGCGCAGTTCGAACTGATTCTCCTGGAACATGTTGAAGTAAATCGTCGGATACGGTGTGTCGCGAAGCTCAATTGCTTTCGCGTCCCCGGCCGATTTGATGCGCGGCGTAATACGCCTCACGGTCGGCAGACGCAAGGTCTATGACTGCATCGAAGTTGGCGCGGGAGTCCAGTCGCGACCCCGCCCGTTGTGTTCCTGGCGCCATGAGATGCCTTCAACGATTTTACCTTAAGGGCTGGCCGATAGCCTCCTGCGAATGAATGTTTTTGAGAGAGATGCCTCGCCGGCTCACAAGTTGAGTCATCCGCCCGTGTCGGGCGACTCCAGGTCCGGAGTATGACGTCTGGATTCAGAATTGGCGGAGGTCAAAACGACCCCCGCCGCAATGCCTTACAACTCAGCACGAGCCATAGTTCACTCCCACCGTCACGGACCCCTGCAGCACGCCATTGACATACAGCCGCAGCACGCCCGGCGACTCGCCACAGACTTTCGGCAGATAGTCCGAAGGAATCCAATACGAACCCGGATACACCTTTACGGGAAGCTCGGTGTTCCCGAACGCGATTCGCCACTCGACAAATTTCAAGTTGTTGTCGTTGTTGGCAATCGTTAACGCCAGACCTGAGTGCTCGCCGATCGCAAACACCGAATGATCGACCGGCTGCGTGATCGTGTAGATCGGCCCCGTTCCGCTGGGAATGTCGATCACATTGACCGTCACCGTGGCCGCATTACTCGGCGCACCCTGCGAATCCGTTCCGATCAACTTAATCGTGCGCTGGCCCGATGTCGCGAATTGGAACACTGGGTTGCATCCCGTCAGTTTTGGATCTCCAGCCACGTTCGTTGACCAGCTCAGTTTCGCGCACCCGAGTACAAACGCTGGCTCATTAGGATCGGTACCCTGCCCGTCAAAGACGTACGAGACGCCCTTGTACAAGGTGGTCTGGGGAGTCGGCTTGTTGATCGTAACGCTCGGCGGTGTGTTTCCCGCCGTGACTGTAACGGTTGCCTGCCCGTGATTCCCCGCGGAGTCCTGCACCTTCACGGTGATTGTGCGCGTGCCAATGGTCGCAAACACGAAGTTGATCGAGGCGCCCACTCCCATCGGCCCGTCGATATTGGAACTCCACGACACTTTGCAGCAACTCGGACCATCCTCGAAATCGAAAGGCACGGCCGTGAACTTCACCTGGTTCAACCCTCCATAGCCGACGTTCGAGTTGTTCATCGGGGATGTGATCGTAACCACCGGCGCCATATCGCCGAGCGCCGCCATCACCGCCAGATCTGCCTGCACGATCCGGTTATTCCGCACCTGCGGATCGAAGCTCTGCGCCGCCGTGTTGAAGATGAACCCCTCCACTTGGTCCGCCGTCAATGCGGGATTGGCGGCCCAAACCATCGCCGCAACACCAGCCACATAGGGCGACGAGAAGCTTGTGCCACCCACCCAGCGCGCCACGTTGGCGGGAGCCCAGGGATCCGGTCCGACCATAACCTGGAATGGGGCCCAGATGTTCACCGTTCCCACCCCGCCCACGAGGCCGGAGCCGAAGTTCGAATTCGCATGGCGGTTCATCGAATCGTGCTCGAGCCCGCCCACGCAAGTGACGCCGTCATTCTCACACGGCCAGAACCATGTGCCCTCCCAGCAGGCGCCGAAACAGTCCACGTTGTCTACGTTCTCACCCTTATTGCCGGCCGAGGCGTAGATCAGAATGCCCGCGTCGCGCATCGCCTGGGTGACACTATCGAGCCCATGCATAGTGAACAACGTGCCCAAGGCCGGCACCTCGCCGCCGCTGCTTATGTTGATGATCCGCGCTCCTTGAATGGCGGCGTTCAACACGCCAGACTCCAGGCCACTGACGTCTGGGTTGGCGCTGATCAGCACCAGATTCGCGTTCGGTCCAGCCCCCGCCGTGCCAGCCGCGCCGACGTTATTGTTGGCGAGCCCGGCCAATGACAGCGCCACCAGCGTTCCGTGGAACGGAACCGCCTGGCCGCTCGAGTTCAGTACCGCGTTGGGGGCAAAGAGCGCATTTTGGCCTGGTATCAGCGACACGGGGGTGAACTGCGGGAAATCACCAACCGGCCCGAATCCGCCGGCTTCAATGATCGCCACGGTAGTCGAGTTAGCCAGCTTTCCGGAAAATTCCAGCGCCTGCCACGCCCGCGTCACGCCGTAGCGTGCGAAACCGCCAACGTTCATGTAGCTCCAATCGAAAACGTTGGCGCTGTACGGAAAACCGTTCAAGTCCTTCGGCCCGGTCGCGGATTCGAGCGCTATTCCGCTCAGGAAGGTGCCCGCGGGTTGAGCGATGAAGTTGAGGCCTGCCCACAGTCCGGTAGCCGCCTCTTCCGCCGCCGCCGCGAATAGCATCATCCCCTTCGAATCGCAGAACGTCAGCTTTCCGGTTACGTTCGGGTTCGCCTTCTGCATGTTCTGCGGCAGCGCCGCAAGGTTGGCGGTGGACGAGTCGATGCGCATCAGGTAGATCGCATGAGGCAAGGCAACCGCCGACTCCCGCGGCAGCGCCGATACGATGGTGGCGTGCCAACGCTTGATGAATGCATCGAGACGCGCCGGATCGTTGGTCGTCACCAGCACTTCATCGTTTACAAACTGCGCCTGATGAGTACCGTCGGCCAGACAGTTGATGGTGCGCGGATGAGCCGCATCGGCCCCGGGGATGCTACTCAGCACCGGGTGCAGAGTCGTGTCAACGGAAACGCTCGGCGCAGGTAGAGCTTCGGTTACGGTCACCTGCACAGGCACGTCAATTGAGGTCTCCGCCTGCCCGTGAACCACGAAGCGATAGGTCCCCAACGGCACGCTGGGCGCCACGTTCACCGTCATCCGAGAACTGTTCGACGGCACCGGATTCCGTGAATAACTCGCCGTAATCCCGGTCGGCGCCCCACGAAGTTCTAAAGAGACCGGCGTAACAAAGCCCGTCGACCGAACCACGCCAATGGAAAAGTCCTGCCAACCGCCTTGGACAATCGCCTTAGCGGCGGGACTTACAGTCAGGTTGAAAGGTGCAGCCGATTGCGCCCAAGCGGCACCAGCAAGCAGCGAGAGTATCGCTGCGACCGCAGCGGGACGAGTGGAAGTATGGTTCTTCATTGTTTTCCTCCAAAATGGTTCCACTGGACCTAACGCAACAGGCCTGACTTGACCACGGGCCGGAAATCAGGCACGCGTCCCTGAGGGTCGGCATCGAAGGTGAGCGTAACGTCCTCCGCTTGACCCGGAGCAAGCGTCGCGGCGTTCAGCGTAACGAACTGCGTCGTCTGGAAGGTTCCATCCGGGTTGATCAGGCTGCGCTGTGCCGGCATCCCTTCCAGCATCAGGTGGAACGGACCCTGTAGCGTGACATTGCTCTGATTAATCACGCGAATCTTCACGACGGGCGCGCCCGGATTCTTTTGGTAATAGAAAGGATCGACCAACAGGTACTGCGACAAGTCCTTCCACACAGGAACCGCCCCGGCAGTGCAGGGCTGCACCTGCACATCCCACAGCCAGTATTCGATCGGCTTGTTGTGGGCAGGCGGGTCGAGGCTCTCAAAGGCTAACTCCGACATCGGCGTCGCGCCCGAGACGAAATGGATGTACTGCCTCCAGGCGCCGTCCGACGCCTGAAACTTGGGATGACTGACGAAGTCCCCAGCCTGATAGACGAGATCTCCGGTGAACTCGCCCCAGCCAATCTTGTACCAGTAGGAAAGCGTGGCGCAATTGACAGGAGCAAAGACCTGATACACGCCGTTTCCTGCTCCACCACCCGGAATCGGCCCGGCGTCGGTGGTGATGTGGAACTTGTTCATGGGCGAATTCGGCATCGGCTCGATCTGCGTGGTGACGGTTGAGCCGTCGACCAGCTTGCCCTGAATCCAATAGCGGGCCGCGCTTTCGACCTCCTGTTTACCTGGCTGATTGACAGTCAACGGGTTGCCGCTCAGGCCGACCTGGACGAAGTCACCGTTTTTGATGAGGTTAGCGCCGGCGAGCAGCGTCGGCGAGCTAATAAATGTAGGAATGAGCATGGCAGCCGTGGCGGCCAGTTGAGTGAAGTTGCGAGTCGTGAACATTGAAATGTTCTCCTTTCGCCCCGATGAACGCAAACCGGTGGACCAAATCGATCACGGATCACGCGATATATTTTTGACCGCCCAATTTTTGGAGGTTCATGGTGTCCACAGAGTCTTGCGCCGCCACCAGTGCTGATGAAGGGTTCTCGCCCGTCATTTATCAGGAACTGCGCCGGCTGGCCGCATCCTATATGAGAAGGCAACCCGCCTCTCACACCCTGCAACCGACCGCGCTCGTGCACGAGGCCTATTTTCGCCTCGCCGGTTCGCACTTCGAATGTCGTGACCGCGGCCATTTCTTCCGCACCGCCGCCTGCGCCATGCGTCAGATTCTGGTGGACCATGCCCGCTCCCGTTCCGCCTCCAAGCGCGGCGGCCAGGTCCAGCGAGTCGAATTCGACGAGTTTTCCTTACCCATCAATGGCCGCGAGATCCTTCTGATTCGCCTCGATGACGCGCTCGGGGCGCTTGCCCGGAGTGATCCACGGAAGGCCCAGATCATCGAGCTTCGCTATTTCGGTGGACTGAGCATAGAGGAAGTCGCTCAGACCCTCGACATTTCGACAGCCACTGTTGGGCGGGAAGTGCGTTACGCCGAAACCTGGTTGTCGAGGCAACTGAACTGCGCATGAACTCACAGCAAGAGTTGCTCGACCGGCTTTTCGAACAATCGGTCGCCCTTCCACGCGACCAGCGGGCAGCCTTCGTTCGTGAGCATTGCGACGATCCAACGGTTCGCGCCGAGCTTGAATCGCTGCTCGCCTTCGCCAGCACTCCCATCTCCTACGAGGGCGTAGCCGAGGCCATCGAGCAGGCCGCCGGAAGCCTCGTCACGCCTGACTTTATTGGTCAGCGAGTTGGTCCCTATCGCGTTACCGGCTTGATCGGGCGGGGTGGCATGGGCGCGGTTTACCGCGCCGAGCGCGAGCACGGCGAGTTCCACCAGACGGTCGCGATTAAGATGATTCGCTTCCCGCATGGCGACGCGGCGATGCTCCAGCGTTTTTGCAGAGAAAGGCAGATTCTCGCATCGCTTGAGCATCCCAACATCGCCCGCCTGCTCGATGGCGGTACTTGGACGCCCGCAGGCAGTTCCGACTGCATTCCCTACATCGTCATGGAGTTCATTGAAGGCACTCCGCTCACGGTGTATTGCACTGCGGAAAAGCTCGAGACTCGTCAGCGGCTGGCGCTGTTCCGTCGCGTCTGCGATGCCGTCGCCTTCGCACACCGGCGGTTGATTGTCCATCGCGATATCAAGCCTTCCAACGTTCTGGTAACCTCCGATGGCGTCCCCAAATTGATTGATTTCGGCGTCTCTAAGATCATCGATTCCGAACCCGGCGAAACGCTTTTGACCTCCACCGGCTTGCTGCCGCTAACGCCTGAGTACGCAAGTCCTGAGCAGCTGTGTGGCGAGCCGGTGTCGACCGCGACGGACGTCTATGCGCTGGGGGCCGTCCTCTACGAATTGTTGACAGGACGGCGGCCGCATCAGCTGAGTGGACACTCGCCGCTCGAGATGATCCACGAAGTCTGTCATCGGCCAGTCGAGTCTCCGCGACTCGATAGCGATCTCGACGTGGTGGTGATCAAAGCTCTACAGAAACAGCCGGAACGCCGCTATGCATCGGTGGATCAATTGTCCGAGGATCTGCTTCGTTACCTCGAGGGACGGCCCATTATTGCACGGCCCGACAGCGTGCTCTATCGAACGCGCAAGTTTGCCAGACGGCACTGGCTGGGGGTCGCATCGGTGGTGTCCGCGGTTGTCGCCTTAGTCATTGGGATTGTCCTGATCAACGGCGAGCGCAGCCGAGCCGTTGATCAGAAGATCCGCGCCGACGGTGAGGCGGCAACCGCCAAAGCCGTGAACGAGTTCCTGCGCAAGGACCTCCTGGCAATGGCGGGAGCGCGTTCTCAAGCCGGGCCGGCTGTCCACCCCGATCCGGATCTGAAGGTCAGGGTGGCGCTTGACCGCGCCTCGAAAATGATTGGTACCAGATTCACTGCCAAACCCCAGGTCGAGGCCGCCATTCGAGGGTCGATCGGCGGTGCTTATCAGGAACTCGGCCTCTTCGAAGAGGCGTTGCCGCACCTTCAGCGCTCCGCCCAACTTCAGTGTCAGACCGCGGGTGCGGACAATGCGGGCTGCTTGACATCGAAGGACGAACTGGCGGGTCTCTACCTCTTGATGGGCGACTACGCTCGGTCCAAGCCACTTTTGTCAGAGATCCTCGCAGTTCGTCGGCGCGTACTCGGGCGCGACCACGCTGACACACTGAGCGCTATCAGTGAACTGGCTCAACTCTACTCTTATGAAGGCAAGGACGCCGAAGCTCAGCCTCTGCTGGCCGAGGCCTTGGAAGGGCAACGCCGCGTGCTCGGTTCTGACCACATCGACACCCTGTCCACCATGTCGAGCCTCGGTGTCGTATATCGGATTGTGGGTAATTATCAACAGGCCGAACGGCTGCTTCGCTCCGCCTTGGAAGGCCGGTCGCGAGTGCTGGGTCCACTGCATCCCGACTCGATGGAAAGCGAATATGAACTCGCAATTGCCTGCATGCGCCAAGGTAAGTACGATCAAAGCCGCGAATTACTGAAGAGTGTCATCGAGAAATACCGCAAGGTTCTGGGGCCCGATCACCCCTTCACGCTGACAGCCATCTCTGGATTGGCCGGGCTCTATGTCGCCGAGGGAAACTATTCGGAGGCCCAACGCCTGAACGAAGAAATCGCCGATCGCAGGCGTCGCGTCCT
>Ga0163163_10004203_pt1 | contig 12269 bp, 7 predicted proteins | sample S65metaG_FD_119766 | JGI IMG/M metagenome (GOLD analysis project Ga0163163, IMG submission 119766) | Switchgrass rhizosphere microbial communities from Kellogg Biological Station, Michigan, USA - S6-5 metaG | ecosystem: Host-associated > Plants > Roots > Rhizosphere > Soil | place: USA: Michigan... | reverse complement strand
GTTCCGACCTGGCAGCAGCAGGTGCTTGCGCGCGGCTGGGGCTGCGCGACGATCAGCCCGACCAGCATCCAGGCCGACAACGGCGCGGGGCTGACGCAGGGAATCATCGGCCTGGTGAACAAGGGTCAGCCGCGCAAGCTGGATGACTGGGGCGTGCTGCGCGCCTGGGCCTGGGCCAACAGCCGGGTGCTGGATTATCTGCAAACCGACCCGGACGTGGATGGCAAGAAGGCCGGCGTCATGGGCCATTCCCGGGGCGGCAAGGCGGCGCTGGTGACATTGGTGGACGATCCACGCTTCGCCATCGGGTTTATCTCGTCTTCGGGGGCCGGCGGCGCCAATCTCTATCGCCGCAATTACGGCGAGGCATTGGAGAACGTGGCCGCCCCCAACGAATTCCATTGGATGGCTGGGAATTTCCTGCGCTATGCGGCGGCCGGTCATTCCGCCAATGACATGCCGGTCGACAGCCATGAGTTCATCGCCCTGGCGGCGCCGCGGCCGGTCTTTATCGGTGGCGGCGGCTATATCGACGACCCAGCCTGCGCGATTCCGGGTGATGCCTGGCAGGACGCAACCGGCATGTTCAAAGCCGCGGCGGCGGCCAGCCCGGCCTGGTCTTTTTATGGCAAGACAGGGCTGGAGACAGACACGCTTCCCAACGTCGAGACCTTCCTGAACAAGGGCAGCATCGCTTTCCGCCAGCATCCTTACGGACATACGCCGATGCCCAACTGGTCCTATTTCATCAGCTTCGCTGCAAGGTATCTGGAATAGGGCCATGCCGGCACGCCAGGACTTCGATATCGCCGTCATCGGCGCGGGTCATAATGGCCTGGTTTGCGCCTATTATTTGGCTCGCGCCGGTTTGCGGGTGGTGGTGCTGGAACGCCGAGGCGTGGTGGGCGGCGCCGCGGTGACTGAAGAATTCCATCCCGGCTTCCGCAACTCGGTCGCCAGCTACACCGTCTCGCTGCTGCAGCCCAAGATCATCGCCGACTTGAAGCTGCACGAGCATGGTTTGCGCATCGTCAACCGGAAGCTGGCGAATTTCCTTCCCACCGAAGATGGCCGCTATCTGGCGGTGGGCGAGGGCAGGACCAAAAGCGAAGTGGCGAAATTCTCGGCGCGCGATGCCGCCCGCCTGGATACCTATCACCAGCGGTTGGGGGCGGTATCGCACCTTGTTCGCGGACTGATGCTTGAGACGCCGCCCAATGTCATCGAGGGCGGCATTCTCGCCACGCTTCCCGAATTGCTGAAAGCCGGGCGGCTGGCGCGCAAGCTTGGTGCTCTGGATCTCGCTGCCAAACGTGACCTGCTGGCGCTCTTGGGGCGTTCCGCCGGCGACTATCTGGATGACTGGTTTGAAAGCGATCCGATCAAGGCGGTCTATGGTTTTGACGGCATCGTGGGCAACTATGCCAGTCCTTACACACCGGGCTCCGGCTATGTGCTGCTGCATCATCTGCTGGGCGAGGTAAACGGCAAGCGCGGTGCCTGGGGCCATGCTATCGGCGGCATGGGCGCCATCACTCAGGCCATGGCGAAAGCCTGCGCCAGTGTCGGCGTGGATATTCGTGTCGATGCGGCGGTGCGCGAGGTGCTGGTCGAAAAAGGGCATGCGGCCGGAATCGTGTGCGAGAATGGCGAGAGCGTGCGCGCCCGCGCTGTGGTTGCCAATGTCGGTCCCAAACTGCTGTTTCAGAAATTGATGGACCCGGGCCTGCTGCCGCAGGATTTCCGCGAGCGCATCGGTGCCTATCGGGTCGGTTCGGGCACTTTCCGGATGAACGTGGCACTGTCGCAATTGCCGCGTTTCACCTGTCTGCCGGAAGACGGCGATCATATGACGGCCGGCATCATCATTGCGCCCAGCCTGTCTTACATGGACAAAGCCTATAGCGATGCGCGCGAGAAAGGCTGGTCGCAAAATCCGGTGGTGGAGATGCTTATCCCCTCGACTCTGGATGACAGTCTGGCGCCCAAGGGCGCGCATGTCGCCAGCCTGTTCTGTCAGCACGCCGCGCCGCAATTGCCGCACGGCATGTCCTGGGACCAGCATCGCGATGAGGTCGCCGATCTGATGATCGCGACGGTAGATCGCCATGCGCCGGGGTTCAAATCCTCTCTCATCGGTCGCCAGGCATTGAGCCCGCTGGATCTGGAACGCGTCTTCGGACTGACGGGCGGCGATATCATGCACGGACGGCTGGAACTGGATCAGCTCTTTGCCGCCCGCCCGGTTCTGGGGCATGGCAATTATCGCATGCCGGTTGCCGGGCTTTATATGTGCGGGTCCGGCACCCATCCCGGCGGCGGCGTCACCGGTGCGCCGGGCCATAACGCGGCGCGTGAGGTCCTTAAGGACCTAAAGCATTAGCTCCGACACGTCGCGGTAATTACCCAATTTGCCTTTGACAAAGGTGTTGAAGGCAATCGAGTGCCGCGGCTTGTCGCACTGGTTGGGTTCGACCATATGGGTCAGGCGGGAGGAAAACAGGATGACGTCATCCTGTTTGGGGATCAGCCGGTTTATCGGACTGTTGTAGATGTTACGCTTGCCGGACTCCGGCGCGAGGTCGATCTGCTGGTAACTGACATGGCGGGTGAACACCATGCCGGAGGGCGGCGTGGGCAGTTCGCAATAATAAAGCGAACCGGACAGGACCGAGTTGGAATGCGAATGGCCGTGCATGCCGACTCTGGGACTGTTCGTCAGCGACCAGGATTGCGTCACATACAGTCTCTGTGGAATGCAAAGCACGTCGCGGGCGTAGATATCCAGCACTTCCTGCACAGCATCCTTGATGCTTTTGAGCTCAGGCTCCTCGAAAATGTACAGGTTCTCCGAGATCAGATTCTCCATGTTGTTGACCATTTTCAGGTTCTGGATGAACTCGATCTGCTGCGGCGTGATGGAGCCGGCAATATTGGCCCGGAAATAGGGCTCCACAAACAGCGGGTGAACCTCATGAGAAGCGACGGTCATTCAAGTCCTTCTTTCCACTTTGTACACATGCGATGTGCCATCGGCTTTCAGCGTGTAGCTGCCCAGGGCGCCGGGCGTTACCGTCGTCTTGGCGCCGATCTTGAATCGGGCCTTGGCGCTGAAGTCGGAATCGAGCTGATGCCAGACCTGACCATTGCCCAGGGTGACGATAAAGGCGCCCTGGCTGTCATATTCGACGGAGGCGAGCGAGGAAACCGCGACCGGTTGCGCCCTGCCTGTCAATATCTGCATGAAGCTGGGGCTGCGATGCGGCAGTGGCGCCGGCGTCTTTGGTATGGTGCCCGCGGGCGGCATGGCAGCCGTAGGCATAGCGGTTGACGTCATGGATTGGGGCGGCACAAGGCGCTGCTGGAAATCGGGAGCCGGCGCCAGTCCCAGTCTGGCGCGCATGGGCTGCTGGGCGCCATAGTTGCAATCGAGCCAGGCACGGTCATCCTGGATCGCCCGGCAGCGCTGCATAGCCGACCAGACCTCGTCGCGGGTGTCGGCCAAGGCCGGAGTCAGCGCGGATTGGGCCAGCAGGATGCCGCCGATCGCAGCAAGGAAGAGGCATTTGTGCATTAAGGCCCCGCAGAAAGAACAGGAGACGGAGATTACAGAATTCCCACGCCTTCCTTCAACACCGGATCGCCCATGCCGGAATGGGGCCTTGCACTCCCTGCAAGGACTGACGTTTTGACATGACGGGCTCCGCCGAACACTACCACCGCCAGGGCGTCGCCTTGCTCAATGCGGGTGATTTTGCCGGTGCACTGGCTGCCTTCGACGCCGCGCTCGAACTCGCGCCAAAGGTTTTCGCACTCCATTATGACCGCGGCAATGCCCTGGCGATGTTGCGCCGCCTGGAGCAGGCTGTCGAAGCCTATGACCGCTGTTTGGCGCTGGAGCCCGCCCAGCCAAGGGCGCTCTATAACCGCGCATTGGCGCTGATCCAGTTGCAGCGCTGGGACGATGCGCTGGCGTCATTGGACGGGCTTGTCATACGCTATCCCCAGATGGCGGATGCCTGGAACAACCACGCCGGCGTGCTGCAGGCGCTGGGGCGGCATCAGGATGCGCTGCACAGCATGGAGCAGGTGTTGCGGTTGCGGCCGCAGGATGCGCGCGCTTTCCACAATGCCGGCGCCACATTGCTGGTGCTGAAACGTTTCGACGAGGCCCAGCGGGCCTTTGCCCGTGCGCTGGAAATAGATCCAAGGCACCCCGACGCATTGGGGCATCTGGCTTCTGCGGCACTGCGCGCCTGCGATTGGGAGACCTTGGAGCGCCTTCTTCCAAGCCTGTTTTCGGCGGTGGAAAACGGTACGCCCGTGCCGCCGCTGACCTTGCTGGCGCTGAGTGACGATCCCCGGCTGCAAAAGCAATGTGCCGTGTCGAATCTCGGGCGAAGTCTTGCGAACAGCGCCTTGGGTGGCGCGAGCCCACCCGCCATGGCGCCGCAGGCCTATCGTCACGACAGGATCAGGATCGGCTATCTTTCCTCCGATTTTGGCGACCATCCGGTTGCCGTCCAGATCGCGGGGCTGCTGGAGCGGTATGACCGGTCCCGGTTTGAAATCGTCGGCCTGTTCACTGGACGGGAAGACGGAAGCGCCCTCCATCGCCGCATCGTCAAGGCGTGCGACCGGTTCTTCCAATTGGGTGCCATGGGCAGCCGGGAGGCCGCCGCCCTGATCCGCGACTGCGAGACAGACATATTGGTGGATCTCAACGGCCACACCATGGGCTGGCGTCCGACAATCCTGAAATACCGCCCCGCGCCGGTCAGCGCCGTGTTTCTGGGATATGCCGGAACCACCGGCGCCGATTTCATCGACTATATCATCGGCGATCCTCATGTGACGCCGTTCGGACTGGCGCCGGAGCTGTCGGAGAAGATCGTGCAGTTGCCACGGACCTTCTGGCCCGGCGGCGGCGCGCTTCCCGAGCCGGAGCCCGTCAGCCGCACCGAGGCCGGGCTGCCGCCGGATGGTTTTGTGTTCTGCTGCTTCAATTCCAATCACAAGATCAGGCCGCATATGTTCGACCTGTGGGCGCGGCTGTTGAAGGCCATTCCCGGCAGTGTGCTGTGGCTTCGCGACGGTGGGCAGGCGATGAATGAACGGTTCCGCCGTGAGGCGGCCTTGCGCGGGCTGGATGCGGCGCGGCTGTGTTTTGCGGGTCGGATGGAAAGCTTTGCCCGCCATCTGGGTCGCCAGGTCCAGGCCGATCTTTTTCTGGACACCTTCCCCTACAATGCGCATGCCACTGCCAGCGATGCTCTGTGGGCGGGCCTTCCTGTCGTCACCTTGCGCGGCCAAAGCTTTGTGTCGCGGGTCTGCGCCAGCCTGCTTGCCAATGTCGGCCTGGAAGAACTGATTGCTTCCAGCATGGAGGACTATGAGGCCTTGGCACTGTCCCTGGCGCAGGATCAGGGGCGGCTGTCCGATATCAGACGCCGCCTGACGGAGACACGAAGCACCTTGTTCGACATCGACCGCTTCACCCACGAGATCGAAGTCGCCTTTCTGGAAATGCAGGCGCGCGCAGTACGCGGCGAGCGGCCGAAGGCTTTCCGGGTGGATGCTTAAGAACAGTTCATGTCATATTGCGAGGCACCCTCAATATCTGAGAGGGCTTGTGGGCTCCGCGTTGACAGGCCGGGATGCGATAAGAACCTTCAAACCCGGTACATCAAAGCCGGATGGCGGGGTTTAAAGATGGGTCATGAAAAATCTCGGGACGAGAGCGTCCACCCATCCGGCATCGCGGCAGACGGCTACAGCCGCAGGCACTTTATAGTGGGAGCCTCGGCAGCAACGGCCGTATTGGCCGCGGCACCCGCCTATGCTGTCGATGTCCACGATATTCCCATCATCGATTGTCATATCCATCTGTTCGACGGCACCCGTCCGCAAGGTGCGCCTTATAAAGGGGGACGGGCTTTTCCCGGCGGCGTGGCCTTGCCCTCCATGTACGCCAAGATCGCCAAGCCGCTGGGCATCGTGGGCGTCATCGAAGTCGACGCCAGTCCCTGGGTCGAAGACAATCTGTGGGTGCTGGAGACCATCCAGCCCGAAAACATCATGGTGGGCAGCATCGGCAATCTGCGGCCGGAAAAGCCCGAGTTCGGCGAGTATCTGGAGCGCTATGCCAAGAATCCGCTGTTCCGCGGCATCCGCTACGGAAATCTCTGGACCTACAACATGCCTGCCGAGACGGAGAATCCTGCTTTCATCGAAGGGCTCAAGCTTCTGGCCCGGCATGACCTGGTGCTGGAAACGGCCAACCAGAATGTTGCCTTGCTGGAAGCCGCCGTGCGGGTGAACGACAAGGTGCCGGACTTGCGGATCGTGCTGGATCACCTTCCGGCGCTGGATCCCACACCGGAAAACCAGGCGGCCTATGATGCCGTGCTCAAGGAAATCTCCCAGCGCAAGAATATCTGGACCAAATTGTCCGAGATCGTGCATCCCGTCCGCGCACCGCGGCCGATCGGGTCAGCCGGTGAGGGACAGCCGCCTGCGGCGCCGCCCACCATCGTGCAAGGGCTTGCCGCCCACCGCGAACGGCTGGACAGTTTGATGGGCTATTTCGGCGAGGACCGGGTGGTGTTCGGCAGTGACTGGCCCAATGCCGTCGGCGTCTCGGAGGTGCCGGACACGGTCGCCCTGGTGCGGGAATATTTCTCCGGCAAGAGCCGCCAGGCGGCCGAGAAGTATTTCTGGAAGAACTCGGTTGCGGCCTATAAGTGGGTGAAGCGGTCACCGGACCAGCCCAGCTTGTCCTGAAGCCGCGCCAAAGGGAGACCCCCGTGAAGAAATTTGCCCTGGCCTTATCGGCGGCCTGCGCTGCCGTATTCATGGTTTTCCAGGTTTCGGCGCAGGAGCCGCAACAGGACGCCATCAGCCAGGCCGACGCGGCGCAGGCCATGCGCGATTTCAACACCACCTGCGCCGCCTGCCATGGCGAGAATGCCGGGGGAGGGGACCGCGCGCCGTCGTTGATCGGCAATGCCCATCTGCGCACCCTGGATGGGGCGGGAATCGAAAACATCATCCGCACCGGCCAGCGCGCCATGCCGCCGTTCCCCGGCCTGCCGCCGGCCGAGATCACCCGGATCGCCGCCTGGCTGCATTCGCAGAACATCTCCGGTCTCCAGGCTGCGCCGCCCGAGCAAGTCGCAGCGGGCGAGGCCTATTTCTTCGGCGCCGGTGGCTGTGGCGGATGCCACATGGTGCGCGGCCGCGGCGCCTCGAACGGGCCGGACCTGTCGGCAATCGCGGCGCGCTCCACCCGCTCTGAGATGGAACACTGGCTGGACAATCCCACCTCGCTGATGGGCACCAAGTCGCTGGGCATCTGTCCGGGTTGGGCCTTCTGTGCCGACTTCCAATGGGCGCTGCAGGATGTGACCTTGAAGTCTGGCGAAAAACTGCGCGGCTTCGCGCGCCGCCGCACCGAGCATGAAGTGGCCTTGCAGACCCTGGACGGCAAATTCCGCATGCTGCCGGAGGAGCAGATCACCTCCATCACTCAGCAGAAGACCTCCTACATGCCGGTGTTCCATGGCGGTGCAACCGAGCGCCGGGACCTGCTCGCCTATCTGGGCACATTGGGCGGCATCAACCCGGGACCGCTGCAACATGAAGTGCCGCCGGTGACGCAGGCTGAGATCAACGCCGTGATGCATCCCAAGCCTGGTGACTGGGCCACCTATAATGGGCGGCGCGACGGTAACCACTACAATCCGCTGTCCCAGATCAATCTCAAGAACGTCAAGCAATTGCAGCCACAATGGGCCTTCGTGCCGGGCGGCGTGGGGCTGGAAGGCGAGCCCATCGTGGTGGACGGCATCATGTATGTCACCGGCGGGCCGCAGGTCTGTGCGTTGAATGCCAAGACGGGCCTCAGCATCTGGTGCACACCGCGCACCAACGGGCTGGGCGTGCAGCGTCTGCCGGGTGCGCGCGGCGGCGGACCGTTCCGCAATCCCGCGCCGGCGGCGGCTGGCCCCAATCGCGGTGTCGGTATTCTTGGCGACCGGCTGTTCTACACCTCCGATGACGCTTACATCGTTTGTCTCAACCGGCTGACCGGCGCGGTGATGTGGTCGCAGGCCCTGGCAGAGCCGTCGGAGAAGGGCAAGGTTTACACCTCGGCCTCGGTGATGGTGGTGAACGATCTGGTCATCACCGGCATTGCCGGCGGCGACAGCCCGATGCGCGGCTTCATCGTCGCCTACCATGCCAATACCGGCAAGGAAGCGTGGCGCTTCTATACGATTCCGAAACCGGGCGAACCACTTTCGGAAACCTGGGTGGGGCGGGCGCTGGAAACCGGTGGCGGCGCCACCTGGGAAACCGGCTCCTATGATCCGGAGACCGGCACGCTTTATTGGGCGGTGGGCAATCCCTACCCAGACACCGACCCAAGCGAACGCGGCGGAACCAATCTCTACACCAACTCCGTCGTGGCGCTGGATGCCAAGACCGGAAAGTTCAAGTGGCATTTCCAGTTCACGCCTTACGACACCCATGACTGGGACGCCACCCAGCCCATGGTGCTGGCCGATGCCATGTGGAAGGGCAAATCGCGCAAATTGCTGATGTCGGCCCAGCGCAGCGGCGTATTCTATGTGCTGGACCGCACCACCGGCGAATTCCTGCTGGCCAAGCCGTTCATCAAGAACATCACCTGGGTGGACGGTTTCGATCCCAAGACCGGCGCGCCGCATATGGTGCCGGGCAATGTCCCGACAGAAGAAGGCACCAAGACCTGTCCGGGCGTACGCGGCGCCACCAACTGGTATCCGTCCGCCTATGATCCGCAGACAAATCTCTTCTATGTGATGGCGGCGGAGGATTGCGGCATCTATCGCAGCAAGGGCCGCGTCTTCGGCAACAATCCCGACCCGTCGGAGATCGGCCTGCGCCTGGTCAGGGCGTTGAACATCGAAACCGGTGAGATCGTGTGGGAAAAGCCGATGCCGGGCCCGCAGGAAACCAACTATACCGGCGTGCTCACCACCGGCGGCGGTCTGTTGTTCCATGGCGAAGTGGGCGGCGACTTCGCAGCGGTGGATGCCAAGACCGGCAAGACGCTGTACCGCTTCCGCACCAATGACAGTTGGCGGGCCACGCCCATGACCTACATGGTCGACGGACGCCAATATATCGCCGGCATGGACGGACAGGTCCTGTGGGCCTTTGCGCTGGGATACAAATAGCTACTTGAACAGTGTGAGGTCGATACTGTCGCCCATCAATCTGTAGCCTTCGTCATTGGGATGCAGGTGGCCGTTGCTTTCGGCCGAGGCACGCAGATGCGTTGGCTGCGCGGGATCGCGCAGGACGGCGTCGAAGTCCAGGATGCCGTCGAAGACGCCGGAGCGAATGAAGGTGTTCACGGCCTGGCGGTCTGCTTCCCCTTCCGGCGTGTAATCCGGCGAGCCTTCGAATGGCGTGACCGTGGCGCCATAGATCTTGAGGCCGGCGGCATGGGCGCGGTCTATCAACTGGCGAAACGCCGCGATCTCTTCCGTTGCATGTACCGCTTCCACGGCATTGCGGTGGCTATATTGGATGTCGTTGATGCCCAGAAGCACGATGACGGCCTTCACGCCCGGAACGGACAGCACGTCCCGGTCAAAACGGGAAAGCGCATTGGTGGATGGCGTATCATGCAGCAGGCGGTTGGAACCGATGCCGGCATTGACCACCGACCAGCCCTTGGTTGCCGCATTCGCCTGAAGCCGTTCGGCCAGCCTGTCGGGCCAGCTACGAAAGGCACCCGGCGTGGAAACCACGCCCTCGGTGATGGAGTCGCCGAAGGTGACCAGGACGGGGCCCGGTGTGGCGGGCACGATATCCATCTCCGAAAGATGAACGCCGCTGGGCGCAGGCATGGGAGCCGTCAGGATCCCACCTGATGTCTGGTCACCGGCGGCTTGCCACGCATTCAGGGTGAACAAGGTATGCGCGGGCGGCGCCGTCTCATCCGGATAATAGATGCTGACCGCGAGCCTGGTGAAAGCGGGCAGGAGCCAGGTAATGGGATCGCCCAGCAGTGGTGCACCCGGTGGCAGGACAGCGTCCGTCTTGCCCGCGAAAGTGACAGCATGATCGGTGCCGGGAAGAATGGCGCCATTTTCGCCAGCCAGAGCGATATGCACCGCCCCGATATGAAGCGCGCGGGTGCCGAATTCATTTGTCAGACGTAGGCGTATAGTGCGCGCGGACGCCGACAGGCGCACGACCTGTCGTACGGTCATGTCCTTGTAAGGAGGAAGCGGCGCATAAACACCGCGCCTGGCCGGCCTGCCATCCGAAGATGCGGTTTGGGGCAGGTCGTTATAAGCGGTCGGAGGATGTCCCCATGCACCTTGCCAGGTCTCGCGCGCAATTCCCGCCGAAACGCCCACCCCGGATAACGAGGCGGCGATGACGGCGACGACGATCCTGTTCACGCGAAAACCTTTGAGCCTGGCGGCATCATCTTTCCGCGGGGCGGTGTTCTTCACCAGGGGAACTTGCGCAGCGTTTACCAAGCGTTCTCCGTGTTCACCGCATCCAAAATAAGATCCTCTCCAGCGGGCTTTGCCGCAGGCGTATCCAGCAGGCCACACCTGGCTGATTTTTCGCGTAAATGGGAGCGATACCAGAAGGGCTTTGGCCGTGCGCATGCAAGCAGAGTCTGTGAAACGCCAGTGCTTCCAAGGTTCTAGCGCAAGAGGGAAGGATTTGTCGGACAAGGAGGCATATTCTCGTATTGTGAGAAGACAGTTCAACATTTGCTTGACAGCCTTTGGGGTGGGCGAGCAAGTTCCCCCTCAAGATTAAAGGCCCGCAATCTAGGCGGTGCCAACGAGGGGGATTCGACCAATGCTTTTCAGCACCAACACGCGCTTCATGAAGAAACTTTTGGGTGGCGTATCCTTGGGTGCGCTGGCCACAGTGATCGCGGGTCCTGGCCTGGCCCAGCCGGCTCAGCAGCCGGAAACCGAGACGGTCACCGTCACCGCCACCGGCACATCGATCAAGGGCATCGCCCCGGTCGGTACGAACCTGATCTCGGTCGATGCCAGCGCCATCAGGGCCACCGGCGCCGTCACCACCGAAGAAATTTTCAGCCAGATTCCCCAGCTCGCCAACACCTTCAACACCCAGACGGTTTCGCCCACCGCGATCAATATCGGCGGCGTGCGGCCTTCGATCCGCTATAATCCTGCCCAGACCATTCTTGGCACCTCATCCACCCTGCTCCTGCTGGACGGGCATAACATGGTGGGCGTCAGCGGTCTGGCAACCACGCCGGATGGGGGTCTGATCCCGACCGTCGTGCTGCAGCGTTTGGACGTTCTGCCCGACGGCGCCTCGTCGATCTATGGCGCCAATGCCATCGCCGGCGTCATCAACACCGTGACACGGGACAGTTTTCAGGGCTTCCAGGCCAATGCGGCGGTCGGAGTGGCCGACGGCTACAGCTCCTTCAACGCCAGCATGATGGCCGGCACCGATTGGGGGACCGGCGGCGCCTATCTGGCCTTCGAGCACAAGGACAATACCTACCTGATGGCCAAGGACCGGTCCTATACCAAGATGGACCTGACCAGCATCGGCGGCCGCGACTCGCGCGGCACCTCGTGCGATCTGGCGAACATCACCGTGCCCGGCGCCTCACCCAACAACTATGCGCTGACCAGCAGCGCCGTACCCAATACGCCTGGCGCCTTGAAGGCCAATGTCACCGGTCCGTTTGGCGCTTTGAACTCCATCACCAATGCGGGTTCGCTCAACCGTTGCGACACCAATTCCTACGCCTCGCTGTTTCCCAGGGAAGAACAGAATTCGTTCTTCGGCCAGTTCCACCAGCGCATCATGCCCGGCGTCGAATTTTCGACCAAGTTGGTCTGGACCACGCGCCTGGATTCGGCGAGGAATCCCGAGTTGAGCGCCACAAATGTCGCGATCGACAATACCAATCCCTATTTCCAGTCCATCAACGGCGAAACCACCCAGAATGTTTCCTTCGCCTTCGGGCCTTTCTGGGGCAGCCAGAACATCACCGATTACAACAACATCCAGGTGTTCATGATCACGCCCAAGCTGACGGTGGACCTGCCGTTTGGCGACTGGCAGGCGAACTTGATGTTCAACTATGGCCGCAGCAACTCCACCGGTTTCAACAGATCGGTCAATACGGGACTGTTGGGTCAATCGATGCGCCGGCAGACCGTCGCCGGCGTTCTGTCGCCCCCGCTGGTCGCCAGTCAGGG
>Ga0163163_10004202_pt1 | contig 12272 bp, 14 predicted proteins | sample S65metaG_FD_119766 | JGI IMG/M metagenome (GOLD analysis project Ga0163163, IMG submission 119766) | Switchgrass rhizosphere microbial communities from Kellogg Biological Station, Michigan, USA - S6-5 metaG | ecosystem: Host-associated > Plants > Roots > Rhizosphere > Soil | place: USA... | reverse complement strand
TTACCCCTGTCCGGCCTTCCCGTCACTCTTGGCTTCCTGATCAATGACGCCGCGCGCCTTCTGCGGAAGCGTTTCGAGCAGAACGCGCGCGAATTCGGGCTCACCCGCGCGCAATGGCAGGTGCTCGCCTATCTCGCACGCAACGAGGGCATCCAGCAGAGCGCGCTTGCCGACATCCTCGACGTTGAGCCGATCACGCTCGGCCGCATACTCGACCGGCTCGAGACGGTCTCGCTCGTTGAGCGGCGCAATCACCCAACCGACCGGCGCGTCTGGCAATTGTTTCTCAGGCCCGCCGCCAATGAGCTGATCGCCTCGATGCAAGAGATTGGCGAGGCCACTCGCGCCGAGGCGCTCGCGGACGTAAGCGAAGCGGACGCGGAGGCGCTGACCCGCGCACTGACGCAGATGCGCGCGAATCTTGTTGCCGCCTGCAACGCGCCGCAAGCCAAACGGAAAGCAAGCAATGGCTAGAACAGCCGCAAAACGCGCGAGCCCAGACGACGCTCAACAGAAGCCGCTGCAGAGCGAGGCTAAGTTGCGCGCGCTGCCGCGCCGCAATGAGACGCCCGCACGTGACGACGATGTCGTCGAGGCCTTCGCAGCCGAAGCCGGAGGCAGCGCGCGTCGGGCAACAGCCCTCGCGTAGTCGCAAATCCCTGCGCCGCATTCTGTTGCTTGCCGGCCCTCTCGTCGTGCTCGCCGGCGCTCTGTATTTTTATCTGACCGGCGGGCGTTTTGCCTCGACGGACGACGCCTATGTTAAGGCCGACATCGTCTCCATTGCAACCGACATATCCGGCATCGTCGCCAAGGTCGACGTGCATAACGATCAGCATGTCAAAGCCGGCGACGTGCTCTTCCAGCTCGATGACGAGCCCTATCGCATCGCGCTCGAAGGCGCGAAAGCGCAGCTCGGCGCGACCGCAAACCAGATCGACGCATTGAAGGCGTCATACCGCCAGCAGCTGCAGCCGTGCAGAACGCACAAAATGATGTCGCTTATTACCAGCTCGGTATCCAACGGCAGACGGAGCTTGCCTCGCGCGCAGTCGCCTCACAGGCAACGCTCGACCAGGCGCGCCACGATTATCAGGCGGCACGTGACAGGCTAACTGCAGCGCAGCGGCAGGCGGATTCCGTGCTGGCACGGCTCGGCGGCGACGTGAACAAGCCGACCGAAGAGAATCCGCAATATCTGCAGGCGAAAGCGCAAGTCGATAAAGCCGAGCGCGATTTACGGCGGACGATCGTGCGCGCGCCGGTGGACGGAGTGGTGACGAATGTCGACGCGCTGCAGCCCGGCAATTATTTGCCGGCATCGCAAACGGCTTTCAGCCTCGTTGCGAGCGACCACGTCTGGGTCGAAGCCCATCTCAAGGAGACCGATCTCACCTACGTGCGGCCAGGCGATCCCGCCGAGATTTCGGTGGACGCCTATCCCGGGGCCGAATGCAAGGCGAGCGTCGCCACGATCAGTCCCGCGACTGGGGCGCAATTCGCGGTGCTGCCGGCGCAGAATTCGTCCGGCAATTGGGTGAAAGTGGTGCAGCGCCTGCCCGTGCGGCTCAGGATCGAAACAAACGACAAAGCGCCGCCGCTGCGCGCCGGGATGAGCGTCGTCGTGGACATCGACACGGGCCACACCCGCACGCTCGGCAGCTTGTTGGCGAGTCTGCGCAACCTCATCTGACCCATGTCTGGCGCTGCGACACAGGAGACGCCGAACCGCGGCATCTTCACGCTTTGCGTGATGCTGGCGACGATCATGCAGGCGCTCGACACGACGATCGCCAACGTCGCGCTGCCGTACATGCAGGGCAATCTCGCCGCGACCCAGGACCAGATCAACTGGGTTCTGACCTCCTACATCGTCGCGGCGGCGATCATGACGCCAGTCACCGGCTTTCTGGCCGCGCGGCTCGGACGCAAGCGACTCTTCCTCATCGCCATTGTCGGATTCACCGTTGCATCCGTGCTCTGCGGCATCGCGCAGTTGCTGCCGCAGATGGTGCTGTTCCGGCTGGCGCAAGGCGTGTTCGGCGCACCGCTCGTGCCGATGTCGCAATCGGTGCTGCTCGATTCCTATCCGAAGGAGAAGCACGGCTCGGCAATGGCGATGTGGGGCGTCGGCGTCATGGTCGGGCCGATCCTTGGGCCCACGCTCGGCGGCTGGCTCACCGAATATTACAATTGGCGTTGGGTTTTCTACATCAACGTGCCGATCGGCATCGTGACGTTCCTCGGCCTCTCCGCCTTTCTGTCGGAGAGCAGGCGCCAACTGATCTCCTTCGATTGGATGGGCTTTGCCACGCTCAGCATCGCCGTCGGCGCGCTGCAGCTTTTTCTCGATCGTGGCGAGCAGCTCGATTGGTTCGGCTCGCGCGAGATCATTGCCGAGCTGACGATCTCCGTACTCGCCTTCTACGTGTTCATCGTCCACACCTTCACGACCGAGCGGCCGTTCATCGATCCGCGCATTTTCAAGGACCGCAATTTCGTTGTTGGGCTGTTCTTTATCTTTGTCGTCGGCATCATCCTGCTCGCCTCGCTGGCGCTGTTAACGCCGTACCTACAGAACCTGATGAACTATCCGGTGCTCACCGCCGGCATGGCTCTGGCGCCGCGCGGCATCGGGACCATGGTGGCGATGATGATTGTCGGCCGTCTGATCAACCGCATCGATCCGCGCCTGCTGTTGCTGTTCGGATTTGCGCTGACCGTCGCGGTTTTATGGGAGATGACCGGCTTTACACCCGATGTGTCGCGCTTCACTCTGGTGCGCACCGGCATCGAGCAGGGCCTCGGTCTGGGCTTTCTCTTCGTGCCGCTGTCGACGATCACGTTTGCGAGGCTGACGCCGGAGTTCCGCACCCAGGGGACGGCGCTGTTCAGTCTCATGCGCAATCTTGGCTCGAGCCTCGGCATTTCCGTGGTGATTTTCCTGCTGACCCGCAACACGCAAGCCGTGCATTCGCAGATCGTTGAACATATGACGCCGTTCAACGAAGCGCTGCGCAACGGAATGGTGCACCGCATTTGGAACATGACGACGGCGCTCGGCCGCGCCGCACTTGACGCCGAGATCACGCGTCAGGCGGCCATCATCGCCTATGTCGACGACTATAAATTCATGATGCTGATCGCGCTCGCCGCAATGCCGATCGTGTTTCTGTTGCGTAAAGGCGCGGCGCAAGGCACGGCGGGCCACGCGGTGCTGGAGTAATCCTTGGCGGCGCCGGTCGCTAGGCGAGGCGAGATCGTTTTGCCGGCGCTCGGCAACCCACTCCAAGAGGAGGCGGATCGCGCTCGATGGGCCTTGTCTGGCTCCCCGGGTTGATTTATCCTCGTGCAGTCGGGGATTTGCAGACTCCCCGTGAGACGTCAGTCCAAGCTCTGCGCAGACTCGCTCTTCTGAGGAGATTGCGCGTGGACGGACGCTAAACACACCATTAGCAGCACGGACTGGCCGGCGCGCCTTGTTAATAGGCGCTCGCGTATAGATGCGCTGCACCTTGGCACTCCGTCCGCGTGTTGGTTTCCGCTCAACCGGAGAAACAGCATGCGATATCAAATTGCTCCCCTCTTCTGTCGCCCTTGGACTCTGAATGGAATTTCGCCGCGCCTGATCGAGAGCCATTATGAGCACAATTACGGCGGTGCCATAAGCCGCCTAAACGCAATAACTGAGGAACTGGAATCGCTCGATCCTGGAACTCAAGGCGATGCGTTCGCCCGGCTCAAGCGTGAAGAAATGGCGGCACTCAACTCGACGCTCCTGCACGAGCTCTATTTTGCAAGTCTCGGCGGCGACGGCAGGGCAGTCCCCGAGGCGATGGCCGCTGCGATCGCACAGGATTTCGGCTCGGTCGGCCGCTGGCGGCAGGAATTCGTCGCTCTGGCGGATTCTCTTGCCGGCGGGTCTGGTTGGGTCCTGCTTTCGTATCTGCCGCGAGATGCCCGGCTGATCAATCACCGTGGCGGCGATCACAACCAGACGGTCGCGGGCGCCATTCCGCTCCTTGCGCTCGACATGTACGAGCATGCCTATCATCTCGAATTCGGTGCCAATACCACCGCTTACATCGCGGCATTCATGCGTAACATCGAATGGAATGCGGTGCAGGCGCGCTATCAAGACGCGCTCGAAGTGAAGCCGCCGCGACCCTTAGAGCAAAAGCAGTTCGCAGACCTGCCCCACGTCACCGTTGAAGAGGTGAGGGCAATGCTGAAGGCAGGCGAACCGGTTCAGATCATTGATACGCGGCCAAAACATTATGCCGCCAAGGCTCACGAGATTATGGAAGGAGCCACGTGGCGTGATCCGGAGCGCGTCGAGGAGTGGATGGGCGAACTCTCCAAGAGCGAGCCGGTCGTCACCTTCTGCGTCTACGGTTTCCACATCGGATGCGAGACGGCAGCGACTCTGCGCAAGGCCGGCTTCGATGCGCGATACATGGCGGGAGGCCATTATGCCTGGAAGGCTGCTAAAGGCGCGATGAAGCTTCTCGACTAAGTCGCACGCAAATCCGCCATCTTACTAGCTACGACGGCGTCGAGGTCGATGCCGTTAGTTTTTCTCCCCGCGCTCGCACCGCTGACGAGCGGGCTCGCAAGGCAATTCCGGCCCCGCAACGCCAAATAAACTCATCTCAGCCGCTGCAGCCAATCCCAATATCGCACGGGCGCCATCCTCTCGATCAGCGACGCGAACTTCGCGTCGTTGCCGACGACAATCCGCGGCTTGCGTTGCTCGATTCCGCGTACGATCGTTTCGCCGGCTTGGCTGGGCGGCATTTTCAGCTTTGCCTCGATCGAGGCGAGCGCGATCGCGAGCTCCTGCGGCGACACGACTTGCGAATGGCGCGCGTTCCTGGCGATCGAGGTCGCAACGCCGCCCGGATGCACGACGGTTACGCCGACCGATGTGTCCTTCAGCTCGTGCCGTAAAGATTCTGAGAATCCCCGCACCGCGAACTTGCTGGCGCAATAAGCTGTCTGCCCCGGCGGTGCGATGATCCCGAATATGCTGGAAATGTTGACGATGCGTGCGTCGTCGCTGGCTTTCAGCATCGGCAAAAACGCGCGCGTCATCCGCACCGCGCCGAAAAAGTTGATTGCGAGCAGCCAATCAAACTCGGCCTCATCGATTTGCTCAAAAGTGCCGCCGAGCGCGACGCCGGCATTGTTGACGAGAAGATCGACGCGGCCGTGTTCCGCGCGGACGAGATCTGGAAAGGCGGCGATCGCCTGCGCGTCGCCGACATCGAGACTGTGGCGCGTGATGCGAACGCCTGTGGCAGCACGTTGCGCGGTTTCCTCAAGGCCCGCCATATTCACATCCGCCAGTGCAAGATGACAGCCGCGCCGCGCCAACGCATGCGCCAGCGCCCGGCCGATGCCGCTCGCCGCGCCGGTAATGATGGCTGCGCGTCCCTTTAGTTGCATTTCGCCGGTCATGCGATTTCCGCGTTGGACTTTCTTTATTCGACATGATCCCATCGCCAGGGGGGAAACAGCAAATGCCGACCCAAACGGATGTGATCATCGTCGGCGGCGGTCTTGCGGGGCTCGTCGCCGCGGCGGAAGTCGCCGATGCCGGCAAGCGCGCAATCATTGTCGAGCAGGAAGGCGAGCAGAGTCTCGGCGGGCAAGCGTTCTGGTCGCTTGGCGGCCTATTCCTTGTGAATACGCCTGAGCAGCGGCGGCTGCGCATCCGCGATTCGTATGAACTCGCATTGCAGGATTGGCTCGGCACGGCCGGCTTCGACCGGCCGGAGGATTATTGGCCGCGCCGATGGGCCGAAGCCTATATCGCCTTCGCGGCCGGCGAAAAGCGTCCGTGGCTGCATGCGCAGGGCGTCCGTTTCTTTCCCGTGGTTGGCTGGGCCGAGCGCGGCGGCTACGGCGCGATCGGCCACGGCAATTCGGTTCCGCGCTTTCATCTGACCTGGGGCACCGGGCCGGGCGTGGTCGCGCCCTTCGAGCGGCGCGTGCGTGAGGCGGCCTCTCGCGGTCTCATCACCTTCAAGTTCCGCCATCGTGTCGATGCGATCGCGATGAACAACGGCGTTGTGGAGGGTGTGAGCGGCGCCGTGCTCGAGCCGACCAATGTGGCGCGCGGCAAATCGAGCTCGCGCGCGAAAATCGGCGATTTCAGCTTGCGTGCGCAAGCCGTTCTCGTCGCCTCGGGTGGCATTGGCGGCAACCATGCACTGGTGCGCAAGAATTGGCCGGTCCGGCTCGGCCCGCCGCCGCACACTATGATTGCCGGCGTGCCGGCGCATGTCGATGGCCGCATGATCGGCATCGCGCAAGCTGCCGGTGCGCGGCTCATCAATCCCGACAGGATGTGGCACTACGTCGAAGGCATTCGCAATTGGAATCCGATCTGGACGAACCACGGCATCCGAATTCTGCCGGGGCCCTCGTCGATGTGGTTCGATGCGCGCGGGCGACGTTTGCCGGTGCCGTTATTCCCCGGCTTCGACACGCTCGGCACGCTCGAACATATCGGCAAGAGCGGCTACGATTATTCCTGGTTCGTGCTGACGCAGAGCATCATCAGAAAGGAATTCGCGCTCTCCGGTTCGGAACAAAATCCGGACTTTACCGGAAAAGACTGGCGCCTCGTGCTGAGGCGCGCCGTCGGCAAAGAGGCAACCGGACCGGTCGAAGCATTCAAGCAGCACGGGGTCGATTTTGTCGTGCGCAACAATCTTCCCGATCTCGTCGCCGGTATGAACGAGCTCGGCGGCGATGGGCTCCTCGATCTCGAGGCGATGACTGCGGAGATCGTCGCTCGCGATCGCGAAATTCTGAATCCCTTCAGCAAGGATGCACAGATCGTCGCGTTGCGCGGTGCGCGCAATTACATCGGCGATAGGCTGATCCGCGTTGCGCCGCCGCATCGCATTCTCGATCCGGCGCATGGACCGCTGATCGCGGTCAGGCTGAACATCCTGACGCGAAAAACGCTTGGCGGGCTGGAGACGGATCTCGATGGGCGCGTTTTTGGCGGCGTCGGGCATCCGATCCCCGGCCTCTACGCGGCTGGCGAAGCGTCAGGCTTCGGCGGCGGCGGCGTCCATGGCTACCGCTCGCTCGAAGGCACCTTCTTGGGTGGCTGCATCTTTTCCGGCCGCGCCGCCGGGCGCGCCGCTGCCGGCGCGGTGAGCTGAAACGACAGCTATTGCGCCGTTACGTCCGCAAGGGTGCGGAATGTCGGGGGATAGCAAAGCAAGTCGCCGCTATCGCACCACAGGCGCGTCGTTGCGGTCGAGGCGGAGCGCCCCTCGGCCGGCAGCACCATCGGTTCGCCCGGGCCGATATAGCCGCGGGTACCGTCCTTGAGCGCTCCAGGCGACAGGAAGGTCTGCGCGTTCGCGGAACTCGCCACACCAAGCACTAGAACCGCCGTCAACATTCCGAGAACCCGTCGCATGTTTCGCTCCCTCACGACGCGCCGCAGCGCTCCGGCATGGTCAAGCCGTCTCAGACAGAAACGCCGAGCTGAGCGATTGGTTCGCATGTGCTGCGCAGTTAAGTGTCAGGCATGCCGCCGATAATGTCCTTCGCAGCGCGCTCGATGAGCCTGGTCACCCGCTTTTCTTCGTCAGGGGTCCAGCCGCCGCGATGCATGCCGAGCGCCTGGCGCAGCGTGTGGACCGCCTCGCGCACGCTGTCTGGGGTCGCCCGTGCACCGAAGGCGCTGGCGGCGAGGTCCATGCGCTGCATCACGCCGTTCACCGCCGCCTCGTTTTCCTCGATGTAGGCTTCGCCCGCGGGCGTGATGGCGTAGAGTTTCTTGCCCCCTTCCGCCGCCTCGCCGCGGATCAGGTCCTGCTCTTCGAGCAACGTCAGCGTCGGATAGACAGCGCCGGGGCTCGGCGCATAGACGCCGCCGAATTTCTCCTCGATGGAGCGGATGAGCTCGTAGCCGTGACTCGGCTTCTTGCCGATCAGCGCCAGCAGGACCAGGCGCAGATCGCCCTGGCCGAACATGCGCCCACCGAAGCGGCCGCCGCCGCGCCCGAAACCCCCGGCCCAGCGTTCGGCGGCAAAACGCCCATAGCCGAAGCCGCGATGCTTGACGAAGCCATCGTGGGAGCGGCACATTCCGTAGTAGAACATGAGATACCTCGCTGGCTGCATCTTAGATGCAAACAACGATATATCTTACGATACGCCCGTCAAGCGAATTCTAAGCTTGGCCGCGCGGCTGTCCGCGTGGGCGCGGCCGGTGGCTTGGCGGCTCCGCCTCGGTCGTATGATGGGTTTCGTGGGCGCGGCTGCCGGAATGGTGCTCCGCCGCCAGATGCTGACGCGCGGGCTCGGCATGCCGGACGCGATGATCCTGCGGCTGGTCGCGCACGAGTTCGGCCGCGACCTGCAGCGCGGTGCCGAAAGCCAGCAGCATGGCGGCCAAAATCATGTCGCGGCTCTGCCAAAGCAGCGCAGTCTTGAATTGATCGGTCGAGCCCCACGCCGTGGTCGAGAGCGCCGTCAAAGCCTCCTGATTGACGTAGACCGCCGCCGCCGCAAACCCCGCAGCGACGAGGTTGCAGGTCAACCCGGCAATATCGAGAGTGACTCGCAGTCGGTGACGCATGCGCCCGAACTCCCGCTGAGCCCCGAGCCTTGCACCGCGCGGGCGCATGTCAAGCCTTACTTTGTCGGGCAGTGAGGGCGCGCCGGTAATGGCGCGGGCCTCACCAATCCACGCGATATTTGCGCTTGCGGATGTTCGGCACGAGATGCTGGTGGCGGACGCGCCGCGCGATCGGCGGATTGCCCTGCGCATTCAGGCCGAGCGTCTGCGGATATGGATCGGCTTCGAGGCGCTGATACCGGCCGCCGGTAAAGGGCGTCGGGTCGAGCGGCGCGGCATTGCCGCCGAGCGTCTCCGGGAAGGGCGTCGGAAGGAGGCGCTGGGATTGCGCACAAGCTGGCGCGATTGCTGCAAGGGCGAGGATCAATCCGGCCGCGCCGAGGCGCTGCAATTTCCGAGACGTTACGTGTTCCATGGCCGGTGATCTAGGGCACAACAGCTCGAGGAGAATCATGCCACTCTCGTGGCCGTCCCATTTGGCAAGGATTTGAGCAAGAGATGAACGTTCCGGCAATCGTCACCGTCTCGGCTACCATGCCGTTCTTCGCCGCCGTCATTGGTGACAAGACGCCGAGCAACAAAGAAGATCTGCTCGCCGTCGCTTATTTCGCCGCGGTTGGACTGCTCATCTCCTTCGCGGCACTTCTAGACGACGTCTACGATCTGACGCCGTGGTTCGGGCTGATGCCTGCGAGTGGGGTTTCGATCTTGTAGGCGAAGCTTCCCCGGCTTCTTGGCCGGCGGCGGAAAGGTTCCGTGCGCGATCCGCGTGAATGCGGCTTATGCTAGCGCCGAGACGATATCGGTTTTGCTGAAATCATCATCCTTGAACAAGAGCTTTGCCTCGTTGGTGCGGGCGCATGCATAGGCGAAACAATCGCCCAAGATGCCGCGCCGCCGCGCCAGCTCCCCCACAAGTTCCGCTGTCGCGTCGTCCTTGATGTAGAGAGGCATGTCTGGATATCCTCATTTGCTTTCAAGGATATCCACGCTCGCGCGCCGTCACAAGTCGGCGCAACGCCCCAATTGACCCCTCCGGCCGCCGATGCACAATCGCGAGCAAAATCAGAGGAAGCGCCCGTGACCGAACAACCCGTGCTCGTCGAAGCACGTCCGAACTACCACGTCCTCAACCTCACCCGCCCAGCGCGGCTCAACGCGGTCACGACGGAGCTGCACCGCGCAGTCGCCGATGCGCTCGACAAGGCAGAAGCCGACAAGACCTGCCGCTCGATCCTCATCACCGGCTCCGGCCGCGGTTTTTGTGCCGGCCAGGACCTCTCCGATATCGACCCGCCGCAGGCCGGCAAAGCCCCCGATCTCGGCCTGCTGATCGACCGCCATTACAATCCGCTGATCCGCCGCCTGCGGGCGTTCCCCATGCCGGTCGTCTGCGCCGTCAACGGCATTGCGGCCGGTGCCGGCGCCAACATCGCGCTCGCCTGCGACATCGTCGTCGCGGCGCGCTCGGCGAGTTTTCTGCAGGCCTTCGCCAAGATCGGGCTCGTGCCGGATTCCGGCGGCACGTTCTTCCTGCCCCGGCTGATCGGCGAAGCGCGCGCCCGCGCGCTCTGCCTGCTCGCCGAGCCGATCTCCGCCGAAATGGCGGCCGAATGGGGGCTGATCTGGAAATGTGTCGACGATTCCGAGCTGATGAAGGAAGCGCAGGCGATTTGCGAGCGCTTCGGGGAAGCGCCGACGCGCTCGCTGGCGATGATCAAACGAGCGCTCAATGCATCCGCGAACAACACGCTCGACGCACAACTCGATCTCGAACGCGATCTGCAGCGCGAGATCGGCCGCGGCAGCGATTATATCGAGGGCATCACCGCGTTTCTCGAAAAGCGGAAGCCCCAGTACAAAGGCCGCGCGTGAACGAAGATGCGGTCGCGATCGCGCGCGCCTGCGCCGATGCGATGTGGGCGGAAGACCAGGCCTCGCGCGCGCTCGGCATGAAGCTGTTGCGCGTCGCGCCGGGCGAAGCGGAAATCTCCATGCCGGTTACGGCGGACAAGGTGAACGGGCAGAAGATTTGCCACGGCGGCTTTATCTTCCTGCTTGCGGATTCGACCTTCGCCTTCGCCTGCAACACGTACAATGAGCGCGTCGTCGCGCAGCATTGCGCGGTGTCGTTCCTTCGGCCGGCGCTGCTGGATGATCTCCTCACCGCCCGCGCCAAGGAAATCCACCGCAGCGGCCGCTCCGGCATTTATGATGTCACCGTCACGCGTTCTGACGGCACCATGATCGCCGCCTTTCGCGGCCATTCGCGCGTCATCGACGGTAAATGGCTGGACCGCGGACCTCCTGGTCCGCAGAGCGATGCGCAGCAGGAGCTGCGCGATCCAAAGCAAGAGCAGGAGTAATGCGCGCGCGAATCGACCCCGACCGCACGCTGATCGAGCCGATCGAGCTTGCTTCGCGCGATGAGATCGCGGCGTTGCAGACGCAGCGGCTCGCGGCGACATTGCAGCACGTCTATGCGAACGTGCCTGCTTACCGCCGGAAATTCGTGGACGCCGGCGTTCACCCCGATGATTTCCGCCGCCTGGAAGATCTCGCGAAATTCCCGTTCTCCACCAAAGCGGACCTGCGCGAAAACTATCCCTTCGAGCTCTTCGCCGTGCCGCGCGAAAAGGTCGTGCGCATTCACGCCTCATCCGGCACGACCGGCAAGCCGACCGTCGTCGGCTATACGCAGAACGACATTGACACCTGGGCGAACCTGATGGCGCGCTCGATCGTCGCCTCGGGTGGGCGGCCCGGCATGATGCTGCACATCGCCTATGGCTACGGCCTCTTCACCGGCGGGCTTGGCGCCCATTATGGCGGCGAGCGCCTCGGCTGCACCGTCGTTCCCGTCTCCGGCGGCATGACCGAGCGGCAGGTGCAGCTCATCGAGGATTTCGGCGCCGAGATCATCATGGTGACGCCGTCCTACATGCTGGCGATCCTCGACGAGTACAAGCGCATCAATCTCGATCCGAAAAAATCGCCGCTAAAAATCGGCATTTTTGGCGCCGAGCCGTGGACGAACGCCATGCGCGCCGAGATCGAGGATGCATTCGACATGGATGCTGTGGACATTTACGGCCTCTCCGAGGTGATGGGGCCCGGCGTCGCCAATGAATGCGTCGAGACCAAAGACGGCCTGCATATCTGGGAGGATCATTTCTATCCGGAGATCGTCGATCCCGAGACCGGCGCGGTTTTGCCGGATGGCGAGAAAGGCGAGCTCGTCTTCACCTCTCTCAGCAAGGAAGCCATGCCGGTCATCCGCTATCGCACGCGCGATCTGACGCGGCTCTTGCCGGGCACGGCGCGCTCGATGCGGCGGATGGAGAAGATCACCGGCCGCTCCGACGACATGATGATCATCCGCGGCGTCAATGTCTTTCCCTCGCAGATCGAGGAGTTGCTGCTGCGCACAGAAGCGCTGTCGGCGCACTACCTCATCGTGCTGACGCGCGAGGCGCGGCTCGATGTCATGACGATTTATGTCGAGGTGCGGCCGGAATCCGACAAGCCGCATTTGCGCCAGGGCGCCGGCGAGCATCTCGCGCGGCTGGTGAAAGAACGCATCGGGGTGAGCGCGAACGTCGCGGTGGTCGATGCCAATTCGCTCGAACGCTCGCTCGGAAAGGCCAAGCGGGTCGTGGAT
>Ga0163163_10004200_pt1 | contig 12273 bp, 6 predicted proteins | sample S65metaG_FD_119766 | JGI IMG/M metagenome (GOLD analysis project Ga0163163, IMG submission 119766) | Switchgrass rhizosphere microbial communities from Kellogg Biological Station, Michigan, USA - S6-5 metaG | ecosystem: Host-associated > Plants > Roots > Rhizosphere > Soil | place: USA: Michigan... | reverse complement strand
GAGTACGGGATCGTCGGGCGGGGCGAACGGCAGCTTGTCGATGATCACGCACGACAACGCTTCGCCGGCGACATCGACGCCTTCCCAGAAACTCGCCGCGCCGAGCAGCACGCCGTTGCCGGAGTCGCGGAACTGCGTGAGCAGCTGATGCCGCGGCGCAGTGCCCTGCACGAATAACGGGAACGGGAGATCGGCAAGCAATTCCGCAGCGCGCTTGAGCGCGCGGTGTGAGGTGAACAGCAGGAATGTGCGGCCGCGTGCGGCATCGAGCACAGGCCGCGCCGCGGCGATGACACGCTCGGTATAGTCGGGCGCGTTCGGGTCGGGCAGGCCTTTGGGAAGGTACGTGAGCGCCTGCCGTGCATAGTCGAACGGGCTCGGCAAATTCGCCGTGACCGGATCGTCGAGTCCGAGCTGGCGCGCGAAGTGATCGAATTCGCCGGCGACCGACAACGTCGCTGACGTGAAGACCCAACTCGCCCGGCTCTGTTCGCGCAATGTGCGCAACGGCGGCGCCAGATCCAGCGGCGTTGCATGAAACGAGAAACCCTGCGCCGTCAATTCGTACCAGTGCACCGCATCGTGTGCGCTGCCGTCCAGCACCGTATGCAAGCGCTGACACAGCGCGTCCGCGCGCTCGTGCGCACTGGCCATCCCGCGCGAACGCTCGACCTGAGCGACGAGCGTGTCGGTCAGTTTGCGCAGCGCCTCTTCGAGCGCAAGCAATTCGCTCTGGGCATTCGCCAGATTCTCGATCGCCGCGAAGCCGCCTTTGGTTGGCAAGCCATCCAGTGCGAGACGCACGCGTTTGACCGCCGGCGCTATCGCGTCGACCGGCTCACGCAAGCCGGCCAGCGCACCGGTGACGCTGCCGCATTCGGCCAGCACATCGCTCGCCAACTCGGTGATCTGCCGGGCCGTGATGCTGGTCGAGAAAAATTGTCCCGCCAACTCCGGAATCTGATGCGCCTCATCAAGGATGAACGCGTGTGCGCCGGGCAGGATTTCGCCGAAACCCTCCTGCTTGATCGCCAGATCCGCGAACAACAGGTGATGATTGACGACGACGAGATCGGCTTCCTGCGCCGCGCGCCGCGCCTTGACGACGAAGCAATCACCGAACAGCGGGCAGTCTGCACCGAGGCAATTCTCCGCGGTCGACGTCACGCGCGGCCACAGCGGCGAATCTTCGGGCACCTCGGCAAACTCGCCGCGGTCGCCGCTGCCCGTGCGCATACTCCATTCGCGGATCGACTGCAGTTGCCCGACTTGCTCGCGCGAGGTCAGGCGCCCGTCCTTCGCTGTCTGCTCGAGCCGGTACAGGCACAGATAATTCGCGCGGCCCTTGAGCAGACTTGTGCGCAGGCGCGTGCCGAGCACCTCACGCACGCGCGGCAGGTCGCGATGGAACAGTTGATCCTGCAGCGTCTTCGTTCCAGTCGAGACGATCACGCGCTTGCCCGACTGCAGCGCCGGCACCAGATACGCGAAGGTCTTGCCGGTGCCGGTGCCGGCTTCGGCGATCAGGATCTGGGCGTCGGCGATCGCCTCCTCCACCGCTTCGGCCATCTGCTGCTGGCAGTCGCGCGGCGTGAAATTCGGGATTTCACTGGCGAACGGGCCGTCCGGTCCGAGCAACTCGCGGGCGCTGGCGAATGCGCGGCGTTTCAAAGGTTGCGGATGCGAAGCCATCCGCCCTTTTTACCAGCTTTGCTTATCAATAGTGAGGGGAAAGGTGCCGCTCGGCTGCGGCGTAGTTCTTGCGGACGCATCCACAATCCGGAGTTGCCATGCAGACCGACTGGAGCCCTTGCTCCGTGGCGTTCGCAGAAGCAAGCCGAACCTGCAGGACGCCGCCGGAAAGCCCCGGTCGCTGCAACGCGACAGTAATGCGGCAAATCCAGTATAATAGGCGGTTCACTTGACACCTTTCCGCCACTGCGGCGGGCTATCGCCATGTCCATAGAAAATCTGCGCAACATCGCCATCGTGGCCCACGTCGACCACGGCAAGACCACCCTCGTGGATTGCCTGCTCAAGCAGTCCGGCACGTTCAGCGAACGCACCGTGCTCGCCGAGCGCGTGATGGACAGCAACGACCAGGAAAAGGAACGTGGCATCACGATCCTGGCCAAGAACACGGCGATCACTTGGCGCGACAACCGCATCAACATCGTCGACACGCCCGGACACGCCGATTTCGGCGGCGAAGTGGAGCGCGTCCTGTCGATGGTCGACTCGGTGCTGCTGCTCGTCGATGCGATGGACGGCCCCATGCCACAGACGCGTTTTGTCACGCAGAAAGCGTTCCAGATGGGCTTTAAGCCCATCGTCGTGATCAACAAAGTCGATCGCCCGGGCGCGCGTCCGGACTGGGTGCTCAATCAGACCTTTGACCTGTTCGACCGCCTCGGCGCGACGAACGAGCAGTTGGACTTCCCGGTCGTCTACGCTTCGGCGCTGCACGGCTACGCCAGCCTCGACCCGGATGCGCGCGAAGGCGACATGACGCCACTGTACGAAGCCATCATGAAACACGTGCACGCGCCGAAAGTGGATCCGGACGGCCCGTTCCAGATGCGCCTGAGTCAGCTCGACTACAACTCCTACGTCGGCCTGATCGGCATCGGCCGCATCCAGCGCGGCAAGGTGCGCACGAACATGCCGGTCGCGGTGGTCGATCGCGACGGCAGGAAACGCCAGGGCCGCGTCCTGCAGGTGCTGGGCTTCATGGGTTTGGAACGCCGAGAGGTTCCCGAAGCCGAAGCGGGCGACATCATCGCGATTTCCGGCATCGAAAGTTTGAGCATCTCCGACACGGTCTGCGCCGTAGATGCGCCGGAAGGCCTGCCGGTCATGACCGTGGACGAACCCACGATCAGCATGACTTTCTGCGTGAACAATTCCCCGTTCTGCGGCAAGGAAGGCAAGTTCCTCACCAGCCGCCAGATCCGCGAACGGCTGATGCGCGAAGTCCTGCACAATGTCGCGATGCGCGTGGAAGAAACCGAAGACCCGGACAAGTTCAAGGTCTCCGGGCGCGGCGAATTGCATCTGTCGGTGCTGATCGAAACCATGCGTCGCGAGGGTTACGAAGTCGCGGTATCGCGTCCTGAAGTCATCACCAAGATTGTCGATGGCAAGGTACACGAACCGTACGAACAGCTCGTCGTCGACATGGAAGAACAGTTCCAGGGCGCCGTGATGGAACGCCTCGGCCAGCGCCGCGGCCAGCTCAAGAACATGGAGCCCGACGGCCGTGGCCGCGTGCGTCTGGAATACCTGATCCCCGCGCGCGGCCTGATCGGCTTCCAGACCGAGTTCCGCACCGTCACCGCCGGCACCGGCCTGTTGTTCCACGTATTCGACCACTACGCCGAGCGCGCCGAAGGCGCGATCGCCAAACGCCAGAACGGCGTGATGATCTCCAACGGCACCGGCATGGCGCCGGCGTATTCGCTGGTCAGCCTGCAGGAACGCGGCCGTCTGCTGATCGACGAAGGCGCGGAAATCTACGAAGGCCAGCTGGTCGGCATCCATGCCAAGGACAACGACCTCACGGTCAATGCGCTGCGCGCAAAACAGCTCACCAACATCCGCGCCGCCGGCAAGGATGAAAATGTGCAGTTGACCCCGCCGATCCGCATGTCGCTCGAGCAGGCACTGGAGTTCATCGAGGACGACGAACTCGTCGAAGTCACGCCGAAGGCGATCCGCCTGCGTAAGAAGCACCTGACCGAGAACGACCGCAAACGCGCATCAAGGCAGGCAGCTTAAACGCCAGCTTTACGGCCGTACCCGACCGTTGAATTCCGACCCAAGCGCCTTAAATAGCTGAGGCGCACAGGGTTTGTGCGTGCTGGATTTTTTAACGGGAATCCAACTTTTTCGTCGCAACGATCGGCGCATCATGCGTCGTCGCCGGGCGGCACCTCACGCCCGGGAATGGCATTGTTCTGGATCAGACGCCGTCCGCGTTGACGGCCTACAGGTGTACGAATGTTTACCAGTATCGGCTCGCTGCGCAGCCGTCGAATCTTGCGCAGCATCTTCGCCGTGCTTCTCGCACTTGGTGTTTTCCCCGCTGCTTTTGCCGACACCGCGACGCGGCCGTCGAACTGGGCTACCGCCGTCACCGGCGTGGCAGGTTTGGGAAATCTGTTCCAGGTAGCACCCGAGCTCTATCGCTCGCGGCAGCCGTCCGCCGAAGCATTGAAGAATATCCTCGCGCAGCATCCGATCAAGGATGGTGCGCAACCAATCCGCACCGTGATCGCATTGCGCGTCAGCGACGGCGGCGACGGTGCCGTGTTCGGCAAATCCGACGCAGTGCACTACGAGTGGCTCAAATTCAGCCCGTTCCATCCGGTCGACGACGATGTCATCAAATTTCTGCGCATCGTCACCGACAAGTCTTCGCAGCCGGTGCTGGTGCATTGCGCGCAGGGTTCCGACCGCACCGGCATGATGGTCGCGATCTATCGCATCGTCGTGCAGGGCTGGAGCAAGGATGACGCGCTCAAGGAAATGATCCAAGGCGGTTACGGCTTCCACACGTTCTGGCATGACCTCGTCGCCTATATCGAGCGCCTCGATGTGGATGCACTCAAGGCGAAACTCGCCCAGGTGACCCCGTCCGAACAGCACATTGCGGCGGTGGCGCAAGGCACGGCAGCGCCAATGCGCTAAGCTTGGCCGCGCGGCATCAGTGCCGCGCGAGGTCCGGCTATGCATTGGTTTCGCCGCAACGTTTGCGCTGCATGGTTTGCGTGCTTGAATTGTGCGGTCGCGGCCGACGTGTCGCCGAAACCGTCGTTCGAGCTTGAAGAGGTCAGCATCGCCGAACTCGGCCAGCGCATGACCGACGGCAAACTCACCGCGCACGCCATCGTGCAGCAGTATCTGGATCGCATCGCCGCGATCGACAAGTCCGGACCGGCGCTCAACGCCATCATTGAACTCAATCCGGACGCACTGGCAATCGCCGATGAACGCGATGCCGAACGCAAGGCAGGAAAGGTGCGCGGCCCGCTGCACGGCATTCCGGTGCTGATCAAGGACAATATCGAGACCGGCGACAAGATGCGCACGAGCGCGGGCTCGCTGGCGCTGGCCAACTCGATCGTGCAACAGGACGCCGGCATCGTCGTAAAGCTGCGCGAGGCTGGTGCGGTAATTCTCGGCAAAACCAATATGAGCGAGTGGGCGAATTTTCGTTCGTCGCATTCGACCAGCGGCTGGAGCGCGCGCGGCGGGCAGACCAAGAATCCCTACGTGCTCGATCGCAATCCCTGCGGCTCCAGTTCCGGAACGGGTGCGGCGATCGCGGCCGATCTCGCCGCGGTCGGCGTCGGTACCGAAACCGATGGTTCGATCGTGTGTCCATCGAGCGTGAACGGCCTGGTCGGCATCAAGCCGACGCTGGGGCTCGTGAGCCGCTCCGGCATCGTGCCGATCGCGCATAGCCAGGACACCGCCGGCCCGATGGCGCGCAGCGTCGCGGACGCCGCAATATTGCTCAGCGTCATCTCCGGCCCGGATGCCCGCGACCCAACAAGTGCAATAACTGCGAAGCACCGCGCCGAGTACACGAAAGCGCTCGATCCCGATGGCTTGAAATCTGCCCGCATCGGCGTGGTACGCAAGCAGGCGGGCTTCAACGATGCTGTCGACGCACTGCTGGAACAGAATATCGCGACGCTGAAGGAAGCAGGGGCAACTGTTGTCGACCCCGTCGAACTTGCGAATTTCGGCAAGTACGACGATGCCGAGCTGACCGTGCTCAAATACGAGTTCAAGCACGACCTGAATGCGTATCTGGCAGGACTGCCGGAGACTGCCAGCGCGCCGCGTTCGCTCAAGGAGCTGATCGCCTTCGACGAACGCGAACGCGCACGCGAGTTGCCGTGGTTCGGACAGGATCTGCTCGCCAAGTCGCAGGCATTGGGCGATCTGCACGACAAGCAATACCGCGATGCCCTAGCGAGCGCCAAATTGCTCGCCGGCAAGCAGGGCATCGACGCCACCCTGCAGAAGTACAAACTGGATGCTCTGATTGCGCCGACACTGGGCCCGGCCTGGGTCACGGATTGGATCAACGGCGATCATGTCGCTGGCGGCAGCTCGACCCCGGCGGCTGTCGCCGGCTATCCGGATATCAGTGTGCCCGCCGGCTTCGTGCATGACCTGCCGGTTGGACTGAGCTTCTATGGCGCGGCCTGGAGCGAAGCGAAACTCATCCGCTATGCGTATGCGTTCGAACAGGCGACGCACGCGCGCAAGGCGCCGCGGTTCGTGCAGCACATCGCGACTCCGTAACTTACACGGCGGCCGGTAGGCAACCTCTCTTGCGCACGATCAGCATCGCAATTTCAAGCGACTGCTCGTAGTTCAAGCGCGGATCGACCGTCGACTTGTAGGCACGCGCCAGATCCGTTTCCGTCAGATCGCGCGCACCGCCCAGGCATTCGGTGACGTTCTCGCCGGTCAATTCCAGATGCACGCCGCCGAGGCGCGTGCCGCAGGCGGCGTGGATGTCGAACGCGCGGTCGAGTTCGCCGCGAATCGCTTCGAAGCGGCGCGTCTTGACGCCATTGCCAAGCGTCTCGCCGTTGCCGTGCATCGGATCGCAGCACCACAGCACGCGCTTGCCTTCGGCCTTGATCGCATTCAGATGCTGCGGCAGTTCCGCATCGATCTTGCTGGCGCCCATGCGCGTGATGATCGTCAGGCGCCCGGCTTCATTGTCGGGATTCAGCGCATCGATCACACGCAGCAATTGATCCGGCTTTACGCCCGGTCCGACTTTCAAGCCGACCGGATTGCGGATGCCGCGGCAATACTCGATATGCGCGCCGTCGAGCTGCGCCGTGCGCATGCCGATCCACGGGAAATGTGTCGACAGGTTGAACCAGCCCCATTGACGCGGCACCTGGCGCGTCTGCGCCTGCTCATAGTGCAGCAGCAGCGCTTCGTGCGAAGTATAGAAATCCACTTTGCCGAAACTTCCGATCGGTCCGGCCAGCGTTTCCATGAAGCGCACCGAATCGCCGATCGACTCGACCATGCGCCGGTATTCGTCCTGCAGCGGCGAATGATCGACCCAGGCAAGGTCCCAGTATTCGGGGTGATGCAGGTCGGCAAAGCCGCCGTCGATCAACGCGCGCGTGAAATTCATCGTCAGCGCCGATTTCGAATGCGCTTCGACAAGGCGCTGCGGATCGGGCCGCCGGGCTGCAGCGTTGAATTCCGGGGCGTTGACGATGTCGCCGCGATAGCTCGGCAACGACTCGCCCGCGCGCGTCTCGACATCCGCCGAGCGCGGCTTCGCATATTGGCCCGCAAAGCGTCCGACGCGGACGACCGGCAGTTTCAGTCCGTGCACGAGCACGAGGCTCATCTGCAGCAGGACTTTGAGCCGGTTCGAGATGATCGTCGAATTGCAGTCGGCGAAACTCTCGGCGCAATCGCCGCCCTGCAGCAGGAAGCCGCGACCGTCGGCGGCTTCGGCGAGTCGGCGCTTGAGCGTCAGCACCTCGAGCGAAGTAACCAGCGGCGGCAACGCGTGCAATTGCGTCAGCGCAGCGGCCAGCACATCCGCATCCGGATACGTCGGCTGCTGCACCGCAGGCTTGCTCTGCCACGACGCAGGCGTCCAGTTCAGCGCCTCGCGGACGGGTGTGAGATTACGCGGGTCGGCTTTCATTTCCGATGTCTATGTTGCACTGCGGAAAGCCATGATGCCACAGTCAGCGCCCGGCGCAAGAAACCCCCCATAAAAAGGCGGCATATCCATAATAGCTGCAAGATTCACCGGCCAAATGCCACGCATGTTCCGAACCTTGCGCGCGGTCGTCTTCAGTCTCTTGGCATGCCCACTGTGCGTGGTGGCGACGCCAACGGCCGTATCCGCTGCCGCTGAAACCGTGCACTTGGCCATCGAGCAAGCCCAGCCCGGGCGCCTGCCCTGGGTCGTGTTCGACGAGCGCTCCGGCCTGCCGCAGCACACGATCGTAGACATGCTCGTGGATCAACACGGATTCGTCTGGGCGGCGACGCAGGATGGGGCGGCACGCTACAACGGGCGCAACTGGGAGACAGTGCCTCTGCCGAGCGATATGGGCTCGAATTATCCGCGGGCGATGCGCGCGGCGCGCGACGGCGGCTTATGGATCGGTTCGTTCGACGGCGGCCTGGCCTATTTGCGCGATGGCGTCTGGAAGGTCTTCGATACGAAATCCGGTTTGCCGAGCAATCGCATTCGCGGCCTGCTGGAAACCGAAGATGCGCACGGCAGCGTGCTGTGGATCGCGACCGACCATGGCGTAGCGCGATTGCAAGATGGCCGCATCCAGGCGTTCGCGGAAAACTCCGGCTTGCCGAGTCTGGACACCGAGGCGTTATGTGAAACCCAACAGGGCTTGCTTGTAGGCACGGCGAACGGCCTCGCGCTCCTGATTGGCGACAGCTTCGAGGTGGTACCAACACCGACAGCGCTGATCGGTCATCGCATCGACGACATCGTCGAAAGCCCGGGCCTGCACGGCGGTGCGGCACTTTGGATCGCCTCCTACGGTGCCGGCATGGGCGTGTTCGAGAACGGGACGTGGACCGTGCTCGACACGAATTCCGGTCTGCCGAGCAACGTTGAGGTTTTCACGAAGAGCCGCGCAGCCGATGGCTCGCCGGCGTTATGGATAGGCAGCGAAGGCGGCCTGCTGCGTTTTGAGCACGGCCGCTTCACGTTGTACGACGAGCGCAGCGGCCTGCCGATCCGCATCATCTGGAAAGTGCTGGAAACCACCTCGCCGGACGGCGTACAGACATTGTGGCTGGGGACCTGGGGCGGCGGCGTGGTGCGCCTGTCGCCGAACTATTGGACCGCGTTCGACGCGACCACCGGCATGCCTCCCGGAGCCGTAACCTCGATGTTGTTGTCCACGGGCGATGACGGCAAGGAAGTCATCTGGGTCGGTACTTCAGACGGCGAACTGGCGCGCTTCTCCGGACTTCGCTTCGAGTCCGTCGAGCTGCCACCGGCCTTGCGCCATGCGATCATTTTTTCGTTGCTCGAAACACGCGCCGCCGACGGTTCGCGCACACTGTGGGTGGCCTCGTTCGGCGGTGGCATCGGCCAGTTCGACGGCAAGACCTGGACCGTGCTCAGCCTCGCAAACTTGCCCAACCAGCGCATCTACCAGCTTGCCGAAACCAAGGCAGGTGACGGAGCGAGCGTGATCTGGGCAGCCACGGAAGGCGGCCTCGGCCAGCTCGATCATGGCCGCTGGATGACGTATCGCCGGGCGGATGGCCTGCCCAGCGACATCGTCACGCAGATGCTGGAGACCACGACCGCGGACGGCGCCCGCACCATCTGGGCAGCCACGAGTCGCGGAATCGCGCGCATGCAGGCCGGTCGATGGCAAGCCATCGGGAAAGGCAGCGGACTGGCCAGCGAGAATATCTCTTCGCTGCAAGTCATCTCCGACGCCGACGGCACACGCTGGCTATGGGCCGGCACGCTCGGCGGCGGCGTGTCGCGCGTGCGACTCGACAACCCCGACGGACACTGGGAGACGTTGACGACGCACACCTCGCCCGCATTGCCAAGCGATACGGTACAGAGCGTCGCCGCCGATCAGCTCGGGCGCATCTACTTGTGCACGACGCGTGGTGTCGCGCGCCTGACTGCACGTGCGCCGACGCAAGACGATCCCGCTCGTTTCAACGAGGAATTGTTCACGACGGAAGACGGCTTGCCGAGCGGCGACTGTCAGCAAAGTGCGCGGCTGGTCGACAAGTACGGACGTATCTGGGAAGGCACCGCGCGCGGCTTGGCCATGTTCGATCCGCGCTTGGAGCATCCCGATTCCGCGCCGAAGCCGCTGCTGATCGACGGCGCCGGACTTACCGACCGTAGCCAGAAGTTGCGCGGCGGAGACGTGTTGTCGTATCTGCAACGCAATCTCACGTTCGCCGCCGCACTGCTGGCGTATCGCGACGAGTCACGTATCCGCTACCGCTTCCAGCTCGATGGGTTCGACCCGCGACCGTCGGACTGGAGCACCTCGGCCGTGAAGGAATACACCAACCTCGGGGCCGGCGACTACCGCATCCTCGTCTGGGCCAAGGATGCCCAGGGCATCGTATCGGGTCCTGTCGACCTCGCCTTTACCGTCAAGCCCGCACCCTGGCTTACGTTGTGGGCATTCGCCGGCTACGCGCTGCTCGCCGCGCTTGCCGGATACGGCATGCTGCAATGGCGCCTGCGCACTCTCGCCGCACGCACGCTGCAGCTGCAAACCGAAGTCGATGCGCGCACGCGCGACCTGGTCGCCGCACGCGACGAACTGCAGCGGCTCGCGAGCGAAGATGCGCTGACCGGCGTCGCCAACCGGCGCAAGTTCGACGCGATCGCCGACCAGGAATGGCGACGCGCGCAACGCGATGGATTGCACGTCGCGCTGGTCATGCTCGATGTGGATTTCTTCAAACGCTACAACGACCGCTATGGCCACGTATGCGGGGATGCCTGCCTGCGCGCCGTCGCGCAAGCCGTCGCCGCACAGTGCACACGTCCAGGCGATCTCCTGGCGCGCTATGGCGGCGAGGAATTCATCGCGGTCCTACCCGGTGTCGAGGCGAGTGGGATATCCGCGCTCCTGCGCTCGCTTCTTGGTGCAGTGGATGCGCTGCATATCGAGCACGCGGACTCGGCCTGTGCGGCGCACGTTACGATCAGTCTCGGCGCGGTGACCTTGGCACCCGGACCGCACGATGAATTACCGGCGGCGCTGCGATGCGCCGACGAACTTCTGTATCAGGCCAAGGACCAGGGCCGCCATCGCGCCGTTTACACCGACGCGATTGGCGCAACGGCGCGGTCGATCAGCCTCGTCCGGCCCGCCGCGTGAAACCCGCCCACACGGCGCCCGCACCCAGCAGGACGAAGCAGATCAGCGTCCACCCCGGCATCGACAGTCCGAGAAATGTCCAAGTGATTTGCGCGCAGTCCGCTTCGCCCGTGAATGCCATTTTCAGCGCCTTGCTGATCGGAAAATTATTGACCATGTAGTTCCAGCCTGGCGCACAGCCCGCGAGCGGATCGGGCGGCTGGTGCTGCACCCAGATATGTCGAGCGGCTATACCAACGCCAATGCAGGCCGCAAGGAGCAGTAGTAGTGCATAGATGCGACGACCCGTCGTGCGCGGATCATGGATTGCACCGGCGAGAAAGAACAATGCCATGAAGATGAATGCAATGCGCTGGAAGATGCACAGCGGGCACGGTTCGATGCCAAGCTGGAACTGCACAAATAGAGCATATGCGTACAACGTGACGCACACGCCAAAACCCGCAAGACACTGCGTGCGGAACGACCAGGTGAAAGGGTTGAGTCGCATCAATCCAGCTCCGAAATCAAATATACAGTTGCCCCGTCATCATGCCCCAGAACAGCAAGACCGCGAGCGGAGCCCAAAGTGCCAAGGTCGCGCGTTCCGCCCATTCCGGTTGCGGCGCACGCCATGCCATGAACAGGGCATAGGGGATGAGGTAATAGCGTTGCTCGATCAGCCAGGACAGCGAAACGAACAGCGCGGTCACTGCCCAAAAGACCGCCGTATCGCGAGTCAGCAGCTTCTGCCACAGCAACCCTACGCCACCGAATACGGCAACGGCGCCGAATCCGCAGTACCACAATGTCGAAGCTTGCGTACGCATGAGCAGCCAATCGCGCAAGTCCGGCGGCTGGATCAGGTTGAACGGATGATCGACCTTGAACGTAGCAAGGTACGCAGCCGCCAGCCCCAGCGGCACCGCAATCAGCCACGGGCGCTGGCGCACTGAAGCCACAAACCGCAGCCATGAGTCCACACACGGGAAGACAAACAGTATGGCTCCGAGAAACATGAGGTAAAAGAGGTTACCGCTGTGCAGGCTGAAATCGGGGTGCGCGGACAACTGGCCTCGCGCCAGCACCACGGAACCGTGCCCGGCCCAGTAGACCACGAACGCGGCTGCGGCAAGCGCATACGGCAAGATGCGTTGCGCGAAGCCCGCAAGTCCCGCCCGCGTGAGCCCCATCCGGCCGACAATGGGCCACGCCAGCAGCGCGAGCCACAACACGTTGTTCTGGCGCATGCCCTCCGCGGCGAGCAGAAAAAAACCGGCGAGCCAATGCCGCTGCCGCCCTGCCGCCCATGCGGCCCATAACGTCAGGGCAAGCGATGCCGCATCAGTCTGCACCATGAACGCGAACAGAAAGAAGATCG
>Ga0163163_10004199_pt1 | contig 12274 bp, 10 predicted proteins | sample S65metaG_FD_119766 | JGI IMG/M metagenome (GOLD analysis project Ga0163163, IMG submission 119766) | Switchgrass rhizosphere microbial communities from Kellogg Biological Station, Michigan, USA - S6-5 metaG | ecosystem: Host-associated > Plants > Roots > Rhizosphere > Soil | place: USA... | reverse complement strand
TTGTTATGAACCCAGCCTTTTAGTGTGACTTCCTCGCCGACATGTTTTCCTGCGTCTTCGATATAAATTCGCGTCATGTATAGTCCTTACTCATATTCGGGAAAATGCTATCATTTCCGACATGTTTCTTCGATTCATGGCTGTTCCGGCCCTCGTCTGCTTTATCTTTGCCACAGCTCCGGCGCTGACGCCGCAAGCCAGCGTCAGTCTGGACGGCGATCTCCGGATTTTTACGGTTGCTGCTGCACTGAATGTGGCCAGCTCCAGCGACGGAGGTAAGTTTGGCACGGATTTGGACCCCGATCTGGTTCGAAGATTGAAACAATATTATTCGGCGCGCAAAGGCAACCGGTCTGATGAGAGTCAGTACGCATCCTACTTCGGACTTGCAGTGTCTCTGACGAATCCGCCGGAACTGAAACCAAAGTTCAAGGAAGAACAGCTTCCCGACGAGACTCGAGCGTTGCTGAGCTTTCAGGATTTGCTCCGGGAGTTCTACATAAAGGCACATATTTCGCAGCGATGGGTTGAACTCGGCCCTCAGTACGATGCCGAATTGAATCGTCTGCGGCCAAAGATCAGCGCCGTTCTTCTGCAGACGGATGCATACCTGCGTACGACACTTATCGGGGCGGGGCCAAGACTGATGCATATCAACGCCGAACTCCTGGCTCCGCCAAACAGCATCAGCATGCGCGTTTATCAGAACGATTACTACGTGGTGCTGGGGCCGTCCACTGCGACTGGAACGACAGCCAGCATGGACGGGTTCCGTCACGCGTACCTGCATTTTCATCTCGATGAAATCGTCAACCGGAATCTTGGCAGAATCGAAAACAAGGACAAGCTGCTAGCTCTTGTCTCCAAAGAGGACGGCGTGGATACCGCATATACAAAACAAGCGGGCCTGATGGTGGTGGAATCCCTGATTCGCGCCATGGAGCCCCGGATGGACCGGTCCACGGCGGCGCGCGCAAAGGATACTGTGGCGAATGCGTATCGTTCCGGGCTTCTATTGACGCCGTATTTCTATGATGTGCTCGATGGATTTCAGGCCGGTTTGGCGAGCTTTCGCGACGTTTTTATCGATATGGCCGCAGGAATTACTTATGCAAGGGAGAATGAGCGTTTTCAGTCGACGTTTCATTCCATTCCTCTTCCCCAGAAGGTCTCGGTGGAGGTCCAGAATCCGGACTTACAATCGGAGCCTTCACCTCCAGTCGATCCCAAGCGCGAACTGATCGTTGAAGCGCAGACCGCATACAACAGCATGGACAATGTCGGAGCGCGTGCGTTATTCGAGAAAGTGCTCGTCGATTTTGATCCCAACAATGGAGCCGCACTTTACGGGCTTGGACTTCTGGCAAGCCGCGCGTCCGATATCGAGCAGTCTCAGCTGTACTTCGAGCGTACGGTAAAAAGCAATTCTGCGGATCCGAGTATGAAGGTGTGGTCCTACATCTACCTTGGACACATCGCCGATCTTCAGTGTCAGCGTGATCGGGCCATGGAATATTACCGCCAGGCCGTTCAGGTCGGCGATGATTCCCGCAATGCACTGACGACCGCCAAAGATGGTTTGAGCAAGGCGTTTGGGGACCAGTGCCGCTAGCGGGTGTTATGGAAAATCTTGAGAAACTGGAATTGGACCTGGGGTACCGTTTCCATGAACCTCTTCTGTTGAAGAAAGCACTGGTACACAGTTCGCATGCTCACGAACAGAACATCAACGAAGACAACGAGCAGATGGAATTCCTCGGGGATGCGGTTCTGGGACTGCTGGTCAGCGATCTCCTGTTCCGCGAGCATCCGGATTTAACCGAAGGAGAGCTGTCGAAACTGAAAGGATTCTTTGTCAGTTCGGCGAACCTTGTGAAGTACGCCGAGCAGCTGGAGCTGGGCCGATATCTTTATCTCGGGAAAGGTGAAGAAAAAACTGGAGGCCGGACGAAGCAGGCGTTGCTTGTGGACGCTCTGGAAGCGATCATCGGCGGAATATATCTGGATGGCGGTCTCGACTCCGCGCGACAATTGATAACGAAATTCATGGAGCCGCAGCTGGGGCAGGTTAGCCTGAAAGGAGAACGGACAGCGGATTTCAAAACCGCCCTTCAGGAACTACTTCAGGCGCGTTCTCTTGGCGGAGCCCGTTATATCGCGGCCAGTGAAAGCGGACCGGATCACGAGAAACTATTTACGGTGGATGTCGAGCTCGATGACAAAATCATTGCCCGCGGCATCGGATTAACGAAGAAAGCCGCGGAGCAGGCTGCCGCAAAGCAGGCCCTGGCGCAATTCAAGCCGTAGGAGCAGGGGATGTATGACCGAAACGACATTCATAAAGTCGACAGCACGCGAATACTTTGAATCGCTTGTTATCACCGTAATTCTCGCGCTGTTTGGTACAACTTTTATTGTCCAGGCTTTCAAGATTCCTACCGAGTCGATGGAAGATAATCTTCTCGTCGGCGACCACCTGCTCGTTAATAAATTTGCATTTGGCGCCCGCGGATCCGTGCTGGACAGGATTCTGCCTCTAAGAGACATTCATCGAGGCGACGTCATTGTGTTCAAGTACCCGAACGAACTGTCGAAGAATTTTGTGAAACGCGCTATCGGCTTGCCTGGCGACCGCATCCGGACGGTTGAACGCCAGGTGTTTGTGAATGGCAAGCCGATCGATGAACCTTACAAAGTTCACAAGATGTCGCGCGGAGCGTTTCCCGACCAGCGGGACAACTTCCCACCCAAATCCGAATTTCGGGTTTTTGACGGTGGGGGCGATCCGTTCTGGTTCAAGAAGTTTGTCGAGGGTGACGATGTGGTTGTTCCGAAAGATGCGTACTTCGCCATGGGAGACAATCGGGACAATAGCCTCGACAGCCGCTACTGGGGCTTTGTATCACGCGATCTTATCGTGGGAAAGGCTCTGGTCATCTATTGGTCCTACGAGACGCCGTCGCAGGATGCCATCGATGCCAGTGGGACCACCAGCCAGGCGTTCGATCTGTTAACAAACTTCTTTCGCAAAACCCGGTGGTCCCGCACTTTCAAACTAATTCGATAAACCATGAAGAAAGCCGCCATAACCGCAGGACTCGTTCTGATCGTTTTGGCTGCAATTGTTGTCTTCAAGTCCTTTCCGGTTCGTTCTGCTTCCGCCGGCGCGCAGAATGCCGAGCGAGCAGCCGCGAGTCTTGAATCGAAGATCAATACCATCAAGAAAGCGGATGCGGATAAGAAACGCCACGAACGTGCCAGGATGGATATTACCGAGGCGGAACTGGAGTCGTACGTGATGGTTTATCTGCGAAAAGATATACCGATTCAAATCGAATCCGTTCGGGCTCATCTCACTCCGGGTATCGTTGCGGCCGATACCAGACTCACCATTCCAGCCGGCACTACCGGGAACACCCTGGTGGATGCATTGGTGACCGGAACCCACAATTTGCTAATCAGCGGGAAGTTGACGACTGCAAAAGGGGAAGGGAAGTTTGATCTTCAGTCTTTGAGTGTCGACGGCATTCCGGTTCCCAATATTCTCATCGATGCCTTGCTACGAAAGTACGCCAAGCCGAAATACCCGGATGTGGATCTCAAGGAGCCATTCGACCTGCCGTGGGGAATTCAAAGCATCGATATCGGTCAGGGCAAGGCGACGGTGACGTACTGAGCGGAGGACCCTGTAGGGGCGGTCTATGACCGCCCGCAATTTCACAAACTACAGATCGTGGGCGGTCATAGACCGCCCCTGCAGTTATTGGCAGATGTAAGAACTCGCATTGCCAGTCGGCCCACTGACGTATTTCGGATATGTCGGATAGGAACACAGCGGCAGACTCTTTTCTCCAGCCGTGACAATCTCGGACTTTCCGGGCGCAACTCCCTTTTCGACCCAGTTCACGAGCAGGCTCACGCGATCCCATGCACTCGGAATCGCCGTGGCCGGAATCGATTTTCCGTCGCCGTCCGTGGAATAGTTATTGCCGCGAAGCCCATGACCAACCTGGGGAATGACGAAGAGTCTCGCAAACGAATCCACGCTGGCGCGGCCCATCTTGTCGAGAAGAGACTGGTAGTAATTCATCTGCGATCCCGGAGAAGCGAGTGTGTCGTCTGTTCCGATCGCAACGATCATCTTCCCTCCGCGCGCGGAGAATGAAGACAGATCCGGATTGGTTCCATCGAGCCATTCGGACATCTGAACGCGGCGGCTATTGAGGGAGCCACCTTCCACGTAGTCGAGAGGGTTCGCACTGGTGTTCTTCATCAGGAATCCGGTCACACCAAGAACTCCCAGATGCGAGTGCATCATGGCGTCGGCGGCTGCCCCCTCCTGACCTTTGTAGCGTGCAGGCAGTATCAGTCCGCTGCCGGAAGGATCCGTCGTGGGTACCCACATTCCGAATGTCGTGACACCGTTTGCCAGAGGAGTTGAGAATCGATAGGGACTATAAACAAACTTCAGTGTGGAGATCTGGCCGTCGGTCAGACACGCGTTCGCCGACGTATCGGCAGGGTTGGGATCGATATTATCCGGACAACGTTTGGCCGCCCACGGGTTTCGATTTGGCGAGCCCTGCGATACATCAAAGATGGCGCGGCATGCCATGTAGTTGTTCATAATGCCATCGGCCAGACCGTCCAGCTTATCGCACTGCCGGATGAACTCGCCTCGAATGGCATTGACCTTGGCAGGCGTGATCCAGTTCGCCAGCGGTTTCTCCTGAATTCGGATCAACTCCGGCGCAAGCATCAATGAAGAAAAGTTCACGATCGGCACGTTGGCGGCAATACCGTTGTAGTCCTGCGGATATCGCTGTGCAACGGTCAGCGCCTCGCGTCCGCCCTGGGATGTCCCGATAAAGTAATTGAAAGCAGGGAGGCCGCCATACATGCGCTCGATCAGAACCATGGCGGCATCGTGCGTCTTCTTCATTTGCATGTAGCCCAGATTTTTGATGGCTTCGTCGTTGAGCGTCCAGTCTGTCGGTCCGGCAATCGCATGTCCGGAGTCACTGCCATAGGTGGCAAATCCGCGGGCAAGAAGCGGCCCATCAGCATTACCAGTCAGGTTGGGGATGGTTCCGTTGAATCCGCCCCCGCCCAGCTGCGCGGCATGACGCGTCCAGACGGAAGGAAATACCACGCGGAAATTGATGGGCCTGGCCGTGGTTGCTGTGTCGACAGGCGTCATGACGCCATCGACACTGCAGTAGGATGGCGCGTTTCCGGTTGCTGCGGTCCAGCGCGGATCCTTCAAGATAACGCTGGATACCGGTTCGCCGATCGAAGCGACTGGAACCGTCGATCCCAGTTTTGTGGAAGTGCAATCCGTTTCCGTGATGGTCGTGGTTGAAACGGAATTCTGGGAAAGCGCGGGTGACGGGCCGCCTTCCAGACATGTCAGCAGAAGGCCGGCAGCTATGGAAGCGGCTGCTGTCGATTTCACAGGTCGCATGACGGAACCTCCACGATCGGTTTGTATTCAGTAGAAGTCTGAGAAGGTATTTCGAATTTCGCTTTCGTGCAAGCGGCATCGGATGACACGGCCGTCATGAATTTATAGACGCGAGATGTAGTATCCTCCCGCTTCCCTAATGATGAGGATGGGATGGAGTTTGCATATGAAATTCATTATCAATTCTGGATATATTCTTTTTGTCTCCTTCCTGCTTTTGGAACAGCAAAGCCTTGCAGGACAGAAACCGCAAACCGATACGCAGAAGGCTGCAACTCAGGGAATGAAACTGGATACCGGTCAGGAAATCTTCGAGGCGGCATGCGTGGGATGCCACGGACCCGGAGGCAGGGGACAGCTCGATTCCACCGTAGGGTTTGAAAAACCCGCGACGTTCCCGGACTTCTCGGACTGCAATGGAAGTACTCGGGAAAAAATATTCGACTGGCGCGCAACGATTCACGGAGGGGGCCATCAGCGAGGGTTTTCCGAAATCATGCCGTCTTGGTCCGAAGCGTTGAGTCCGGAGCAAATCGAAAAAGTCATCCAGTACCTTCGGAGCCAATGCACCGAGCCCGGCTGGCCGCTGGGTGAGTTGAATTTCCCAAAGGCGATCATGACGGAGAAAGCCTTTCCAGAGGACGAAGCCGTTCTGTCGGGGGCGGCGAACCTTCAGCATCCTGGCAGTTATACGGGTGAATTGATTTACGAGAAGCGCCTTGGTGTGAAGGGCCAGTTGGAGCTATCCGCGCCCTACGGGTTTATTCAGAGATCAAACAATGGCTGGGTTGGCGGCATTGGAGATTTTGTTGCGGGATACAAGCGAGTATTTCTCTACAGCAATAAGACGGGCTCGATCCTGAGCGCTCAGGGTTCAATTATTTTACCCACCGGCAACAAATCGAAAGACCTCGGCACCGGACTCACCGCCTTCGAAGTATTCGGATCGTTTGGACAGAAACTGACAGCTTCCAGCTTTCTTCAAATGCAGGGTGGCGCGGAATTACCCGTTCATCCCACAGATGAGGTGCCGAAAGCGGCGTTCCTGAGAACGGCAATCGGTAAAACACTGGCGCAGGAAGGAGGCTTCGGCCGTGCCTGGACACCAATGGTCGAGTTTGTCGCCGATCGCGATCTGCTCATGGGGGCGAAGACAAACTGGGACATCGTTCCTGAAGTGCAGGTCACGTTGAGTAAACGACAGCATATCCGCGCCGCCTTTGGCATACAAACTCCAATAAACAACACCGATGGGAGATCGGTCGCGGCAGTGTTTTATATGCTTTGGGACTGGTTCGATGGTCCACTGAACGCGGGATGGTAGGAGATACTATGGAAAAATTAACACGCATCTCCGGTCTCGTTCTACTGGCAATGGTGGCAATGCTGCTCTCGGTTCCGCATTTTAGTCCGATAGCCGTGGCATCGGACAAAAACCATAAGGATTTGTTCCAGACCTCTGATCGATGTTTCGCATGCCACAACGGACTTAGCACATCGAGCGGGGAAGACATTTCCATTGGTCTTTCCTGGCGACCCACGATGATGGCGAATTCCGCGCGGGATCCTTACTGGCAGGCGGGCGTGCGCCGGGAATCGATTGATCACTCCGAATCCAAAAAGGCCATCGAGGATGAATGCGCGATTTGTCATATGCCGATGGCGCGATATCAATCGCATTTCGAAGGTAAGGAGGCCGAAGTTTTCTCACACCTGACCCAGGGTTCCGATGACCGCATGGATCAACTGGCGCAGGACGGCGTTTCGTGTTCGCTGTGTCACCAGATTACAAAAGACAAGTTGGGAACTCGCGAAAGCCTAGTCGGCGGATTTGTTGTCGATACCACGAAAAGCAAGGGAGAACGAGCGGAGTATGGTCCGTTCAAGATCGAAGACGGACAGATTCGAATCATGAGAACGTCTACGGGAGGATACAAGCCGACCGAAGGCGAGCACATCCGCCAGTCGGAGTTGTGCGCAACATGCCATACCTTGATCACCAAAGCGCTCGGGCCGGGCGGTCAGGTGATTGGCCAGCTTCCGGAACAGATGCCATATCAGGAATGGTTAGCCAGCGAATACAAGGACAAACAAAGCTGCCAGAACTGCCACATGCCAGTGGTGCAGGAAGAGACCCGCGTTGCCAATACGCTCGGCCATAAACGTGAAGGCGTGTCACGCCACGTTTTCGTGGGTGGCAATTTTTTCATGCAGAGAGTCCTCAATAAATACCGCAGTGATCTCGGCGTGATCGCGCTTCCACAGGAGTTTGAGGCGGCAGCCAATCGGACCGTTGACCATTTGAAGGCAAACACGGCGCAGGTGACCATCGATCAGGTGGATGTGACTTCCGGCCGTCTGCAGGCGGATATCACGGTTCAGAATCTCAGCGGCCACAAGTTTCCGACGGCATACCCGTCAAGGCGCGCATGGTTGCACGTCACCGTGAAGGACCGCAATGGCCGCGCCGTGTTTGAGTCGGGCGCCCTGAATCCGAACGGATCGATTCAGGGCAACGACAACGACGCTGATCCGCTTCGTTACGAACCGCATTACACGGAAATCAACAATGCGGATCAGGTTCAGATCTACGAAGACATCATGGTCGGAGCCAACGACATGCCGACGACCGGTCTTCTGACCGCGGTCCGATTTATCAAAGATAACCGGCTGCTTCCGAAAGGATTCAACAAGAACGCGGTGGATTCCGACATCGCGCCAAAGGGAACCGCCATGACGGACGCCAACTTTGCCGACGGTGGCGATAAGATCCGGTACTCGATTCCCGTGGGCAATGCTCAGGGCCCGTTCCAGGTAGAGGTCGAATTCTGGTTCCAGCCGATTTCGTTTCGGTGGGCCAACAATCTGAAGTCCTACAAAGCCATGGAGACTGAGCGCTTCACCGGGTATTACGACACGATGTCGTCTGGCTCCGGTGTGATGCTGACCCGCGTGTCAGCGACGAAATAGGAACATGTTTCGGGCGGCACCCTCTCCCGAAGGGAGAGGGTGCCGCGAAGCGGCGGGTGAGGGGTACCACTAAGACAATGTCTTTTCTTCGGAACCCCTCCCCGGCCCTCAGGCTACCCTCTCATTTTCCTTCCCTCGATTTCCATTACAATGGATTGGTTATGGACTTCAAGCTGGTGTCGACCTACTCACCCCGTGGCGATCAGGCGACCGCTATCAAAGAACTGGTTACCGGCCTGAATCACGGTGAGAAGCACCAGGTGCTGCTCGGAGTCACCGGATCCGGCAAGACATTCACAATGGCGAAGGTCATTGATGAAGTTCAACGTCCCAGCATCGTCCTCGCCCACAACAAAACCCTTGCGGCGCAACTCTATTCCGAATTTCGGGGATACTTTCCTCAGAACGCTGTGGAATATTTTGTCAGCTACTACGACTACTACCAGCCCGAGGCCTACATCGCTCACACGGATACGTACATCGAGAAGGAATCCACAATCAACGAGGAGATCGACCGTCTGAGGCTGTCGGCCACACGTTCTCTGTTCGAGCGGCGCGACATTGTGATCGTCGCGTCCGTTTCCTGTATTTACGGTCTGGGTTCGCCGGAAGCCTACTACAGCATGCTGGTCGCGCTCTCGCGGGGACAGACGATATCTCGCCGCGACCTGCTGACAAAGCTCGTCGAGATTTTATACGAGCGCAATGATCTGGATTTCAGACGGGGGACTTTCCGTGTTCGCGGCGACACCATCGAAGTTCATCCAACGTACGAAAACATCGGCTATCGCATTGAACTATGGGGCGACGAAGTGGAGAAGCTTGGCGCGTTTGATCCCTTGACCGGAGACACACTGCAGGAATTCGACCGCCTGACCATCTATCCGAAAAGCCATTTCGTCATGCCTCGGCCGCGCATCGAACAGGCCGTGGTGACGGTGAAGGAAGAGCTGGGCGAATGGGAAACGTCGCTGGAGCAGCAGGGACGCCTCCTGGAAGCGCAGCGCATCCATCAACGGACGCTTTTTGACATGGAGATGATCAAGGAAGTGGGGTACTGCCACGGAATTGAAAACTACAGCCGGCATCTGACCGGACGCAAGGCCGGTGAGCCACCTCCAACGCTGCTCGATTACCTTCCCCAGGATTCGCTCATGTTCATCGACGAGAGCCATCAGACGATTCCACAGTTGCGCGGTATGTACAATGGCGACCGCTCCCGCAAAGACAATCTCGTCGAATACGGATTCCGCCTGCCATCGGCGCGGGACAACCGGCCTTTGATGTTTGAGGAATTTCAGGCACGAACCAACAACGTCATCTACGTCTCCGCGACTCCCGGACCCTATGAACTAACAAAGACCGGAGGTGTTGTCGTGGAGCAGGTCATACGGCCGACCGGGCTGACCGACCCGGAAGTCGAAGTCCGGCCCGTTCGAGGCCAGATTGATGATCTTCTCGGCGAGATTCGCGCAAGAGCCGCAAAGAACGAACGCGTTCTTGTGACGACCCTAACGAAACGCATGTCTGAAGACCTGGCCGAGTACTACACCGAGGTTGGCGTTCGCTGCCGATATCTTCATTCGGAAGTGGAGACTCTGGAACGCATCCAGATTCTTCGTGGGCTTCGCCGCGGCGAATTCGATGTGTTGATCGGCATCAACCTGCTGCGTGAAGGATTGGATCTACCCGAGGTCTCGCTGGTTGCCATTCTCGATGCGGATAAGGAAGGGTTTCTTCGTTCCGCCGACGCGTTGATACAGACGATGGGCCGGGCTGCACGTCATTTGAGCGGCAAAGCGATTCTCTATGCCGACAAAATCACCGACTCGATGAAGCGCGCCATTGGCGAAACCGATCGACGACGAGCCATCCAGGAGCGCTACAACATCGAGAACAACATCACGCCGGAAAGCATCATCAAACCGGTCGACATGACGCTGGTGGCTATTGCCGAGGCCGACTATCTCCCGGTGCCCATGGATCCCGTTGAAGAAATCGCAACGGACGATCCAGAGAAAATGGCAGAAGCCATCGAGAAGCTTGAAGCCGAGATGCGTGAAGCCGCGAAGAAGTTTGAATTCGAACGCGCCGCCCAACTGCGCGACAAGGCCCGAGCTCTGCGTGCGAAGATGCTTTAGTCCCAAAAGATTCAAAACACCCTCCACTATCGCTCGCGTTACCAGGTTGACTTTGGATCATCACAAGTGGTTCTTTGATCTTTCGTTTTTTTCAGAGCCTCCTTCGGTCTCGGAAGAGGCAGCTAAGAGAACCCTGCCCCCGACGCTCATGGGTATGAGCCACAGCGCGCCTTTTGCGCGGGCGGCTCCAGGCCTTTTCCAGCACGCGTCTGGTTAATACCCACTCATACACTTCGGGAAGGCCAGTAACTTCGCAGTGATGGATCGCACCCAAGCTAGTGGTTTGCAGGCGTCCGCACGTACTTCTTCACATCCCGCTGGCCGACTTCCGCCCCGTAAATCGCGCCTGTCGAATCGGCAGCGACGCCTTCGGCCGCGCTCGTTGGATCGTCTGGGCTTCCTATGGGGGAGTGAGGATCGGGAATGAACGCCGTCACAGAGCCGTCTCGTGCGCTGCCTACTCGAATGCCTCTCTTCCAACCCGGATTGTATCCATAGCCCTGGGGCAGAATAGACCATGGACCGCTCCATGCGATTTTTCGATCGGTCGATTCCGAGTCCGCGACGTACAGGACGTCATTCCTGTCGATGAACAGTCCGCCCGGCCGGCCAAACTGTTTCCACTGATCGAGATATTTTCCATTCTGATCGAAGATCTCAATGCGATTGTTCGAACGATCGGCGACGAACAGTCGTCCTTTGGAATCCATGGCAAGGCCGTGCGCGCCCTCGAACTCACCGGGCCCCGATCCTCGCTTGCCCCACGTTTGGAGGAACTTGCCGTCCTTGGAGTATTTGACAATCCGCGCGTTGATATATCCAGGGGCATGTCCGTCCACCACGAAGACGTCCCCGTTCGGACCCACCAGCACATCTGACGGCTGATTGAATGTGTCGGGACCGTTGCCGGGGACGCCCCGCTTGCCGAGCACGAGCAGTACCTTCCCGGCTGGGCTGAATTTGAAAACCTGGTGCCCTTTTGTAGCGGATCCCTGACCGTCGGTGACCCACACGTTGCCGTCTTTGTCCACGCCAATCCCATGAGGGTAGACAAACAGGCCGCGGCCAAAACTGTTGAGCAGTTTGCCCGAAGGGTCGAACTCCATAATGGGGTCGATGGGGCTGTCGTCGCAGCTTGTGCCGCCGCACCGGTCGGCCACCCACACGTGATCGCGGCGATCGACGTCGACGGCGCTGACTTGACCCATCACCCGTCCAACGGGAAGATGAGCCCAGTTCGCGATGGTGCGGTATGGATTGGGTTCGGAATTGGGTTCCGTTCTCACCTGCGGTCGACTGGTCTTAGCAGCAAGGATGAGCCCGAGCACCACAAACCCGACTTTCCATCGATTGGTGTGGGACACGTTGACCTTTCTCGCGCCTCGAAATCATTCGCAGACGCGCCATTGAACTTTGAATCTCATGCGTCCTATGGCAAGAGAGAAATCAGCAGGACTTGACGGCGCAGCATTCGACGAGACGCCGAACTTATCCGGCGCATGGAGAGAACTGAGAACCAACGACCGTTCGGAAAGGGCGTCGATCGGGCTGCGAATGACGCTGGCACCACGCTGTTTGGGTCGTTTGAACAGTATCGCCGACGCCTCAGGCGCGCTCCCGCTTAAAATGATTTAAATGTCCTGCTTCCTCGCTCTCGGCTAAAAACTGATGCGCACCTGGCCCTGAAGCTGGCGCGCCT
>Ga0163163_10004198_pt1 | contig 12275 bp, 10 predicted proteins | sample S65metaG_FD_119766 | JGI IMG/M metagenome (GOLD analysis project Ga0163163, IMG submission 119766) | Switchgrass rhizosphere microbial communities from Kellogg Biological Station, Michigan, USA - S6-5 metaG | ecosystem: Host-associated > Plants > Roots > Rhizosphere > Soil | place: USA... | reverse complement strand
GGGTCTCAACGAGAACGGTAAGTTAGTAGTAGGCGAGTCAATCGCGGATCTCGGCGGTCTCGTGATAGCGTACGCAGCATTTCAAAAAGCAATCGCAGGTAAGCCGCCAAAAGTAATTGATGGCTTTACACCGGAACAGCGATTCTTCCTCGGTTATGCACGTGGATGGGCCACAAACACGCGTCCTGAATTGGCGCGTTTGCTGACGAACGTCGATCCACATCCGCTGCCGAAGTTTCGTGTCAACGGTCCACTGTCGAATGTCCCGCAGTTCGCAGCGGCGTTTTCGTGCAAGGCAGGTGACGCGATGGTGCGACCTGAGAAGGATCGTTGTCAGATTTGGTAGCTTTCAAAAGTTAGCAAGAAGAGAGCGGATCATTTTCCATATCTCATTTGACATTTTTCGGTTTCCATTTTTGGTCTGCGCTCAATTGTCCAAGAAATATGCATTCACACGGCAGACGCTAAATGACAACTGAAAAATGTCAAAATGAGGTATGGAGAATGACTCCGCCAAAGACCAAAGAACAACAACCCAAAGACCTTCCTAAGGAGAGATGCCATGAATTCCCTGAAACGAAGTCTACTTTTCTCGACCGTTACGGTGTTTGTCTTCAGTTGTATCAGCGTGGCAACTGCGCAAGTCGTAACACCGCGGCCGAGTCAGAAAGCCAGCGTGTTGCAAACGATCGGAGTTACGGACGTCACTATTACTTACAGTCGTCCAGGCGTTAAAGGCCGAAAGATATGGGGCGATCCAACTCCGGAACAAACAGGCACTAAAGGTGAAGCCACGCTCGACAATCAGAACGTTCGTCCGAAAGACGCAGTGATTGTTCCCTGGGGACATGTCTGGCGTACCGGCGCGAACGAAGCCACGATGTTTGTTGTCACTGATGATGTCTTGATTAACGGTCAGAAACTCGCGGCCGGAAGCTACAGCCTCCACACCGTACCGACGAAAGATGAATGGACGATCGTTTTCAATGGCACGGCGAATCAGTGGGGCAGCTTTAACTACGATCCGGCAAAAGACACACTCCGCGTTAAAGCAAAGCCGCAATGGGTTAACGAAAACCAGGAATGGTTGGAGTTTAGTTTCGATCCGGTCACCGATAATTCAGCACAGGTGAACATTCGCTGGGAAAAGGTCAACGTGCCTTTCACGGTTTCAATTCCCGATGTGAATGCGACGACTCTGGCAAAGCTGAAGGCGACAGTGAGCGCAGCGAAACCAGATGATTGGCGCACACCACTGCAGGCTGCGAGTTGGGTTCTGCAAAACAACACAACAGGTGATGACGAGCAAGGCTGGGCGTGGCTTGATCAGTCGATCAAAACAAAAGAGACATTCCAAAATCTATCCGCCAAAGCAACTGCTTTGTATAGAGCCGGTAAGAAAGACGAAGCCTTTGCACTTGCCGAACAGGCAATTCAAAAAGGCAAAACTGACAAGGTCGATACCAGCGCTTTTGAGAAGCGATTGGCAGACATGAAGGCCGGCAAGATTTAGGTTCTTAAACTTCAGCGTCGAAAAAGGGAAGCGTGTTTGAGAGCTTCCCTTTTTTCTTTTGCGACAGGTATGTTGGGTTTTCTCTGTGCTTCCTCTGTGTCTCTGTGACTCTGTGGTAGGCCAAGATTCTTTATTAACCACAGAGCCACAGAGACACAGAGACCCACAGAGATTTCGTACTACCTGGCAGGCGGTTTACATACGCAAACGGCGAATGTAAGGTTAAGCCACTGCTATTCTGAGTCAGGTTGTAAAGGTTGGTCTACCGTGGGCGTTGCAAAGCTGACAGAACACAACACAATCACTCCAGACAGTAAATACGCACGAATCGAACGCGAACGTCGCTATCTCTTACGTGATCTGCCGGAAGGTCTGAGCAGAACTGATCCTCATCTGCAAATTACAGATAACTACATCACCGGTTCCAGGCTTAGGATTCGAAAAGTTCGTGATCCGAAAACAAACAAATGGGTTGTGAAGTTTACGCAGAAGTTTCCTGTTAACCCCAACGACTTGTCGCGCACAATTATTACCAACACTTACTTGAACGCTATCGAAGCTGAAACGCTGTCGGTGTTCAACTCGAATGAGATTCGTAAAAATCGCTATTACCTCGAGCGCGACGGTAAAAAATTCACGATCGACATGTTTCTTGGCGATTTGTTTGGTCTCGTAATGGCGGAAGTAAGTTTCGACACGGATGAAGAACTTGATTCCTTTCCCAAGCCGTCGTTTGCGCTTGCCGATGTCACTGATATCGAGTGTTTCAGCGGCGGCAAACTTTGTGAATTAACATTTACCGATGTGCGCGAAGAGATTCGACGACAGGGCTTCCTGACATCAAACGACTCTGCCGCACTGGCTTAACTCGAATGAAAAATCTATCTCGAGAGTTGCTTGTAAGTTTACTGATCGTGTTTGTCAGTCTTATTGGCTGTCGCAAATCGTCGAACCCCACACTAGCACCAGCGGCGAGTCCCAGCCCGGCAACACCGCAATCACAACTGAATCATCCCGAAGGCGGTGATGTCGCAACGGCCGGCGAGGTTAAGTACTTCAAAGGATCTATCGGCAGCTCTCTCGACTTGCAGATGAAGTTGAATCGTTCAAATGATCAACTAACGGGCAATTACTACTACGAAAAGGTTGGAACGAAAATCGATCTGCGTGGGACTCTCGATAAAGGTGGCAATGTCACGCTGGAAGAGTTTGACACTGCTGGTAAACAAACTGGTTTGTTCAAAGGAATCTGGGCGGTTGATGCGAGCGATGGCCTGGTGACCATTGCAGGTAATTGGTCAAAGCCTCCCGGAGATAAAGCTGCCGACAAAAAGACCGCATTCTCGATTCACGAAGAACCGATCTATTTGACAGGGAACGTAGATGTTGTCGCGAAGTCAATTAAGGAAAACAATAAGAAACTTGTCTACGAGATTTCAGTTCAATACCCTCAGTTAACTGGCGGCTCAAATCCGAATCTAGAAAAGTTCAACCAGGCTGTGCGCGGCTCGATGCTGAAGAAGGTCGCAGCATTTAAAAAGGAGATGGCTCCGCAACCTGACGCGGAGCCGAAGCCCGAGAATTCCATGGGCAGCGATTTGAACATCAGTTACAAAATCGAACTCGCTCAGGATGATCTTGTCAGCGTTACGTTTTCAGTTTCCAGTTATTATCAGGGTGCAGCTCATCCTAATTCGTTCTCGGAAGTCATAAACTACGACCTCAAGAACGGTAAGGTGTTGAAGCTGTCAGATGTTTTCAAGCCAGGCGTAAAATACTTGCAAGCGCTGTCAACGTACTGCGTAGCCGATTTAAAGAAGCAGTCGAAAGCGAAAGGCGCAGACGGGGCGCTCGACGACACCTCGATAAATACGGGCGCCGCACCGACGGCCAATAACTATCACAGTTGGTCAATTACAAAGCAGGGCTTGGGAATCAATTTCGACTCCTACCAGGTTGGACCTTATGCGGCGGGTCCGCAGTTCGTGAAAGTTCCTTACTCCGCGATTAAGGATCTGATCAATCCCGACGCTCCATTGGGCCAGTTTGCGAAGTGATCAGGTGTTCTTCGCAGGTAACAAATTGAACTGAAATTGAACAAGTCGGGAAGGGTGGTTTTACCCCCGCTGGCCTGGCCCGATCTGGTCCGCCGAGTTTTTGCAGTTGGGCAAGGTCAGCGGGGGTAAAACCACCCTTCCCGACTTGTTCGATTTGAAGGTTCTAGTTTGACCTAAGCTACGAGGCGCAGAGAAAACTGTAGGAGAGAACAACCTACGCTGCTTCCGCAACCTCAGTCTCTCGATAATCCCTGGCATGCGTTCGCATGAAGTATGCGGCGAGTAAAAATGCGACGAACATGATCGCGGCACCCGTCCAGAACGTAACGAACAATGAATGATCGCTCATGAAATGAGCGACTCCGTCGGCGCCTCGATGTGCAATGGAGCTGGCAATCAGCAGCGCTGCTATTGATGGTCCAACGGCGCGTGCCAAACTTGCGACCGACTGAGTCACCCCAAGAACAGTTCCCTGTTGTGCCGGCCCAACACTCTTAGAAGCCAGGCTCGTGAGGGCTGGCGTTGCCAAAGAGTTGCCCAACGAAAACACCCCGCCGCCAATCAGCAACCCAGCAAGCCCACCAGCTGCGGGTCCGACAAAGGGCACGGCAAACAAGCTGATCGCAAAACAGAAAGCACCAAAAATCACCAACGGTAGTTCGCCAAAGCGTTTGACCAGTTTGCCGATGAGTCCGCCTTGAATGACTACCGCGATGAGTCCGACGTAAGCGAAGAGGTAACCTGTATGTTGCGCGTCATAACCAAAACGAAACATCGTAAATAGTGAAAATGAAGTCGTCATGATCGAGAACGCAACGATAAATAGAAAATAGATTATCAGCACAAATCCCAGCTTTGGATCCTTCAACGATTGCAACAGCTCGGCGAGTCCTCGTCCCCCGGCCGCAGACTGTCGTGCTGGATGGTCCTTAGTGACGGTTTCCGGAAGCGTGAAGTAAAGCAACAGCGCATTCGCGAAGCACAGACCTCCGGCGAAAAAGAAAGGAACATGAATTCCCCATCGACTCAGTATTCCTCCAATCGCCGGTCCAAAGATGAACCCGAGTCCAAATGCGGCGCCAATCAATCCCATGCCCTTCGCGCGATTCTCCTTCGTCGTGATGTCGGCAATGTAGGCTTGAGCCGTCGAAATGTTTCCACCCGTTATGCCGTCGAGAATTCTGCCGGCAAAGAGCATCCAAAGCGTCTTGGCAAAACCGATAGTTAAAAACCCAATGCCGGTTCCGATAATTGAGATAAGCAGTACTGGTCTTCGTCCATACTTATCTGAGAGCCTGCCGAGGATCGGAGAAAAGATCAACTGCATGATCGAGTAAGAAGCAAACAGCAATCCTACAATTCGTGGAGTGGCATTAAAGACCGTTCCTTCGGCGTAGAACGGCAAGACAGGAATCACTATCCCGAAGCCGACAAGATCTATGAATACCGTCGTGAAGATTACGATGAGTGGAGAACGTTTCATGAGGCCAATGGTTTGGTTTGAATTTATCTGCGACCGCGGCTCGATGTTTTACCACTTGAGAGTGCTTTATCAACTGAAAGTTGGCCACCACCTGAAATAAGTAAAGCCAGCTCGACTCCAAGGATTGTCATCGGGTATTCGTAACCACGATTCGCGCTGAACAATCCATTTGGCCAGTGAACGCCTGCAATAGCAGTCAACATTACGCAGCCGATAAAAAAGGCGCCAACTCGTGTGAGAAATCCAAGGCCAACAAGGACCCCGCCGACAAATTCTGACAATGCTGCTGCCCCCAGCCATATCCATGTGGGTTTCATGAAAGAGAAGGGAGTGTTTCCCGCGATGAACTGGTTGAAGCCTGGACCACCCCACAAGCCAAGCACCTTTTGACTGCCGTGAGCGATCATGACCGTGGCTAATGCCAGACGAAGGGGAATGGTCACGAAGGTAGATGATGTCGCGATCAATTTGCGAAACATATCAGCGCCTCTCGATGGAAACGTTGCAGAGCGAGACAGATATTAGCAGGAAGAAGGTTGAGGGGCATGGAGGAAATAATTTCCTCGACGGGGGACGCGGCGACGGCGTGACGCGGAAACAATCTCTGCCCCCTTCCCGACCATGTCTAGTTGAGTGGAAGAGAATCCAAACCTAGCGCCCAACGGCCTGGGTCAGATGTTGAGCGATCACCTGCTTTGGTTGTGCGCCGATCAGACGGTCGACAAGTTTGCCATCTTTGAAAATGAGCATCGTTGGAATGCTTGAGATCTGATACTGCGAAGCAATGCGCGGATTCTCATCAACATTCAACTTGCCAATTCGATAACCGTTCTGCGCTTCAGCCGCGAGCTGATCAAGTACCGGAGCTATTGCTCGACAAGGTCCACACCATGGCGCCCACGCATCGACAAGAATAGGAGGACCTGTCGACTCAAGGACGTCTTGTTGAAAAGTCGCGTCCGTTATCGTGAAAGTTTTTCCGGCGAACGTGCTGGCCTCCAGCTTCGTTCCGCAACGTCCGCACTTCGCTTCACCTGTAACAAGTCGAGACTCGTCCACGCGGTTTTTAGCTCCACAGTTCTTACAAGTAACGATTTGCATGCGATCCATTTGACTACCCATTAATCGCAAAAGTTTCGCAGCGACATAGTCTTCCAGTGAGCTGCTCGGAAAATAGGAACTCCGTGCTGGGACCGCAGGCGTCCTCGCCTGCTCACAAATCCAACCCTGCGCGTTCTCGCTCACTTCGTAGTAACATCCCAACGTTTTCTTATTTATCCAGAGGTGACTCTAAACATGACGATTCCGCGATCGTTCTGGTTGTTGCTGGTGTTGTTTGTAAGTTGTATTGGAAGTGTTGCCCAGGTTAGCCCGACTCCGGCCACGGTGGATATTGCCTTCACGATTGGTATGTCTCGGCCACACACTCATATGTTTGAAGTAGACATTCGAATCAAACGTTCCAACCCGGCCGCCGTCGAGTCGCTAATCATGCCGGTATGGACACCAGGGTCTTACCTGGTCCGTGAGTTTGAGCGTAACGTTCAGGATTTCTCTGCGAAAGACGCAACGGGCCAGGCACTGAATTGGGAGAAGACCAACAAGAACACCTGGCGTATTACCACGAACGGCGTAACTGAATGGCATGCAACTTATCGAGTTTACGCTAATGAACTCTCGGTCCGAACCAGCGAACTCAACTCGGGCCACGCATCCTGGAATAATGCAAATCTGTTGATGTACCTGGATGGATTCTTAAAGAGTCCGTCAACTGTGCACGTGCTCGCGCCTGATGTTTGGAAGGTAGCAACCGGATTGCCACTTGCCCCTGGGCCGAAGAACACTTTTCGAGCAGAAAACTTCGACATACTTTATGACTCGCCGTTTGAAGCGAGTGATTTCAAAACCCTCGTGTTCAATGTAAAAGGAGTTCCGCATCGAATCGTGATTGATGGTGAGGGAAACTACGACGCGGAAAAGATGAGACGAGATGTGCAGAAGATCGTAGAAAAAGAAGTCGAGATCATGGGAGGCGAGGTACCGTACAAAGACTACACCTTCATTCTGCACCTGCGTTCAAATGCCGGAGGGGGCCTCGAGCATTTGAACTCGACTTCGCTTGGATACCCGCGCTTTGGTTTCAAGGTGGGACGTGAAGATCGGGCCACGTCGTCGGGTCCTAACACGACGCAACAGCCGGAGCGCGATTACAGGGGCTTCCTTTCGTTGGTGGCCCATGAATTCTTTCACCTGTGGAACGTCAAACGTATTCGACCAGATGCGCTCGGTCCGTTTGATTACACCGGGGAGAACTACACGAAAGTTCTCTGGGTTGCCGAAGGAATCACTGACTACTACGCCGACCTCGCGTTGCGTCGCGCTAATCTGATTTCCGATCGGGAGTTTCTGGCTGCGACGGCGAAATCGTTTCAGACATTGCAAAACACGCCGGGACGTCTGGTTCAGTCGGTTGAAGAATCGAGCTACGATTCGTGGATTAAGTATTACCGGCAGGACGAGAATTCCATTAACTCTCAAGTGTCGTATTACGAAAAAGGAGCGATCCTTGGATTGCTCCTCGACCTTGAGATCCGCAAACGAAGCAATGGAACGAAGTCACTAGACGATGTAATGCGTTATCTGTTGAGCGAGTATTTTAAAAAGGACCGCAACTATGGGCCAGGGGATTTTCAAAAGGCATGTGAGTTAATGGCCGGCTCGAGTCTGGAAGAGTTTTTCGCAAAGTATGTTCGCGCCCGGGGCGAGCTTGATTACAATGCTGCACTGAATGCTGCAGGTCTGCAGCTGGAAACGACGACGATCGGCGATGGAGAAAAGCCCGGGGAAAAGGTTTTCTTCGGCGCTGAAACAGCGTGGGAAGACAACCGACTGATCGTGCGCCGGGTTTATGCCGGCTCACCTGCATACGATCAGGGATTGAATACAGGCGATCAAATCATCGCGCTGAACAACATGCGCGTCACAAAAGAATTCTTCGACGCACGAATGGCAGAGAAGAAACCAGGTGACTTGATCAATTTGACCATCTTCCGATTCGACGATCTGAGTACTTTGCTAATCAAACTGGGAACTCGTACTGAAGGAACCTATCGCATCGTGCCATTGCAGAGTCAAACTGAGGCGCAGAAGCAGGTGTACAAAGCGTGGCTGGGGTTGTAATGACCTCGTTGATTGCCATTGATTTGTCGAACTTGAATCAAGACCAGACCTGATAAACAAAATGCCAACCTACGAAAACATTCGACTAGCCATTGACGACCGCGTGGCGCGCATCACTTTTTGTCGGCAGCCACTCAACATCTTCAACATCGCCATGATGAAGGAGATCAATGCTGCGCTTACAACCCTGTCCAGGGAAATACTCGTCGCAATCGTTTTTGATGCGGACAAGGAATGCCGTGCGTTTAGTGCTGGTGTCGCGGTCGAGGATCACATGCAGGAGACGGTTTATCAGATGCTCGACGCTTTTCACTCAATCTTTCGCTCACTTGAGCAGTTGGCAAGACCAACTATCGCGCTTGTCGATGGGCCGGCATTGGGTGGTGGCTGTGAACTCGTCTCAGCTTGCGACATAGTTATCAGTTCAGAGCGCGGTAAGTTTGGTCAGCCCGAAGTAAAGTTAGGGGTCTTTCCACCGGTTGCTGCGCTACTCTTGCCATCGATTATCGGTGACAAACGAGCGCGCGAAATGATTCTGACCGGGGAGATCATCGACGCCGTTGAAGCCGGTCGTCTTCGTCTGTGCAACCACGTGGTGCCTGTTGCTCATCTCGAACAGAAGTTGATGGAGGTGCTCTCGAAACTAAGAGAGCTGTCGGGTTCGGCGTTAGAATTCTCACGACGTGCATTGGACCTTGGGCGCAGCCAAACACTGGATGAGGCTTTGACAGCCGTCGAGAATATATATTTGCATGAACTGATGAAGTCGTATGACGCGAACGAGGGGGTCAATGCCTTCATGGAGAAACGCAAGCCTGTCTGGCAAAACCGGTAATACATGCACTCACGACATGCACATCGATCTACCTTACTTAGTTTGACACTCCTGGTTTGTGTCACTGTAACGCTGTGTCTTCCATCCTCCGCGCAAACAGGAAAAAATGAAAAGACAGGATCTCACTCGTCGCGTAGTCTCGGAGGTATGACTCCGGGCGCTCGGGCGCTTGTCGAAGAAGCAACCGTCAGAGTCTGCACTGAAGCCAAAATGGATCCGCGCAGCAGCATGGCGATCGACGACATGCAGGCTCGCCCATCGCTTCCTGTGCAAACACCAGAAGCACGTGCCGGTGCTGTTCGTGCTCAACGTCTGCTGCCGCTGGCGAAGAACCTGGTCATCGACGCTCTGAAACAACTTGTCATCGATTACGGCGTCCAAAATTCTCGCGGCCTCGGCGTGAAGGTTGCGCAGGGGATTGAACGTGTGCAGGCAGTAAGATCCGTTCGACCTGATGTGGAGTCGCGCGACAATGCGTCTGTGTTTCTTAGCCGGCCCCATACGATCACGTTCGGCACTATCTTTCTCGCCGGCTTGAGATCTGATGAAGGAATGATAAGCGTGTTGGCCCACGAGCTAATGCACATTGCTGATGGCGACCACGATAGTTTACGACTGCTGGTCTCGGCCGTGGGCACAAAAGCAAATTCATTGACAGGGATGGATATTCGTGGCCAACGAAGCGAGGAACTCACTTGCGACCTGGTCGGTGCGATGGCAGTCCGGGCCTATATCTCGGATACTCCGGGTTACGAATCGATCACGCGTCGACTATCTCGATCAATCGAGCACAACTGTGTCGACGTTGACGAGGGTGACGATGATCATCTCTCACCTCGTAATACGATTCGCGCGCTCCTATCTCTCAATCCAGTATTGGTTCGCGAATTGATCAACGATCGCGAAGAACCGTAATTTATACGAGCGGCTGCGGGGCAGTAGCCCGACCGTGAGCGAGGTTTGCGCATCGCTAAGGACGCCCTCCTTGACAGTCGGGCTACTGCCCCGCTTCCTACAACCAAAATTGACACGCTTCTCCACCCTAAATATCATCCTCCGCAACATGGGGACGGACCTCTACCTTTTGCTTCGCAACAGGAAAACAACGAGCTCATCTACTCTCACAATCCTGACTTTGTTGGCGTTGGTAGTTAGCTGTAAATCCATCATCGATCGACAGGCTGATGTGAGACCTCGAATTCTGCGCGATGTACCCGCACAGAATCTTGCGTATAGGTTGCAGCCGGACGTTTCACCGCCGTCCGAAGTAAAGAGCGACGATGCGGATAAGTTTGCTGCTGTCCAAAACGACTTCAATACACCAAAGCGGAAAGACGATGCGCTGATACGAACCGTTGTCTCGCCGGACGGTCGTCGCGTATTGGCTTTATACGGAACTACAGACGAACCGAGCTCGGCGTTTCGTATCGATCTCTATAACTCCGACGGAATGTTTTTGCGCAACATTATTCCACCCAGCATTTCTTGCGTCTTTCCGGAGACCGTCAGTTGGTCGCCTGATGGTTCGTTGATCAATTTCATCGCTCATCGTCGCGAGATGCCCTCGCCAAGCCCCACACCTTTAGAGGACACGCTACCGCAAGCAAGCGGGTCGCCGGTTCCTTCGCCTTCAGTCGCTCCGCTATTCGCGCCTGTTGCTACTTTCAATACGGAACAGATTTACGTTTGTAACCGCGATGGGAACGACCTGAAACCACTAACTTCGCGAGAAGGTCTCATCTACTTTTATTTCAACTGGGCGCCCGATGGTCACGCACTCGTAGCGTTGGCTTGCAAAGAAGATGAGTGGAATACGCGAGAGCGGCAGAACAAACTGCCAGCGGGAAGACCGCGTTTGATTGACCCAGATGGTAAAGAGCGTTTGTTGGACGATGGGTTGACTGATGCGTTACCCGTGTGGTCGCCTGATGCTTCAAAGGTAGCAACGGCGTTTGATACTGACGTTGCGGTTTATGATGCGGCGACTAGTAAACCGACGCAGGCACGTGTGCCGCTCGGCGACCAACTGATTACTGCATCGGTTGCTTATGAACAGAAGACGGCAAGTAAGAAAGCCGAGGCTCCGAAGAACGCAAACAGTAAAGTGAACCCGTCGCCAACGCCCGTGTCAGCCCAACCTTCGACACCTGCATCCTTTAATCCAATTGTGCGACTTGAATGGCCTTCACCGGAGCGTCTCTACTTCCAAACAGCGTACGTCCGGATAATGCCCAGCGAGGCAATTAATACGTTTCAGCGTTGGCACTTGCTGAGTTTGAGCGCGCAGGCGGCAGTATTGAAGTAGATGCTGGGAGTGAAGGGGTTCTTTGATGTCCGATATGTTTTAGCTTGTCGGAGGGTAGTTGAGTTAATGGTCTCAGACCGACAAGCTAAACCATATCGGAAACACTGCACCAAACATCCTCTGTCGGCGCACTTTTGGAACCACCACCAGTTTTCGCTACAATCCGCCGCTGCAGTAGCAAAGCCAGTGTGCCCCTGTAGCTCAACGGTTAGAGCAGCAGACTCATAATCTGTTGGTTCGGGGTTCGAATCCCTGCGGGGGCACCAATCAACTAGCGAGTGTTCTTAGATTCATGACATCGTGTTTTTAACTGTTGTGAACTCAAACCTCACGTGGCGCAAAGCTCGGCCGATCCTCCTTGAAGTTTCCCGCCCGCCTAAAACGTCAGGCAAGTACCGATCGACTTAAACATCCCAAAACTTTGCCCATCTGAAGTCGGATATGCTTTAATCCGCGCCTACTAGTCATCTAAGTAGCGAGATGAGACTCTGCAGAACGTGAGTTCTCTGAGAACCCTTAACCCTTCTAACTTTGGGGGTTCAAAAAATGGAAGCGAAATGGCTGATCACTAGTGTTTACCCACCAATCAATCCGGAACGTCTACGAAAGATAATTGAGCCAACTGGGAAGGCCTTCAACGAGCAAGGCGCAAAGGCAGAGCGCATGGGCGAGGTTTATCGCACTCACGTGATTCTCCTTGCCGCTTTTCTGTGCCTCTGCAGCAGCATTGTTGTGCTCGCACAAGCGCCCAGTTCCGACTACACCAATGATCTGCCGTCGGTCGAACGCGTAAAGGCAGAGATCAAGGGCTTGGATCCCACCGATACCCTCGCGCGCCAGGTGGCAGTTTTCACTTATCTTCAGGCGTATATCGATCGCATCAAAGTGAACCGTAGCTCTCG
>Ga0163163_10004197_pt1 | contig 12275 bp, 12 predicted proteins | sample S65metaG_FD_119766 | JGI IMG/M metagenome (GOLD analysis project Ga0163163, IMG submission 119766) | Switchgrass rhizosphere microbial communities from Kellogg Biological Station, Michigan, USA - S6-5 metaG | ecosystem: Host-associated > Plants > Roots > Rhizosphere > Soil | place: USA... | reverse complement strand
GATGGCCAAGACGACAGCGGTCTTGCAGGAGTTGTCGAAGGCGCGGCTGCCGTTCGTTTCGATACTGACCGATCCGACGATGGGCGGCGTGTCGGCGAGCTTCGCGATGATCGGCGATGTGGTCATCGCCGAGCCGGGCGCGCTGATCGGCTTTGCGGGCCCGCGAGTGATCGAGCAGACGGTCCGCGAAAAGCTGCCGGAAGGATTCCAGCGCGCCGAGTTTCTGCTGGAAAAAGGCGCGATCGACATGATCGTTGACCGGCGAGCGCTGAAGGACGAACTGCCGAGACTGCTGACCTTGTTGCAGCGGCAGCCGCTGCCGACCGGCTGACGCGCAATCCCCGGCGCATCCCGCGCCGCCGCCCTGTGAGTCCGCCCTCCACCCTTGCCGAGTGGCTCGCGTATCTCGAAACACTGCACCCGAAGACGATTGCGCTGGGCCTCGAGCGCGTGGAGAGCGTCGCCTCGCGGCTGAATGTGAAGCCGGTCTGTCCGGTGATCACCGTCGCCGGGACCAACGGCAAGGGCTCGACGTGCGCGCTGCTGGAGCAGATGCTGCTCGCCGACGGTTACCGCGTCGCGATGTACACGTCGCCGCACCTGTTGCGCTACAACGAGCGCGTGCGCATCGATGGCGTCGAGGCGAGCGATGCCGCGCTGCGCGATGCTTTCGCCGCGGTCGAGGCTGTGCGCGCCGGGACGCCGCTCACCTATTTCGAATTCGGTACGCTTGGCGCGCTGTGGCTGTTCGCCCGGCAAAAGCTCGACGCGCTGATCCTCGAAGTCGGCCTCGGCGGGCGTCTCGACGCGGTCAATGTGGTCGATCCCGATGTGGCGGTGGTCACGACGGTCGCCATCGACCATGTCGATTATCTCGGCGCCACGCGGGAGGACATCGGTCATGAAAAGGCCGGCATTTTCCGCCCTGCCAAGCCGGCGATCTGCGCCGACCCCAACCCGCCGTCGTCGCTTATCGCGCACGCAGCGGCGATAGGCGCGACGCTGGTGCGCATCGGCCGCGACTACGGCTACACCGCACAAAGCGCGCAATGGGATTACTGGGGACCGGGCGGAGCGCGGCATGGCCTGCCTTATCCGGCGCTGCGGGGCAACTATCAGCTGGCCAATGCGTCGACCGCACTGTGCGCGGCCGATGCCTTGCGCGATCGGATTCCGTTGTCGATGGGCGCGGTGCGCGCCGCGCTGGTCGGAATCGAATGGCCGGGCCGCTTCCAGGTCCTTGCCGGCCGTCCGGTGACTGTGCTCGACGTCGCGCACAATCCGCAGGCGGCGCATGCGTTTGCCGACAATCTCGGCGGGATGGGGTTTCATCCGCGGACGATCGCCGTTTTCGGCATCATGTCGGACAAGGACATCGATGCGGTGATCGCGCCGCTGATTCCGCGCGTCGATCGCTGGGAGGTCGCGACGCTGCCACCGCCGCGAGGTTCGAGCGCCGAGGCGTTGAGACAACGGCTGCAAGACGCCGGCGTCGCTCCCGGCGCGGTGCGCGAGCACGTCGACCCCGCGGCCGCTTACCGCGCGGCGCGCGAGGAGGCGGCAGAAGCTGATAGAATTATCGTTTTTGGCTCGTTTCTCACCGTCGCCGCGGTGCTGGCGGCGAAGAAGCGAAGCGGTCAGGCCGGGGAACCTGCACGATGAATCGCCGTTGCATATCAGCGTTTGAACTGCCTGCCTTGCCGCGGCAGGGCGATTGCCGATTCTGCTTGATTCGACCCCGTCCAACCCCAACTGAAGCGAATGGCGACCCGTCCCGAGATTGCCGATCCCGCAGTCGATGAACTCAAGCGGCGCGCACGCCGCCGGCTCGTGGGGGCGGTCGTACTCGCGCTGGCGGCGGCGGTGATGCTGCCGATGCTGCTGGAGAGCGATCCCAAGCCGCTGGGCAACGACGTATCGATCCAGATCCCACCGATCGATCAGGGAAAATTCGTTGCGCCCTCGCCGTCCGGCAAGGGTGCCGAGAACAAAGGCGCGACCGAGACACCGTCTGCCGCGCCGACGGCGAGCGCCGGCAGCGCCGCGCCGGCGCCCGAGCGCACGCTGGCGGCCGCCGAGCAGCGCGTGCTCGGCCAGTCCGGTGCGAACCGCGCACCGGCGATCATGTCCTCGGCCCCCGAGGCGATGCGGCCTCAGACGCCCGTGGGTGCGCCTGCGAGCGCGGCGCCGACCGCGAAAGCCGGAGCCGAGTCTGCGCCAGCGACCAGCGGCGCGCTGTTCGTACAAGTGGCGGCGTTGGCCGATAGTCAGGCGGCCGCCGATCTGGCTGCCAAACTGCTGGCGTCCGGCTTCCCGGCTCGCGTCGAGCCGGTCACCACTCGCCAGGGACCGGTGCAGCGCGTGCGCGTCGGCGGCTATTCGTCACGCGAAGCGGCCGATATCGCGCTCGCCAACATCAAGGCCGCTGGCTACGGCAACGCGATCATCACGCCATGACCGCATTCGACTTCGTCGTCGTCGGGATCATCGGCCTGTCGACCGTATTCGCCTTCGCGCGCGGGTTCGTGCGCGTGGTGATTTCGCTGGCGGCGTGGGTCGTCGCGCTGGTCGCCGCATTTCAGTATGCCGATGCGCTCGCCGCGTGGCTGCCGGCGCTTGGCGACGCGCCGCGCGTACGGTACATCGGCGCGTTTGTGCTGATCATCGTCGTCGTGCTGCTCGTCGGCGCGCTGCTCGGCTGGCTGCTGTCGCGGCTGGTGCGCGCGGTTGGCCTGGGCTTCCTCGACAGGTCGCTGGGCGCGGTGCTGGGTCTCGCTCGCGGACTGCTGATCGTCGTCATCGGCGTGCTGATCGCCGGCCTGACGACCTTTCCTCAGCAGGAGTGGTGGCGCCATGCGATGTTCGCGCCCGCGCTGGTCGATGCGGCTCTGAGTCTGAGGCCCTGGCTGCCGCAGGGATGGGCCCAGCAGCTCGCCTTTCCGAAGCCCGAGAAGAGGTCAACCAAGCAGGTCCTCCAGGCGGGAGCGACCTAGTGGCTATCTGCGGGGCAGGGCACTGACATGTGCGGAATCATCGGCGCCGTCACTCATACGCCCGTCAACCAGCTGCTCTATGACGGGCTGCTGCTGCTGCAGCATCGCGGCCAGGACGCGGCCGGCATCGTGACCAGCGAAGGCCCGGTCTTTCACATGTACAAGGGCCCGGGATATGTGCGCGACGTGTTTCGCACGCGCAACATGCGCGAGCTCATGGGCAATACTGGTATCGGCCATTGCCGCTACCCGACGGCCGGATCGGCCTCCTCCGACCTCGAATCGCAGCCGTTCTACGTCAACTCGCCGTTCGGCATCACGCTCGCGCACAACGGCAACCTGACCAACAGCGAGGCGCTGAAGCGCGAGCTGTTCCAGCTCGATTTTCGCCACGTCAACACCAACTCCGATTCGGAGGTCCTGCTCAACGTGCTGGCACTCGAGCTCGAGCGTGCCGCGCATCATGCCAAGCTCGACGCCAACGCGATCTTCGCCGCGGTCGCAGCGGTGCACAAGCGGTGCCGCGGCGCGTATGCGATCGTCGCGATGATCGCCGGCTACGGATTGCTCGCTTTTCGCGATCCGTTCGGCATTCGGCCGTTGATCATCGGCATCAACGAATCAATGGGCGGCACCGAATACGTCGTCGGCAGCGAATCGGTCGCCCTCGAGGCGCTGGGCTTTTCGGTGCTGCGCGACGTGGCGCCGGGCGAAGCGATCTACGTCGACCAGACCGGCAAATTCCACGCGCGGCAGTGCGCGGAGAATCCGCAGCTGATGCCTTGCATCTTCGAGTTCGTCTACCTCGCCCGGCCGGACTCGGTGATCGACGGCGCGTCGGTCTACGAGTCGAGATTGCGGATGGGCGGCGAGCTGGCGAAGAAGATCCGCGGCATGCCCGAGGCGCAGGATATCGACGTCGTCATTCCGATTCCCGACTCCAGCCGGCCGTCTGCGCTGGAGCTCGCCAACTCGCTGGGGCTCAAGTATCGCGAGGGCTTCGTCAAGAATCGCTATATCGGCCGCACGTTCATCATGCCCGGGCAGGCGATCCGCCGTAAGTCAGTGCGCCAGAAGCTCAACCCGATGGGCATCGAATTCAAGGACAAGGTCGTGCTGTTGGTCGACGACTCGATCGTGCGCGGGACGACCAGCCGGGAGATCGTGCAGATGGCGCGCGAGGCCGGCGCGCGCAAGGTTTATTTCGCTTCGGCCAGCCCGCCGGTGCGCTATCCGAACGTCTATGGCATCGACATGCCTACCGCGCGCGAGCTGGTGGCGACCGGACGCACCGAAGCCGAGATCGCGAACGAGATCGGCGCCGATCTCCTGATCTACCAGGATCTCGAGGCGCTGAAGCGTGCGGTGCGTGGCGCCAATCCGCGGCTGAAGGAATTCGAGGCTTCGTGCTTTGATGGCTACTACGTCACCGGCGACGTCACCGCCGATTACCTGTCGCATCTAGCGCGCGAGCGCGACGAGACGCGGGGCGAAAGCGAGGAATCGCTGCTCGCCGCCGGCTGAAGCGGGCATTGACTGATCCGCGGTTTGCGGCGATACTTCAAACCAGAGCGCCGATTTGAATCGGAGTTGCCGGCAACGGCGGCTTCACAGCTTGCGGGCGCTATACAAATTCAGCTAAAGCGAGGCGACGAATCGATCCGGGGCCCGTTTAGCGCAAGCTGACGGGCCTTTTTGCTGGAGCGATCCGATGTCGCGCAAGACCGGATTCACCACCTCGATTCTGCACGCCGACCGCGAAGCCGCCGTCGAGCACGGCGCTTTGCACAAGCCGCTGCACCTGTCGGTAGCCTATGGCTATCGCGACGCGCGCGAGCTGGCCGCGGTATTCCAGGGCCGGGCGCAGGGCTACGTTTACGGCCGGCAGGGCAACCCGACCACCGCCGCGCTCGAGGAAAAGATCAACCGCATGGAGGACGGGGTCGCAACCGTGTGCTTCGGCACTGGCATGGCCGCGATCGGTGCCATCCTGCTCGCGCTGCTGCGAGAGAACGATCACGTCGTCTCCAGCGCGTTCCTGTTCGGCAACACCAACAGCATGTTCAACACCCTAGCTACGCACGGCGACCGGGTGAGCTTCGTCGATGCGACCAGTGCCGACGCCGTCGAGGCGGCGTTGACGCCGGAAACGCGCATCGTATTCGTCGAGACGATCGCCAATCCGCGGACTCAGATCGCCGACCTGGCGCGGATCGGCGAGCTCTGCGCCGCGCGCGGCGTCGTCTACGTCGTCGACAATACGATGACTTCGCCGTACCTGTTTCGTCCGAAAACGGTCAAGGCCGCGCTGGTCGTCAACGCGCTGACCAAATACATCGGAGGTCATGGCAACGCGTTGGGCGGCAGCATCACCGACACCGGCGGCTTCGACTGGACGCGCTATCCGAACATCTACGACGACTACAAGGGGCCCAAGCCCGAGCTTTGGGGCATTACGCAGATCAGGAAAAAGGGCCTTCGCGACTGGGGCGGCACGCTGGCCGCCGAGCCCGCGCATCACCTCGCCATCGGTGCGGAGACGCTGGCCTTGCGCATGCAGAGGCAATGTGCGAACGCGCTTTCGCTGGCGCGCTTCCTCGAGGCGCGGTCCGAGGTGCGCGCCGTCTACTATCCGGGATTGGCCTCGCATCCGCAGCACCGGCTGGCGGGCGAACTCTTCACCGATTACGGCGCACTGCTGTCGTTCGAGCTCGATCCGGCGCTCGACTGTTTCGATTTTCTCAATCGCCTGCGCTGCGTCGTCCTTTCGTCCAACCTAGGCGACAACCGGACCTTAGCGATTCCGGTCGCGCACACGATTTTTCACGAAATGGGCGCGGAACGGCGTGCGAGCATGGGCATCGCCGACTCGCTTATCCGCCTTTCCGTCGGCATCGAGGACTGCGACGACCTGATCGCCGACTTCGCGCGGGCGCTGGGCTGATGCCACCGCGCTTTCAGCGTCTGCCGCCCTCGTACGACCGCGCCTCGGCCCCCTGTTCATCAACGAAGAGGTAGCTCGCGCGGTCGTACCAGTCAGCGAGCACCAGGCGCTCGCGGCGCACATCGTCGACCACGTGCTCGTGTCGCGCCGGACGATGGGTATGGCCGTGAATGAGGCGTGACACGCGGTGCTCGCGCAGCGCCGCGACGACGGCGTCGTCGCTGACATCCATGATCGTCTCCGCCTTGCCGCGGTTGGCTCGACGGCTGGCGCCGCGCAGCATTGCGCCGATGCCGCGGCGCGCGAACCAGGGCAGCGCCAGGAAGCGGCGCCGGTGCGCGGGATCCGCCCACCACGCGCGATAGCGCTGGTATTTCAAGTCGTCGGTGCAAAGCTGATCGCCGTGCATCAGCAGCGTCGGCGTGCCATGCAACGGATGAACGATGGCGTCGGGCAGTAAGGTGCCGCCGGCGGCTCGCGCGAAACGCTCGCCCAGCAGAAAGTCCCGATTTCCATGCTGCAAATAGACGCGAACGCCGGCGTCCGCGCTCGCCGCCAGCGCGGCGGCGACATCGGCCGCCAGCGGGTCGCGCAGCTGGTCGTCGCCGAGCCAGATGTCGAACAGGTCGCCCAGCACGTACAACGCAGCGGCTTCGCGCACTGGACCGGCGAGCAAGGCCTGGAACGCCTCGACCAGCGCGGGGCGCTCGCGCGACAAGTGAAGGTCGGAGACGAACAGCGTCGGCGCCATCGGCGGCTATCGGCCTGGACGCTCGTCGGCGCTGGGCGGCCCTAACTCTCGACGACTTCCGCGCGCTCGATCACCACGTCCTCGGTTGGCACGTCGTCGTGACCGCCGCGCCGGCCGGTCGCAACGCCCTTGATGCGATCGACGACGTCCTTGCCCGAGACGACGCGGCCGAACACGCAATACCCCCAGCCATTCGCGTCCGGCGAGCGATGATTGAGAAAGGCGTTGTCGGCGACGTTGATGAAAAACTGCGCGGTCGCCGAATGCGGATCCGACGTGCGCGCCATCGCGACGGTGTAACGGTCGTTCTTGAGTCCGTTCTTGGCCTCGTTCTCGATTGGCGGCCTGGTCGGCTTCTGGTTGAAGTCGGTGCCGAAGCCGCCGCCCTGGATCATGAACCCGTCGATCACGCGATGAAAAATCGTGTGGTCGAAGTGTCCGGCGCGCGCATACGCCAGGAAGTTGGCCGCACTTTTCGGCGCGCGCGCCTCGTCCAGCTCGATGGTGATCGCGCCGTGGTTGGTGTGCAGGATCGTCGTGGTCATTGCTATGGCGTCACGACGGTCGCGCTGTTGATGATCACACGCTCGACTGGAACGTCCGTCGGGAACGGTCCGCCGCTGCCGGTCGGCGCCGTCGCGATCTTGTTGACCACGTCCATGCCCTGGACCACCTTGCCGAACACCACGTACCCGTAGCCCTGCGGCGTTGGCTCGCGGAAGTTGAGTGACTTGTTGTCGTTGACGTTGATGAAAAACTGCGCCGTCGCCGAGTTGGGGTCGGACGTGCGCGCCATCGCAATGGTTCCGGGGACGTTGGCCAGTCCCGCCTTGCTGCTCTGCTCGGCCTCGTTCTTGACCGGCGGCCGAGTCGGCTTCTGCTTGAAGTCGGTAGTGAACCCGCCGCCCTGGATCATGAAGCCCTTTATGACCCGGTGGAATTGCGTGCCGTCGTAGAACTTGGCGTTGACGTAGGCGAGGAAATTCTCCACCGTCTTGGGCGCTGCGGCCGGGTCGAGCTCGATGCGGATCTTGCCCGCGGTCGTGTCCAGGTCGACCTGCGGGTTGGCGGCTTGCGTCTGAGCGCCGGCAGCGAGACCGATTGCCGTGATCGCGATTGTGATGAGGTGACGAAACATTGGTGACTCCTTCGCTAGGATTTCGATGACCGTCGCGCACTACGCGCGACGGGACGAGCTACTTCTTCGGCTTGGGCTTGGCCGCGGGCTTCGGGACAACGGGCTTAGGCGGGGTTTCCGACGGTGGCACGGTGAACAGCTCGCGCACCAGCTTGAGCTTCGCTTGCGCGCTCTTGTTGCCCTTGTCGAGCGTGGTCGCCCGCTCAAATTCGGCGACGGCGAGCCGCGAATAGACATCGCCCAGATTCTCGTGCGCGATCGCATAGTCCGGATTGATCACAAGCGCGGCCTGGAGTTCAATTCGCGCCTTGTCGTAGCTGCCGCGCTTGGCCCAGATTACCGCCAGATTATTGTGCGGCTCGGGCAGCTCGGGGTAATCCTCGGTCAGGCCCTGGAACGTCGCGATCGCCTCATCGCCGTCGCCCTCGTCGGTTTCGATGACGCCTCGGATGAAGCGCGCCTGCGGATTCTTCGCATCGCCGGCAAGGACGGCATCGACCTTGCTGCGCGCCTCATCGTATTGACCCTCGCGGACCAGCTTCGCGGCAGCGGCGAGCTCGACCGACAAGCCGGGCGGCGGCGCGGGCTGGGTGATCGACGAGCTCGGCGGCGGCGGCGGCGCCTGCTGGGCGAGTGCGGCGCTGCAGACGACGACTCCGGCGATGGCGAGCCACGGGCGTGCGGACATGGATTAGGACTGCCTGGGACCGGATGGAACGGGCAATTCTAGCAGAGCCCCGTGTGGGCTTCAGCGGCGTAAAAGAGCCTCCTGGTGGCGCGCCTGCCGCAGTCGCTCGATCGTCGCATCGATCAGCTTTCGCGAAACGCTGATCGGCGAGGGCAGCTGCGGCAGCGCGTCGATCGAGAACCATTGCGCATCGGCAATCTCGGCGTCGCAGGGACGCATGTCGCCGCCCGCATATTCGGCGGTGTACGCGATCATCAGCGAGTGCGGGAATGGCCACGCCTGGCTGGTGAAATAGCGGAGGTCGCGGACCTCGATGCCGACTTCCTCGAGCACCTCGCGATGGATGCAATCCTCGATCGACTCGCCGGCCTCGACGAATCCGGCCAGCGCGCTGTACATCGCCCCGGGGAAGCGATTGGCGCGCGCCAGCAGCAGGTCGAAGCCACGGGTGACCAGGACCATCATCGCCGGCGAAATGCGCGGATAGGCGATGTGACCGCAAGCCGTGCATTCCTTCGCGCGCTCACCCGGCTTGTCGCGCATCGCCGCGCCGCAGCGGCCGCAGAAGCGGTGGCTGCGGTCCCACTCGGAGATCTGGAACGACCGGCCCGCCAGCGCGAGCTCCGCCTCCGGCAATTGCAGGAACAGCGAGCGCAATCCGCGCCACTGCCAGCCGTCGATGTCCGGCGAATCGCTGGCGACGTGGAAGGCAATGCAGTCGGTGCCGCGGTAGCGGCCCAGATAGTGACGCACGCCGTCGATGCCCAGCCGGACGACATCGGCCAGCGTCGGCAAAGTTGGTGGCTCGGCCGCCCGCGCAAGTATCCGATCGTCGCGCCAGACAAAGCAAATCGCGTTGCCCGCGAGCCCGGCCGGCATCACGACGCCGGGCTCGAACCCGGCGGGTGTATTCATCAGGGGACTGGCCTCAACGGAGGAACCGCTCGTCCTTCCCGATGACCGTCAGCTCGACGAATTTCGAGCCGTTGTGGCTGGTCGGCGTGAACGTGATCCAGTAGCCGCCGAGGTCGAAGTCGCGCAGCGTTTCCATCGCGTTGATGAATCGCTCGCGCGTCAGTTCGCCGCCGGTGCGGCGAAGGCCTTCGACCAGCGTCTTGGCGGCGATGAATCCTTCCAGGCTGGTGAACGAGTACTCCTGCTTCTTGGTCGACGCCTCGAACAGCTGCTGGTACTCCTTGACCACCGGGGCCGAGAAATTCCACGGGAAGGGCACCACCTGCGATATGCCGACGCCGCGTCCTTCGAGGCCGGTCTCGTGCGCCAGCGCCTTGCTACCCACGAACGACACGTTCATGAATTGCGGGTTGAAGCCTGCCGCCCGCATCGCCTTGATGAACGCGGCGCAGGACTTGTACGCCGAGATCATGATGATCGCCTGCGGTTCGACCTTGGAGATCGATTTCACGGCGGCGGTGACATCGACGGTGTTGCGCTCGACAGTGCCGGTCGCGACGATCTTCAGGTTGCGCTTGTCCATTGCGCGCTGAACTCCGGCAAGACCGGCCTTGCCGTAATCGTCGTTCTGGTAGAAGACGGCGATCTTGTCGAGCGTCTGCCCGGTCATCTGCGCGACGATCTTGTCGGTCTCGTCGAAATAGCTGGCGCGGATGTTGAATATGTAGCGATTCAGGGGGTTGCGCAGCGATTCGGCGCCCGTGAACGGGCCGACGAATGGAACGCGCGACGCGGTGAAAATCGGCTTCGATGCATTGGACGTCGGCGTGCCGACGTAGCCGAACAGCAGGAACACTCCGTCGTCGATCAGTTTCTTGGTATTGGCGGCGGCCCGGTCGGGCTCGTAGCCATCGTCGAGCGAGCGCAACTCGATCTTGCGCCCGTTGATGCCGCCGGCGGCGTTGATTGCCTGGAAATAGGCCAGCGCGCCGGCGCGCATTTCGGTGCCGAGCTCCATCGCCGGCCCCGAGAACGCTGCCGACTGCCCGATCAGGATCGAGGTCGGCGTGATGCCCGGATCGGCGGCCCGCGCCTGATGAAAACCCGCGACCAGCGCCAGCGCGAACAGGGACTTGAGCAGTCTGTTCATCTTCCTCCTCGAAGGGTCTCGGTCTAACCGCAGCGACCGGCGTTTCGCCACGAGCCTCGTCCTATCATAGGGGATTCCCGTGGGCATGGGAAACATCCGGGCCTGTTTGCACGTCGGAGCCGGTGTAGCGACGGGTATAATCGCAACAATCGATACCGGATCCAAAGAAAAGAGCGCCAATGGAAGCCGAACGCCTGAATCAAATCGCTAATCAGCTCGCCGATCTGCAGCATCGCGCCACCGATCTGCGGAGGTATCTTTGACTTCGATGTGAAGGCATCGCGCTTCGAGGAAGTGGCGAGGGAGCTCGAAGACCCGCACATCTGGGAAACGCCCGAGCGCGCGCAGCAGCTCGGCAAGGAAAAAAAACAGCTGGAGATGGTTGTCGACAGCCTTCGCCGGATCGATCGGACGCTCAAGGACACCACCGAGCTGTTCGAGCTGGCCCGAGGCGAGGAGGACGACGCGACGCTCGACGTCCTGGAACGCGACGCCGCTGGCGTCGCCGCAACGGTCGAGGATCTCGAGTTCCGCCGGATGTTCCACAATCCGATGGACCCGAATTCCTGTTTTATCGACATCCAGGCAGGCAGCGGAGGCACCGAGGCGCAGGATTGGGCGGCGATGCTGCTGCGCATGTACCTGCGTTACTGCGAGCGTCGCGGCTACAAGACCGAGATCCTCGAAGAGTCGCCGGGCGAGGTCGCGGGCATCAAGAGCGCCAGCGTCAAGGTGACCGGCGACTACGCATTCGGCTATCTCCGCACCGAGACCGGGGTCCACCGGCTGGTGCGCAAGAGCCCATTCGATTCGAACGCGCGCCGCCATACGTCGTTCGCCAGCGTGTTCGTCTACCCGGAAGTCGACGAGACGATCGAGGTCGAAATCAATCCGGCCGACATACGCATCGACACGTTCCGCGCGTCGGGCGCCGGCGGCCAGCACATCAACAAGACCGACTCGGCGGTGCGAATCACGCATCTGCCGACCAACATCGTCGTGCAGTGTCAGAACGACCGCTCACAGCATCGCAACCGCGCCGAGGCGATGGCGATGCTCAAGTCGCGCCTGTACGAGCTGGAACTGCGCAACCGTCAGGCCGAGCAGCAGAAGCTCGAGGACGCCAAGACCGACATCGGCTGGGGTCACCAGATCCGAAGTTACGTGCTCGACCAGTCACGCATCAAGGACCTGCGCACCAACGTCGAGGTCGGCAACACGCAGGCGGTGCTCGACGGCAATCTCGATCCGTTCATCGCGGCGAGCCTGAAGCAGGGGGTGTGAGGTGAGCGAGAAGAGCGACGCGTCGGTTCCGCCGGCGGACGAGAACCAGATCATTGCCGAGCGACGCGGCAAGCTCAGTGCATTGCGCACGCGCGGGAACGCCTATCCAAACGATTTTAACCGCGACGCGCTCGCCGGCGAGCTGCATGACGCGCATGGCCAGAAAACGCACGAGGAGCTCGATCGACAGGCCATCACGGTATCGGTCGCGGGGCGGATGCTGCTCAAGCGGGTGATGGGTAAGGCGAGCTTCGCCACGCTGCAGGACATGAGCGGCCGTATCCAGCTGTACATCACGACCGATGCCCTGGGCGCCGAGGCGCACGACGCTTTCAAGCACTGGGATCTGGGCGATATCGTCGGCGCGCGCGGCGCGCTGTTCAAGACCAAGACCGGCGAGCTGACGGTCAAG
>Ga0163163_10004195_pt1 | contig 12282 bp, 11 predicted proteins | sample S65metaG_FD_119766 | JGI IMG/M metagenome (GOLD analysis project Ga0163163, IMG submission 119766) | Switchgrass rhizosphere microbial communities from Kellogg Biological Station, Michigan, USA - S6-5 metaG | ecosystem: Host-associated > Plants > Roots > Rhizosphere > Soil | place: USA... | reverse complement strand
TCGGCGAACACCTCTTCGACCTCCCGATGATCGGTGATGACGTCGTCGACGATGTCCTGCTGGTGTGCGGTGGTCATGGCCCCTCCTCGATTCGTGGTTGCGAGCTACCCCGGATGCCGCCGCTTAAACGCACAGCGCGTTCACGGTGACGAGGCTCGACACAACGGCCATAATCGGGGGCGTGGAGCGGCGACGAGATGGTAAGGAACGCCAGGACCCGATGGCCCTTCTCCAGGAGCTCCCGGCGTTGGTCGTGCTGGAACGGTTTCCGGTCCCGGTGCTTGCGATCGACGAGCAGGGCAACATCCTGTTCGCGAATGCGGCGTTCGGCGAGATGCTCGGCTACCCACCCGATGCGGTCAAGGCGTTGCAGTTCCGGCAGATCTTCCACACGCTGCCCGCTGATGATTCCGCTGTTTCTGTGGTGCGCGCCCACGCGGAGCTGATCGTGGAGCTCCTACACCAGGACGGCTCCATCGTTCGTGCCCGGATGAGCAAGTCAGCCCTGCTGCGCGGAAATGACCCCCTGGCGTTGGCCACGTTCCAGGACCTGACCGAACGACTATGGGTTGACGAGATTTAGTCACTCGGCCAGCGGCGCAGGGGAGTGCCGCATCGATTCGCGCGCCAGAAACTCCTCGAAATACGCCAGCGATTCTTGGCTCACGATCCCAGGCAGCAGCACCTGCCAAGCCCGAGCCACCCGCTCCAACACATCGGTTCCCGCGGTAATCGCGCTCGCCAGCAATTCCACCCCGAGCATGGCGCCGATGATCGTCTCGCCGATCGCCTGCGGGTCGAGCTCAGCACGCACGTCGCCCTCGTCGATGGCCTGACGCGTGCGCTTCGTCATCTCGGCCGTCCAACCGCCATATGTCCGTTCGGCCACATCGTTGAATTCACCGAAGGCCCGCAAGAGTTGTGTTCCGCTGCGGGCGATCTGGTCGGTGAGCATCAGGTCGGCAACGACGAACACCCCGTGGATCATGCTTTCGAGTGCCGGCGCCGAGGAGCTGGAGATGCTCAGGAAAGCCTCGGCGAGGCGTGTGCCGGCCTCTTCGATGATCGCGGTCGCCAGCGATTCTTTTGAATCGAAGTGGTAGTAGAGGGCGCCCTTCGTCATCTCTGCTCGGTCGATGATGTCGCCCAATCCGGTAGCCGGATAACCGATTTCGTTGAAGAGTTCGACCGCTGATGTGATGATCTTTTTGCGAGTAGCCTCGGATCGCGCTTGGCGCACCATCGTCCGCGTACCTCCGGAGGTTCCGTCGGCCTATCCAGGGTGGGCTACGGCCTGAAGGGCATCCTAACCCAGAGCATCCGCCGCTAGCGGTGTCGCCTTCTTTTGCGCAACGGCCGTGCGCCGCTTGATGAACTGACTGAGATAGTCAATCCGGTCAGGTTTGACGAAGCCGGGTAGCACGAGCGCCCAGACGTTCTCCAGGTCGCACAGAAACTGGTCGGGCTCAGCGAGATTGCTTGTCTGGCGCAGACCGAGGTACATCGACACCAAGAGCTTCGCGATGCCATGCGCATCGCGGTCGGCGATGATGTCGCCGTCTTTGATGGCCTTGCCTGCGATCGCGGCGAACGCGTCCACCCACTGCCCCAGCACATCTGCTTGCAGACCGTCAGTGCGGCCAATGGACTCAAGGAGATTCAAGCCGGCGCGGGCGATCTCGTCGCCGATGTCTTCGATCGCGACCAGGTACACGATGTCGATCAGCGTCTCTAGCCCCGAAAGCTTGCGCGCCAGCAGCTCGTTGACCGACGCCGACGCCAGCACGAATCGGTGCTCGATGATTGCCATTGCCAGCGCGTGCTTGGACCGGAAGTGGAAATACATCGCACCCTTGGTGACTTCCGCGTCGGCCAGGATGTCATCGAGGCTGACCAAGCTGTACGGCCTGCGCGCGAACTGCCGCGACGCGGCGCGGAGAATCTGTTGCCGCGTGGTGTCCGCTCGCCTGTCGAGCTGTTCGGTCACTTCCGAGCCTCTGAATCTGGAAAGTGGTGGCGCCGGTGGTCGGGTAATCGTGGTTTCCGTAAATTAGTCAATTCTGGAGATTCTTTCACCCGCTGCCTATAAGCGGCAGGAGTAGGCGCGCCGGTTTTGCAGGGCAAAGCCGTCAACGGTCCTCCTCGGGGTCGTCCGCGCGTGGCTCGTGGGGCAAATCAGAGGGTCAATACTTTAAGTCACTTTTTAGCCTGCATATCAGCCAAAAGGTATGTAAGGTACACATTGTGATGACTCTTGGTCCGGCGTTCGCCGGGAGGCCGCGGACAGCTGATTGCGAGGTCAGCGGGCCTATGTCACGACGGATTGTCCTATCACCAAGCAAATCCCAGTGGTATTTTCATACGGTTGCCATGGTCCGCGTTGGCAAACCCCCTCGAACCCCTGCGCGGGCTGTGGCAACGTCATGTCGACCGTTTGAAGTACTCACTCGATTCATCGAGCGTGACCGCCAAAACTCGGCTCTCGGCGCAGTCAGGACGACAACCGCGTTCGCGGTGTCTGTACCGCTGTCAGACGATTTAGCAATACCGAGGTAATTAACGGTGAACTGGGACGAAGAAGTCGACGTCATATGTACCGGCACAGGGATCGCCGGACTGGCCCACTCCGTGGCGGTCGTCGACATGGGCGGCGATGTTTTCCTCGCCAGCTCGCGCGAGGAGCACGGCACAGGAGGGGCGACGGTCGCGGTCCGGTCCAGGGTCGACCGGCTGCATTGGCTCGACATCGACACTTCTGATCCCGGCACGAACGAATACTTTTCCTCTCTGTCGGCTGACCTTGGTCCGCTGACCAGGTCGACGCGGGACGCCGACGTACCGATCAGGGTGGTTGATCACGCCGAGCCCGTGGACCCGCGTGGGGTCGTCATGCCCTTCGTCGGCGCCCGCCTCAGAGATTGGGCCGCGCGTTGCCTGGTATCGCCGTACGGCTATCTCTACACCCGCGTGGCTGATTGGCAGTCGACCACGCTACGCACCGTTGACGGTGACTCGATCGAGGTCGCCGAAATCGGCTCGATCACACCCGATCCCGCCAACGTCAGCGGCTCCGTTCTGGACTGGCTCACTGCACAGGCACTAGAGCGCGACATCGACATTCATCACGGCACGTCGCTCGAGCGGCTTGTGTTCGAGGAAGGCGCCGTGATCGGTGCCGAGTTCACGACCCCGACTGGCCCACTGGCGGTTCGCGCCCGACACGGTGTCACCGTAGCCAGCGGCGGACCGTACACGGCTCCGGCGACCGGTCAGGCTCTGCCGGCCGACGACGCTGCACTGCGCTTGTGCCTGGTCGGCCAGACCGCGAGTCGCTTCGGTCGCGTCGAGCTGCTGACCTCGCAGCCCTTTACCAAAAGTGTCGCGTCCAACTGCCGCTCCGTGACTCGACGCTTATTCGTCAACATGCACGAGACACACGGCCACCTAGAGACGTGGCGCTGCGGAAAAGTCGACGGGTATCCGTCCCCTGGCCAGTAGGGCCTCCATTGCATCGCCCTCGATGGGGCGCGACAACAGGAATCCTTGCGCGCGGTAGCAGCCGTGGCGCAGCAGCGTGAGTGCGGCCGCCTCGGTTTCCACACCCTCGGCTACCAGCTGCAAACCGAACGCATCCGCCAGCGCGATGATGGCGCGCACGATCGCGAGATCGCCGGGATTGGCTCCGAGGTCGCGGACGAACCCCCTGTCGATCTTGAGGGTGTCGACGGGCAGCGACTTCAGATGCGACAGCACGCTGTACCCCGTGCCGAAGTCGTCGATCGCGACCTGCACACCGGCCTGCTTCAGGCCGGCGAGGGTGATCCGTGTGGTCTCAATGTCCTGAACCACAACACTTTCGGTGATCTCCAAGCACACCGACCCGCGGGGGAGGCCGAATTCGGTTGTGATGTCTGCGACCGACTCGACGAAGCCGTCGGTGACCAGTTGAACCGGTGAGACGTTGATGCGCAACACTGCGTCGAGTCCTACGCCACGCGAGCGCCATCGCGCGAATTCCGCGCAGGCCGAACGCATCACCCAGCGTCCCAATTCCCCAGCGAGATTTATCGATTCGGCCACCCCGATGAACGAATCGGGGGACAGCAGCCCGCGAGTGGGATGCTCCCATCGCACCAGTGCCTCGGCGGCCAGGATCTCGCCGGTGCGCATGTCGACTTCCGGCAGGTAGTGCAGCAGAAGCGATCCGCTTTCGATCACACTCTGCAGATGAAGCTCGATGTCGTTGCGGAACTCGCTTTCCAACGACATGTCGTCGGAGAACACCGCAACCGTGTTGCCGCCGGAGCCCTTTGCGGTCAGCACCGCCTGGTCGGCGCGCCGGAGCAAGTCCGAGGTGGTATCCCGGCCCGGAACGCCAAGTGCCACACCGATACTCACAGTCCGAGTCAGCATTTCGCCGTCGATCGCAACCCGTTTGCGCAGCGTCGACTGTAGGCGATAGGCCAGCTCCTCTGCGGCATCCGCGTCCATCGACTTGGCAGGGACGACGACGAACTCGTCGCCACCGAGCCGGGCGATGAGGCTCGGGCCGTCGACTCCTTCACGCAGGCGTTTGGCCAGAACGCGGATGAACCAGTCACCCGCGGTGTGGCCGAGGTAGTCGTTGATGGCCTTCAACCGGTCCAGGTCGAAGAACAACGCCGACACCGGACCCGGCTGGCCGGCCGCCAGTCGCGCGTCGAGGTGCGCCAGCAGCGCGCGGCGGTTGTGCAGACCGGTCAGGTCGTCGTGTTCGGCCAGGTAGCGCAGTTGTTCTTCGGCGAGCACACGGGCCTGCACCTGAGCGAACAGCGAGGCGATCGCCTTGAGTGCGTTGAGTTCTTCCGCGGACCAGTCACGGTCACCGAACTTGACGAAGCCGAGCACGCCGGACGTTTGGTCGCCCGACAGCAACGGCACACACGCCATCGACGTCGCCGGGACCTGCCTGCTCTCGTTGATCGTGCGTTGGTAGTCATCGGTCGCGGGTTCCGGGCGAAAGACGACGGGTTCCTTCTGATGCTCCGCGAGCGCGAAAACCGGATCAGCATCGGCGAAGTAGACGACGGCGAGCGGGTCCGGGTCGGGGATTCCAGGGCGGACCGGCCACTCGGCGACCAATATCGAGGCGCGGATGCTGTGATCGTTGCGGCGCAGGAAGCTGACGTCGACCGCGAAGTACTCGACGAGATCCGCCAGTACGCGCTGACTCACCTCGACCGAGGTGGCTGCGTTGACTCCCATCAGTTGGGTAGCGACTGACGTGACGACCAGCTCCAGGCTGCTTGGCACCTAGATCCTCCGTATCGGGTCAGCCCGTTGGGGACGAGACGTGATGTGGCCCACGACGCCGGCTAGCCACCGACGGCCGCCGTGCGCGACTGAACCTGAGTACCAACACCTGTGACTCGGTTGCCTCGGTATTGGCCAGCTTGCGGAAATTGTATTGCAGATCACGCAGTTCCCCGGCGAAAGCCGGCGAGAGCTCACGCAGATCCTCGTCGTCGTGCGCATACAGAAAGGCCGGTGAAACGGGTTGGACGGCAAGGCCGTGCTGTTGCGCTGTGATCCATACCGATTCGGCGGCCGACCCGCCGCGGGCATAGTCGGTGAGTCTGCGACCCGACACGGAAATGATGCCGATCGCGGCGCTCGCGATCACCCGCTCATACGTGTCATCGCCGAGCGCGGTCCCGGCATGCCATGCCGCGAGGTTGGCCATCACCTCGGAGCGCCGCAAGATGTCGAGCATCACCAGATCGGCGGGATCGAGTTCGAGGGTGCGGATATCGATACCCGACTCCGGTGCGGGATCGCCTGGGAAGCGAAGCTCCGCGAACATCTCCGAGTGCAGCCGCGGTGTCAGGTAGCGGATGCGGTCAGCTGCCGCGAGAACACTTCCTGCGCGCTCGAGATCCGTTGATTCACTGAGAATCTGAAGCCGGGCGCCCTCGGCGCGTGCGGCCGAAGCGAGCAGCTCGCGGGTTTGCGCCGCGATCGGGATGCGTTCGCCCTTGCGACGATTCGTCTCTCTGCGCAGCATTGCGTCGTACATGGCGGTGAGTTCTGGTTGGTCGCCGGCCGCGATGCGCACGACTGCGTTGATGGGAGATGCTTCGTCGCCCGGTTGGAAGTCGACGTCGCCGACAAAGCCATGCGCTGCCGCCGCGACTCTTGCGTTGAACGTCGCCGCGCCAAGAGCCACGGCGCTCGCGCGGTACTGCACGTCCATCGCCGTCGTGTCCTCTGGCGCCAGCCGAATGCGGATCGCGCCATCGTGGGCCTCGATGCGCCATGGCTGGGCGTTGCCACCAGAGGGTGCGCGGCCGGCCGCGGCGGCGACGATCTCCGAAGTCCCGGCCGGCGCCACTTGTTGCGCCGGTTCCTCGACAGGTGGGGGATCGGGCGGCACCATCGGCGGCTCTGTGAGCTCATCGAGCGCCGCTGCAGTATCGATTCGTACCCGGCCAGAGGGCAGTTTCTCGTGCAGTCCGATTCGCCGGACCGCTTCGGCGACGACCGACACGTTGAGGGCCACCTCCGATGAGAGCTGCGGCCAGGTCGACAACGTCTTGCCGACTTCGACAAGAGATGCGGCCATCCGAGGGGACACGCGCGTCGCATCGGTCATGCGCAGCGCGTAGGACAGCTTGTCCTTGGTGTTCAGATTGGCGAGGCGTGCGACATCCAGATCGCCCAGCAGCCCGTGCATGAGCGGACGAGAAGGGTCGATGTCGAACCTCTCCACATCGAGTAGACCGCGGTCACTGGTTGCCATCAACACCGGAAGGCGTCGCGCCCTGGCGGCCTCGCGGACAAGGACTTTCGCGTCGAGTGAGTCGCATTCCTCGATGACGATGTCAACACCGTTCAGAAAGTCATCGACTGTCTGCGGCGTGATACCGGTCGGCATCACTGTCACCGGCAGGTACGGGTCGAGCTCGGCGATTCGCCTCGCGCAGACCACTGCCTTGTTGACGCCGAGGTCGAAGACCGACGCCGGCACCCGATTCAGGTTGGACAGCTCCACGTCGTCGAAGTCAGTCAGCCGCAGCTCACCGCACAAGCCTTGGGCCGCAAGGGTGTAGGCGATCGCGTGCCCGACGCTCAGGCCGACGACGCCGATGCGTAGCCGGCTCAGCTGATCGAGCTCGTCGGCGGTGATCAGGTTCCTGTTTCGGTCGAGCCGCACCACCCGAAATGCGCGTGGCCCGAGCACACGGACCACCGTCCGCCGCCAGGGGTAGTACACCCACCGTGTCGGCTCGGCCGTTATCTCCGGCGGCGGCGATGGCCTGAGTCCCAACAGCGTCGCCGACTGTTGGCGCACATTGTCGACGAACTCGATCCGTGCGTCGGCGCGCAGATCGTCTAGCAGCGCGGCACTTGCGGGATCGTAGGTGTCAAGAACTAATCCGTTGCACCGCTGGCGATCGTCGAAGCCAGAGGTCATCGCATGGTTCCGGCGGTAACGATGTCGGCCGACTGGTCGACTCGTATGGCCAGTTCTTTCTGCTCGGCAAAGAACAATGAAAGCTGTTTGGGGTCAGCGTGTTTGGCGAATGTGCTGCGGTCCCACCATGCGAGCTTCGTCTGGTAGCGGTGGTCCGGATAGGGCGTCGCGGGGATTTTCGTCGCCAACTGCCCACCCGAGGAAAGCCAGCGCTTCAGCACATACTCTGCCGCCGTCGCGACGATGAACTGGATATCGAGAAGTGGCATCGCATGAAGGGGGGTACGGGAGATGGCACTGGTGAGTTGCCGGCCGCGTTCGGGATCGTCGGCCACCCATGCGGTTTTCATTTCAACAACGCCGAACGGTATCCGGTCGGCGACCATTTTGCGGACCGCGGCGAAACCGGGCTGACCGCTCCATTCGAGAAGCGCGTGGCATTCATCGGCGGATCGATATGGCCCCCGACCACGCAGACCGGCGACGACCCTGCCCGCGTCATTCACACACGCGGCGAATATGACCGTGTCGGCACCGCTGCGGAGGGCTTCCATGTCGAGCGCCCTTTCCACGCCGTGTTTGCGGTAGTTTTCGCACGCCCCGCGGACGTAGTCCAACCAGAGATCTCGCTCGGTGGCTGGTTGTGCGAATACGACCGTGGTTTCGCTGTCAGGATCCCAACAACTTGGACTCCGCCTCAGGTTTACAAAGTTGCGGCGGGCGGCCTCAGACTTGGGAACTGTCATTCTTGTCCCTTCTCGGGCAGTCGGCCGACAACGGCGTTGTGGCTGGCTGTCGCAGATCAGTATCTCGCCACCAGTTACTTTGATTCCAGCTAGCAATAGAATCTTTTCCTGTACTTCGATGTCGGCTCGCAAATAATGCGCCTCGCAGCAAGCTGCTGGCAGCTTTGTGGCAATCATGCCTGGTTGAATTGCCACTGGTGACCATGCCTGGAACGCCTCCTTGGCGAAGTTGGCAGCCAATGTCATTAATTGCGTTGACGGCAGCGTAAGGGTTTCTGCCATCTTTTCGCTGTGCGTTGATTGAGCCAGTGGAATTCGGGTGCGAACGGGGTCCCGCCGTTGCACGGCACTATCGGGTTTGGATCCTGCGGACTCGCTAACCCGGTGCCTGTCGGCGACCTGCGAGACCGCGCTCAGTCGCATCACACCGGTCGCGGCCGCCGCGATATGTGCAGTTTTTGCGACCGGATACCCCACGGGATGGAACCCTGAAGCCCGTGGAGGAGGGCTACCCGAGCCCAGGTCGCGGGGATGTGCGGGTAAAGGACGTGGGTCGATTACTGCTGCGCTGCGACGATCGACCGGGGCTGGTGGCGGCGGTGACCGCATTCCTGGCGGGCGCGGGCGCCAACATCGTGTCGCTGGATCAGCATTCCACCGAACAGTCCGGCGGCACGTTCATGCAACGGACGATATTCAACTTGCCCGGTTTGACGGCTGCGCGCGACGGACTGGAACGGGATTTCCGTGAGCAGGTCGCCTTGCGGTTCGATATGGATTTCCGCTTGACCGAGGCCGCCAAGCCAAAACGGGTCGCAATCATGGCGTCGAAGGAGGACCACTGCCTGCTTGATCTGTTGTGGCGCAATCGAAGGGGCGAGCTCGACATGTCGGTCGTGATGGTGATTTCCAACCATCCGGATCTTGCAGATCAGGTGCGCCCATTTGCTGTGCCATTCCTGCATGTGCCCGCGACGAGAGATATTCGCGCCGACGCCGAGCAACGACAACTCGACTTGTTACGCGGAAACGTTGATCTGGTGGTGTTGGCACGCTACATGCAGATCCTCACCCCGCAATTTCTGGCAGAAGTCGGCTGTCCGACGATCAACATTCATCATTCGTTTCTGCCTGCCTTCATCGGGGCAGCGCCGTATCGGCGGGCGAAGGAGCGCGGCGTCAAACTCGTCGGCGCCACAGCTCATTACGTGACGGAGGACCTCGACGACGGCCCCATCATCGAGCAGGACGTCGTGCGGGTGGACCATCGGCACGGCGTCGAAGATCTGGTCCGCCTCGGCGCCGATGTCGAACGCCTTGTTCTGTCGCGCGCGGTGCTGTGGCACTGTGAGGACCGCATCATCCGATACGGCAACCAGACGGTGGTCTTTTAGGCGGTGAAGGAGAGAAGTGGTGAAGAAGTTCAGTGGGTTGGACGAGTTCGTCGCTGCCCAAGGCAGCCAGCTCGGTCCGACCGATTGGCTGGAGGTCACGCAGGAGCGCGTCAATCTGTTCGCCGACGCTACCGATGACCATCAGTGGATCCACGTCGATCCGGAGCGTGCGGCCGGCGGCCCGTTCGGCGGCACCATCGCGCATGGCCTGCTGACGTTGTCGCTGCTGCCGCATTTCACATCGCAGATGTACACGGTCGGCAACATCGCTATGGCCATCAACTACGGCTACAACAAGGTCCGCTTCATCACCCCGGTGAAGGTGGGGGCGAAACTTCGGGCGCGCGCCGAGATCGCCAAGGTCGACCAGCTCGACGGTGCGGTGCAGGCGACGCTGACTACCACTGTGGAGATCGAAGGATCGGACAAGCCGGCCGCGGTCGCCGAGTCGATCGTCCGCTTCATCGGCTGAGACTTTTTGCGCGAGCAGACGCAAACTCGCGCGTTTCCGCATTGATTCGTGCGATTTTGGGTCTGCTCGTCAGTATTGCGTCATGCCCTGATCGATTGAGATCGCCGCCGCGGTAACGTTTTTCGACTCCTCGCTGGCCAGCCAGCACACCGCGTCGGCGATATCTTCTGGTTCTGCAGCCCAGGTCGGCAGAAACGGCGTGATCATCTGCGCCAGTTGCGGATAGGTCTCGATGGCGCGGCCAAGCGAGCCGATCATGTCGCCGCTTCCCATCAGCGTGTTGACCGCGCCGGGATGCACGCTGTTGACGCGGATCGAGTACCTGCCCAGTTCGGCGGCGAACGCGCGGGCCATCCCGGTGACCGCGTGCTTGCTCGCGGTGTAATGCACCATGAACGGCTGCATCTTGATCCCGGCGGCAGAGCTGATCAAGATGATCGATCCGCCTCGGCCACCGTCGATGATCTTCTGCGCTCCCGCCATGACGGTGTTCCAGGTGCCGGTGACGTTGATGTCCATCACGTCGCGGAAGTCCTCGGCGGAGATGGCATCCCACGTCTGCGGAGCAGAGACACCGGCGTTGGCGACGATGATGTCGAGTCGGCCCAGTGCGGTCACGCCGTCATCGACGGCCTTGCTGAGTCCCCCGGCATCGCGTACGTCGACGACGGAGGCGAGGATCTTGCGGCCGGTCGCTTCGACCAGCGCCACCGTCTCGGCAAGATCGTCGGGAGTGGCGGAATCATAAGGGACGCAGGGCGGAAGCGCGCCCGCGATGTCCACCGCGATGATGTCGGCGCCTTCGTTGGCCATCCGCACGGCATGGGCGCGGCCCTGCCCGCGCGCCGCTCCGGTGATGAACCCGACCTTGTCCTCGAGCCGTCCGGTCATTTCTTGGCCGCCTTCTGTGCCGCCTTGACCAGATTCGATCCGATGATCAGTCGCTGGATTTCACTGGTGCCCTCGTACAACCGCAAGAGCCGTACGTCGCGGTAGATCCGCTCGACGGGGACCTCACGCATGTAGCCGCTGCCACCGTGCACCTGCACCGCGAGATCGGCTACGCGGCCGGCCATTTCGGTGCAATAAAGCTTGGCCGCCGACGGCGCGATCCTGCGATCCTCGCCGCTGACCCAGGCCCGCGCGGTGTCGCGGACGAGAGCGCGCCCCGCCAGCACCCCGGTTTGCATGTCGGCGAGCATGGCTTGCACCAGTTGGAAATTCCCGATCGCAGTGCCGCCCTGCGTGGCGGTGGCGGCGTAGGCAACGGATTCGTCGAGGGCGCGCTGCGCTATCCCGACGGCCAGCGCAGCGATGTGCACGCGACCGCGCGCCAACGACGTCATCGCGGCCCGGTAGCCGATGTCTTCGCTTCGGCCGATCAGCGCCTCGTCGGGGACGCGAACGTCGTCGAAACTGACGTCGGCGGTCCATGCGCCTTCCTGGCCCATCTTGGCGTCCTTGGCGCCGACGACGACACCGGCCGCGTCGGCGGGCACCAGGAACACCGCGATGCCGGGACCGTCGTCGTCGGCGGGTCGGGTGCGGGCGAACACGATGAACAGGTCGGCCATCGGCGCATTGGTGATGAACCGCTTCTGCCCGTTGATGATCCAATCTCGGCCGTCACGAACGGCTTTCGTGCGCAGGCCTGACGGATTCGATCCCGCACCCGGCTCGGTCAATGCGAACGAGGCGACCAGCCCTGACGCCATCGGTTCCAGCCAGCGTGCCTTCTGCTCCTCGGTGCCGAAGCCGACGAGCACCTGGCCGGCGATGCCGTTGTTGGTGCCGAACATCGACCGCAGTGCCAGCGATGTGTAGCCCAGCTCCATCGCGAGCTCGACGTCCTGGGCGAGGTTGAGTCCGAGGCCGCCCCACTCCTGCGGAATCGCGTACCCGAACAGCCCCATTTTCTTGGCCTGGTCGCGCAGGTCGTCGGGGACGCGGTCCTCGGCAAGGATCTCCTGCTCCCGGGGGACCACGGCGGTGCGGATGAAGTGCCGGGTCTGGGCCAGGATCTCCTGGAAATCGTCATCGCTGACTTCGGTGGTCATCGCGCTCCTCTGCGACGAGTGGGGCCAGGTGCTCGCAGAATCATATATGAAATATGATGTTCGATTGACGGGGCCCTCCTTAGGGCCTGACCAGCGAAAAAGGGGTGATCAGGTGTCGTTGCTGACCGGTCAAACCGCGGTTGTCACGGGCGGTGCGCAG
>Ga0163163_10004194_pt1 | contig 12282 bp, 7 predicted proteins | sample S65metaG_FD_119766 | JGI IMG/M metagenome (GOLD analysis project Ga0163163, IMG submission 119766) | Switchgrass rhizosphere microbial communities from Kellogg Biological Station, Michigan, USA - S6-5 metaG | ecosystem: Host-associated > Plants > Roots > Rhizosphere > Soil | place: USA: Michigan... | reverse complement strand
GGCCCAGCCAACCATAACCGCCTCTGCGTCAAGGGCCGCTTCGGTTTCTACTATATTCATCACCCGCATCGCCTGACCAAGCCGCTGGTGCGGCTACCCAACGCGAAAAAGGACGCCAACGACCAGGTCGATCCTGCCAATCCGTTCACCCATTTCCGCGAGGCGTCGTGGGAAGAGGCGCTTGAAATTGCGGCCAGTGGGCTGGTGAAGATCCGTGACGAGAAGGGCGTCAAGGCGCTGGCTGGTTTCGGCTCGGCCAAGGGTTCGAACGAGGAAGCCTATCTGTTCCAGAAGCTGGTGCGCACCGGGTTCGGCTCCAACAACGTCGACCATTGCACGCGGCTGTGCCACGCCTCCTCGGTGGCGGCACTTTTTGAAGGCCTGGCCTCGGGCGCGGTGTCGGCGCCGTTTGCCGCCGCGATGGATGCCGAGGTAATCTGGGTGATCGGCGCCAACCCGACCATCAATCATCCGGTGGCGGCGACATTCATCAAAAATGCCGCCAAGGCCGGCGCCAAGCTGATCGTGATGGACCCGCGCAAGCAGATGCTGTCGCGCCATGCAGACAAGCACCTTGCGTTCAAGCCGGGCAGTGATGTTGCGATGTTGAACGCGATGATCAACACCATCATCACCGAAGGCCTCACCGACGATCAATATATCGCCGGCTACACCGAGGGTTTCGACGACCTGAAAACCAAGATCAAGGAATTCACGCCGGAGAAGATGGAGCCGATTTGCGGCATCCCGGCGCAAACCCTGCGCGAGGTAGCGCGGATGTATGCGCGCGCCAAATCGGCAATCATCTTCTGGGGTATGGGCATTAGCCAGCATGTCCACGGCACCGACAATGCGCGCTGTCTAATCGCGCTGGCGCTGATTACCGGCCAGGTCGGTCGCCCCGGCACCGGCCTGCATCCCTTGCGGGGCCAGAACAACGTGCAGGGCGCTTCCGATGCAGGCCTGATCCCGATGTTCCTGCCGGACTATCAGCCGGTCGGGCGCACCGACCTGCGCAAGCCCTTTGAGCAGCTCTGGGATCAGGAACTCGATCCGGAACGCGGTCTTACCGTCGTCGAGATCATGAACGCGATTCACGCCGGCCAGATCACGGGCATGTATATCGAAGGCGAAAATCCGGCGATGTCGGATCCGGACCTGCAGCATGCGCGCGAGGCGCTTGCCAAGCTCGAACATCTGGTCGTGCAGGACCTGTTCGTTACCGAGACGGCGTTCCACGCCGATGTCATTCTGCCGGCATCGGCGTTCGCCGAGAAATCCGGAACCTTCACCAACACCGACCGCCGCGTGCAGCTTGCCCGCGAGGTGATCAAGCCGCCCGGCGATGCGCGGCAGGATCTCTGGATCATCCAGGAGATCGGCAAGCGCATGGGCCTGCCGTGGAATTACAATGGTCCAGCCGATGTGTTCACCGAGATGACGCAGGTGATGCCTTCGTTGAAGAATATCACCTGGGAGCGGCTGGTGCGCGAGGGGGCGGTTACCTATCCGGTCGATGATCCAAACAAACCCGGCAATGAAATCATCTTCACCGCCGGTTTCCCGACAGAAAGCGGCCGCGGCAAAATCGTGCCGGCAAAAGTCATTCCTCCCGACGAATTGCCCGACGACGAATATCCGATGGTGTTGTCCACCGGCCGCGTACTCGAGCATTGGCATACCGGTTCGATGACGCGCCGCTCCCAAGTGTTGGACGAGATCGAACCGGAGGCGGTGGCATTCATGTCGCCAAAGGACATGCGGCGGATGAAGTTGCGCCCCGGCGATTTCATCCGGCTGCAAACGCGGCGCGGCGCGATCGAGATCAAGGTGCGGTCCGATCGCGATGTGCCGGAAGACATGGTTTTCATGCCTTTCTGTTATGCGGAAGCCGCCGCCAATCTGCTGACCAATCCGGCGCTCGATCCATTCGGCAAGATACCCGAGTTCAAGTTCTGCGCAGTCAGGGCCGAACGCATCGAGATGCGCACCGCTGCCGAGTAGCCGGCGGGATTTGGCGATCTCAAGGCCGTGCGGAACAAGCGGTTCGGTTCTTCGTGCTCAAGGCCGCGGGGCGTGGTGAACAAGGAAGTCATTTGAAAACGAGGTGGGTCGAAGGTCCGAAAAATATTGATGTCATAAATGACGGGCCGGAACCGCCGCTTCAGAACGGCGCTGGCGCACCCGGCCGCGAAATCAGGCGCAAATTACTCGGATCGGCGGGATCGCAGAGCAGGCGGAACGTTTGACGCCGTCGCGGCGGTGATCCCTGCCACGGCATGTAATCCTGCAGGGTCGCCAGATATGCATTTCCGTTGCGTGGTGTGATTTCGAGGATCACTCTCACAAGCCAAAAGCCGATCGGCGCATACGGCAATTCTTCGGATTGGATCACTCTGGCGACACACGGCAGTGCGTGAGAGCCGGGCGAGGGCTGTGCCGGCACCGGTTCGCTCGAAAGCGATGCGGCTGCCAACAGTGTGGCCGTTGCAGAGATGAGCCTCATCACCGCTCCGCTTGATGCATGATCCGGCAAGGCCGTGCAGTCTGAACTTGCTTGCGGCCCACGGCAAAATCAAGTTGCTTGTTGAACCTTACGCGACGAGGCCAGCGCGAACGCAAACGCCTGCTATGACATCGCCACCAGTGAGATTATTTTCGAGCAGGGGCGAGTACAAGAAACGTGCTTCCGCAGTAATAAAGTCGAACAATCATTACCTTGATCCGGGAACGGCACAGCAGAACGCCAAAACTATATTCCGAGCGGCTGAACAGAAAAAATAAAAGTAATACATTTTTATGCTCCAATGATTTGACCTGCTCGAATGCAGTGACGGTTCACTGGTCATCGACGCGAAAGTTCAGCTTGGCAGCGCATCGGCTGAGCGAAGAACCTTTCCACTACCAGGAGCTGTATGAAGCAGAGGAAACCGGCATAGGGCACCATGGCCGATGTTAGCAGCAACGGGTTTCGTCGATGACGCGCGGGAGCGGCCCGTTGCAACCAGGCGCGGTAAAGTCAGAGCGGATTTCGGTTTGCGGCTCGCGGTCTCATCACCATCGAGACGCGATCCCACCGCCTCTTGTTACCGGTCGGCGAATCGGATCGGGTCCACCGGAAATTCAGACGTTGGCCGCGCGCCAAGCAGGAGTTTTGCGAACATCGACGCAGCGGATGCGATCATCCGTTTCTCAAGCACATCGTCGTGCCGCTTTTCCAACTAACCTCGAATGGGGTCCGGATTCATCCAAGTTGAAGGGGAGAAATTCCTGTCCGTTATCTGTCTATAACTTTTGCTTTTACTTGCCAGGATCCGCGGGCAATCGAACAATATCTTAGCAAACTTACAGAAATCTTCGGTTTAGCCGGTTCTTATCATTCGTATTTGTTCAAAAGCTATCGTTCAGGGGGAGAGACACGTAAGGTGAGTGTAAGCGCGGTGCTGTAACGCAACGTGATTGCAACGAGCTGCGAGTTGAGGACTTACAGTGGGTGGTTTCGGAAATCCGTCGAAATTCCGCGCGGGGCTACTCGCCTTGATCGCGGTCGGCGGAGCCGTGCTGTTTTGGGGTAGGGATTTCATCAGACTTGCCGACGGGCAGTCCAGTCGCAGGGAGCATGTCGCCGCGGTCGAGCCGAACCGGCCCCCTCCGGCAGGGGCACCAAACGAGCAGATCGTCGAACTTTCGGAAAAACAAACAAGCACGCTGAAAATCGGGCCTGTGGCATGGCGCGAGTTCGCGCGTCTGAAGACGGCTGTGGGCACCATCGATTTCAACGAGAACTTGCTGGTCCAGGTGTTTTCGCAGTACCAGGGCAAAATCCTCAAGGCCTTCTACAATATTGGCGACGAGGTTCAGGCCGGCAACGTACTGTTCACAATCGATAGCCCCGATCTGCTCTCGGCCGAATCCACGCTTCTGGCGGCCGCCGGCGTGCTTGAACTGCAAAAGCGAACGCTGGCGCGCGCGCTCAACCTGTTGAAGGCGGGCGGCAGCGCCCAGAAGGACGTCGATCAGGCAACCTCGGACGAGCAGACCGCCGAGGGCAACTTCAAGGCGGCCAAGGACGCCGTGCGTATTTTCGGAAAGTCCGAAGCTGAGGTCGAGCAGATCCTCGTCGATCGCAAGTTGGATTCCACGCTCCTGGTTCCAAGTCCGATCTCAGGGCGCATCGTTGTGCGCAACGCAGCGCCGGGATTTTTGACCCAGCCCGGCGTGGCGCCGGCGCCGTTCACGGTCGCCGATCTCTCCACGATGTGGATGCTGGCCAACGTCATCGAAACCGATGCACCGGCCTACAGGCTTGGCCAGGAGGTCGAAGTGAGGGTGCCGGCCTATCCCGACAAAATATTCAAGGGACACGTGACGGCGCTGGGGGCGATGATCGATCCCAATACTCACCGTCAAATGGTCCGTTCCGAGATCGAAGATCCGCAGCATCTCTTGCGGTCGGGAATGCTGGCGAGTTTCGTCATCCGCGTCGGGGATCCCGTCCGCTCGCTCGCCGTGCCGGCCGAAGGGGTCGCCAGGGAAGGCGACGGGACGATGACCGTATGGTCGACCAAAGACGGGCGGCGGTTTGTCAAGCGAACCGTGAGTACCGGCCTGCAGCAGGACGGCTTCACGCAGATATTGGAAGGGTTATCCCCCGACGAGACGGTCGTCACCGAGGGCGCCGTCTTCCTGAGCAACAAGCTCTTGTTGGGCGAAGCAGGCTGAGCGGGCCGGGTTTGTTCGGATATAGACGGCGGTCACTTGATAAAGTCTTTGCTAGAGTTCGGACTAACGCGCAGCGCGATCGTCGTGCTGGGGCTCATCGTGTTTTGCGCGGCCGGGCTTGTTGCGTTCACGCGGCTGAATATCGAAGCCTATCCGAATCCTGCGCCTGTGATTCTGGAGATCACGGCGCAGGCGGCGGGTATGTCGGCCGAAGAAATGGAGAAATACTACACGATTCCGATGGAGGTGGGTCTTTATCCGACCCCTGGCGTCGTCAATATCCGCTCGACTTCGTTCTACGGCCTGTCGTTCGTCCGCGTCACGTTCAAGTACGGCGTCGACTTCTATTTTGCGCTCACCCAGGCATCGATCAGCCTGCAGCAAAACGTCAATCTGCCCGGCGGCCAGGTGCCGCAGATCCAGCAATCGAGTCTCGTTGGCGAAATCTATCGCTACCAGTTGGTCGGGCCTGAGCATTTCGGACTGACCAACCTGCGCACGCTGCAGGATTACGTCGTCGCCCGGCGCATGCTGACGATCCCCGGCGTGGTGCAGATCAACGCCTGGGGCGGCACGACCAAGCAGTTCAACGTCGATGCCGATCTGCAAAAGCTGGAAGCCTATAACGTCACGATCCCGCAGCTTGTCGCCGCCCTCGGCAATGCCAACATCAATGTCGGTGGTCGCGAGATCACGGTGGGTCAGCAATCGGTCAATATCCGCGGGGTCGGATTGGTCGACAGCGGCGGGGCCGATGACGTCACCAAGGGCTACAAGGTCCAGGATATCGAGAATGTCGTGCTGACCCAGGTCAACGGCCTGCCGATCCAGGTCAAGCACGTCGCCAGTGTTTCCGTCGGATTTGTGCCGCGCCTGGGTATCGGGGGCAGGGACCATGACGACGACGTGGCCACCGCGATCGTGGTGATGGGGCGCACCCAGCACACCAATGACATCATTCCCCGCGTTGAGGCCGAAGTCGAAAAACTCAATACCGATGGAAGCCTGCCGCCCGGCGTCAAGATCATTCCCTATTACGATCGCAGTTCGCTGGTCGGAATTACGACGCATACCGTTATGCACAACCTGATCTTCGGCTGCCTGCTGGTCTTCCTGATCCAATGGATATTTCTGGGCGATCTCCGCAGCGCCATCATTGTCAGCATCAACATACCCTTTGCGCTGTTCTTTGCCATCATCCTGCTGGTCCTGCAGGGAGAAGACGCCAATCTGCTGTCACTTGGGGCGGTCGATTTCGGGATCATCGTCGACTCCGCCGTGATCATGATGGAAAATATCTACCGTAATTTTCAATCCGCTCCCCAGCACCGGCAATCGCTGCTGCAGCACCTTTCGGACGGTTATTGGGGTTTCGATCCGACCTCGGCACGTGCTGAAACGACCGCGGCTCCGAGATGGACCGAGCGGTTGCGGATTATTTTCGCAAGCGCGCTGCAGGTCGACAAGGCAGTGTTCTTCACGGCCGCGATCACGGTCACGGCGTTCGTGCCGTTGTTCACCATGCAAGGTGTCGAGGGCCAGATCTTCGGGCCGATGGCCAGGACCTACGGTTACGCGCTGGCCGGCGCGCTGTTTGCCACCTTCACCGTAACCCCGGTTCTGGCCTCGCTTCTGCTTCCCCGGCACGTCGAGGAGATGGAAACCGCGATCGTGCGCGCACTGCGCAGGAGCTATAGGCCCCTGCTGCGCTGGTCGCTTTCCAAACTCACGTTCGCCGTAATCCTCGGAATCGCGTTCCTCGGCGTCAGCGGCCTGGCGGCATCCCGGCTCGGCAGCGAATTCCTGCCGCCGCTGGAGGAGGGCAATTTCTGGATCAGGGCCTCGATGCCGGCGACGATGTCGCTCGATGCCGGTACGCCGGTCACCGGAAAAATGCGCGAGATCCTGCTCAGGCATCCTGAGGTTCTCACCGTGGTGTCGCAGCATGGGCGCCCAGACAACGGCAGCGATGCGTCCCCATTTTCCAATGTCGAGTTGTTCGCGCCGCTCAAACCGTTCGACGAGTGGCCGCCGAACCTGACCAAGGAAAAACTGACCGAAGAATTGCAGAAAGAATTTTCGGACGAACTCCCCGGCATCGGTTTCAATTTCTCGCAGTATATTCAGGACAATGTCGAGGAGGCGCTGTCGGGCGTGAAGGGCGCAAATTCGCTGAAAGTCATCGGTCCGAATCTCCAGGTGCTGGAAGGGCTCGCGACCCAAGTGATGGCTGAGATGGTGAAGGTCCGCGGCGTGGCGGATCTCGGAATCTTCCACCTGCTGGGGCAGCCTAACCTCAACATCAAGGTCGACCGCGAAAAGGCCGCCCGCTATGGACTCAATACCGGTGACGTCAATACCGTCGTGCAAGCGGCGCTTGGCGGAACCACGGCCACTACCGTTCTCGAAGGCGATCGGCAGTTCAACCTCGCCGTCAGGCTTGATCCCAAATACCGCAGCAGTATCGATGCGATTCGCAACGTCAAGGTCGCCTACTCCACCCCGTCCGGGGCCAACGCTTATGTCCCGCTCGGCGAGCTTGCCGATATCTCGCTCGATACAGGCGCTTCCTTCATCTACCGCGAGCGCAGCCGGCGCTATATTCCGATCAAGTTCAGCGTGCGGGGCAGGGATCTCGGCGGCACAGTCGCCGAAGCCCAGGAGCGAATCGCCAAGAACATCAGGCTTCCAAACGGATACCAGATCATCTGGGCCGGCGAATTCGACAGTCTCCAGGCCGCCAAGCAGCGACTGATGGTCGTCGTACCGATCACGCTGCTGCTGATTCTTGTCCTCTTGTACGGACTATTCAACTCGTTGCGTGACAGCCTGCTGGCGCTCGCCGGGATTCCCTTCGCGATCGGGGGTGGCCTGATTGCGCTTTATCTGGCCGGGCTCGATTTTAGCGTTTCGGCAGCGATCGGCTTCATCTCGTTGTTTGGCGTTGCCGTAATGGACGGCATTCTCAACATCACCTATTTCCGCGAGCTGAGAGCCCAGGGGATGGGTGTTTCCGAAGCGGTATTCCACGGCGCCGAACAGCGCATGCGGCCGATGCTGATGACGGCGTTGTCCGCTGGAGTCGGGCTGTTTCCGGCCGCGATTTCCCATGGCATCGGAAGCCAGGTGCAGCGCCCCCTGGCAACTGTCGTCGTCGGTGGTATGTTCATCGGACCGTTGCTGCTGCTCGTTGTCGCGCCTGCACTCAGAAAGATATTTCTCTCCATGGACCAGGAGGACGTTGTAACCGGCCGCGACACCGTCATGGCTGTCGAAGGCAATCCGGATGGCTAGTGCCCATTTTCCGAAGTTCGTGCTCCGTCGTGGGTCACGCACCTGCGCGAACTTCGGAAAGTCATGGGCTACTCACAAACTTGTTGATTCTAGTGCCGCTTTTCTATTTGAAGCTCCTGAGCTGGATTAGCCGCTTGCAGGTCACAGGAATTTCAAATGGGCGGCACTAGCTGCAAAGCGCATGGTGGGGACATGCTGTGGGGCTGGATTTGATGGCGCGTGCGGGGCGGGTTGATACTCGATCACCGACGGTTGCGCCGCGCTGCCTGATAGGTGCGCCCAAGGCCGCCGCCGCGGGCGCGCTGGGTGTTTTCGTGTTGTCGATTGCCGTCTCGGGTTGCGCGGTGGGCCCGAATTTCAGCCCGGCCGCGGCGCCTGACGTAACCGGTTATGTCAAGGGCAAGCTGCAGGCCGCCGATCCAGGAAAGGGACCGCCGGCCATTCCCACGCAGCGCTTCATCACCGGCGCGGAGGTTTCAACACGCTGGTGGGCAGCCTTCAAGTCGCAACCGCTCAACGAGCTGGTGCGGCAGTCGGTCAACCACAATCCCAGCCTGCAGGCGGCCGAGGCGGCGATCAAAATCGCCCACTACAACGCGCTTGCCCAGCGCGGCCTGTTCTTCCCGCAGGTCACGGGCAATTCGACTTCACAACAGATACTTGTCGCCAATCCTGGACAGGTGCCGCCGGTTCCGACCGACGCACCGCAATCGCAGTTCTCGCTGGTGACCAACCAGCTGACGGTCTCGTTCGTGCCGGACGTATGGGGCGGCAACCTGCGCGCCGTCGAAAGCCTCGATGCGGCCACAGAGCAGCAATTGTTCCAGCTGGAGGCCGCCTATCTGACGCTGACCAGCAACGTCGTGGCGGCTGCGATCCAGGAGGCCTCGCTGCGCGGGCAGATCGAAGCAACAAAGCGCATCATTGCGATCGAAAAAAACCTTCTGGAAATTCTCAAGCGCCAGCTAAACTTCGGCCAGGCGGCCCAGGCCGACGTGCTGGCGCAGGACGCAGCCCTGGCACAGGCTGAGGAGCTTCTTCCGCCGCTTGAAAAGCAGCTCGCCCAGCAGCGCGATCTCCTGACCGCGCTTGCCGGACAATACGCCTCCGACGAGATCGCGCAGAAATTCGACCTGGCGCATCTTAAGCTGCCGACGAATCTGCCGATCAGCCTGCCGAGTAAGCTCGTCGATCGTCGGCCGGACGTGAGGGCGGCGGAGGCCAATATGCACGCGGCGAGCGCGCAAATCGGTGTGGCCATCGCCGCCCGTCTGCCCAACATCGTGCTTTCGGCCAACGGCGGATCGACTTCCTTCAACTGGGCCACGGCCTTTCAGCCCGGCACCGGCTTCTACACCCTGGGTGCCAGCCTCACCCAACCGATCTTCGACGGCTTCACCCTCTACAACAAGCAGAAAGCGGCGGAAGCCGCTCTTGAGCAGGCCGAAGCGCAATATCGCGCGGCCGTCATCACTGCGTTTCAGAACGTTGCCGACGCGCTGCGCGCTCTGCAGGCGGATGCGCGGGCCATCAGGGCAGCGCGGCGCGCGGAAGATGCCGCAAAGGCCAGTCTCGACATCGTTCAGAGGCAGCTCAACGAAGGTCAGGTCAACCAGCTTGCCGTGCTCAATGCGCAGCAGACCTACCTGACGGCATCGATCGTCCGGGTGCAGACCGAGGCCAACCGAATCGCGGATACGGCTGCGTTGTTCATGGCGCTCGGCGGCAACTGGCCTGCGAACTGTACCGTGCCCGACTGGCGTCAATGTGCCATGGGCGAGCCACCTGATGTGATCGCTTCCGTCGAGGCCAAATAGCAAGGGAATGCGTAAAGAGGTCTACCAGATGACCACAGCGCACAGCACCGCCAGCGGGATGACGGCGAGTCCCAGATACATCCATGTTCGATACGCACCGGCGTCCTTCGGCAGGATGAAGAGATTCACGATGAACCAGCCGCAAACGCCTGCGCCCATCAGCACGCGGATGAGATCGCCAGGGGTCTCGTAGATCGATGAAAGCCGTTCAATCTGCGGGCTTGCGACCCGCGCGGTGATGACGGTGAGCACGAGCAGGAACAGCGTGCGAACGGCGACGCCTCCAAACCAGACATAGGGGCTTGGTTTGGGTTCGGATCGTCGGAGTCTATCTCCCTGATCGGCTTGCAGATTCATCCGCGAATCGCACATTCCGGCATTAATGTGGCTAAAACGATATCTCCTATCGCGTTGCAACGACAAGCGGCTATTCTTTCTCCACAAAGGAATGAACGGCAGCAATGCTTACGCTCTTCTCTGGTGCCTTGCCTTGGTGTCGGGGCAGACCTTTGCAAGCAGACGGGGCTGCCGCGTTCGCTGACCTTGAGGTTCAATAAGCGAGGTTCTGAAGGAAGCAGACATGATGCGGTTTGCGAAACTCGCCGGATGGACGCTCCTCCTTGCCGCGGCTGCCCTGCTGGCCTCACCCGTATGTCCTCAGGGCCTCGGCAAGAAAGGCGGCAAGCACGGTGCGCCTGCCGAAAGTCGTCCCAAGGTCGACGAGAAGGCCTACAAGGCGGCGCTCGACCGCATTCCAACACCAAAGAAGGGTTATGATCCCTGGGGTCAGATGCGCCCACCCGAACCGCAAAAGGGACCCGGCAAATCAAACTAGGATCGGTTTTGCCTGCGCGGCGGCCGGTTTTGGCGGCTGATCTCCTCAAGCAGACTGCTGCTTATTCTCACACCTCAAAACGCGAGATCATCATCGCCCGCGAGCAACCCAATGCTCCGTGCTGCTCGGCAGTCCCGCGGATTGATCACCTCGGCGTTTCGCGCCCGCTCGCCTTTATGGGATTCCTATAACGTCGCTACAGGCTCCGCCTCGAAAACATATGCACGGAATGGCACTTCAGGGGCCATCGAAGGTCCTTGCTGAGCAAAGCGCGTTACGGTTTTTCGGATTGAGCCAATGTGATCGCCGGCCTTGCGCGCGCCTGGCAGGCATCGCCAGGAGAACTTCATGCTGGATATCGTCATGCTCGCCCTGGGTCTCGGGTTCTTCGCAGTTGCTGTCGCCTACACCTATGCTTGCGAGCGGTTCTGAACCGGGCGCTCAGGAGTTCAAACCCATGTCCCAGGCCATACTCTTCGACTACACGCTGGCCGGCCTCGTTTCGGCGGGGCTTCTGTTTTACCTGGTCTATGCGCTGCTCCGGCCAGAGCGGTTCTGATCCGCAACCGCATCCGCCTGTCGCTTGTCTGCCAGTGCATCCACCGCAAGGCACATCTCAAAGGTAAATCATGACTGCCATTGGCTGGATTCAGATCATTCTGTTCTGCGCAATACTGGTCGCGCTGGTCACACCGCTTGGCTGGTACATGACGCGCGTGTTCAACGGCGAGCGTACTTTCCTCTCTCCGCTTCTACGGCCGGTAGAAGTCTTGATTTACTGGCTCGGCGGTGTCGATGAGAGGCGGGAGCAGCACTGGCTGACCTATACGGTTGCGATGCTGTTCTTCCACATCGGTGGCTTCCTGATCCTTTATGCGTTGATGCGGCTTCAGGCCGCGCTGCCGTTCAATCCGGCCGAGCAGTCGGCGGCCGCGGAGGATTTGTCGTTCAACACTGCGATCAGCTTCATCACCAACACCAACTGGCAAAATTATGGGGGTGAAAGCACGCTTTCTTATCTCGTGCAGATGCTGGGGCTGACGCACCAGAATTTCCTTTCGGCCGCTACCGGAATTGCGCTCGCGGTGGCGCTGATCCGCGGTTTCTCCCGCTCCTCGATGCGCACAATCGGCAATTTCTGGGCGGATGTGACACGCACCACGCTTTATGTGCTGCTGCCGATCTGCGTGGTGTACACGATCTTTCTGGTCTGGCAGGGCATACCGCAAACACTCGGCGCCTATGTCGAGGCCACGACGCTGGAAGACGGCAAACAAACTATTGCCGTGGGCCCGGTCGCCTCGCAGGTGGCGATCAAGATGCTTGGCACCAATGGCGGCGGCTTCTTCAACGCCAATGCCGCCCATCCCTTTGAAAACCCAACCGCGCTTTCGAACTTCGTCCAGATGCTGTCGATCTTTCTCATCGGCGCGGCGCTGACCAACGTTTTTGGCCGAATGGTCGGCAATCAGCGGCAGGGGTGGGCGATCATTGCAGTCATGGGCGTGTTGTTCCTGTCAGGGGTTGCCGTCACCTATTGGGCTGAGGCCAACAGCACCGCGCCATTGGATGCGCTCGGGCTTTCCGGCGGCAATATGGAAGGCAAGGAGGTCC
>Ga0163163_10004192_pt1 | contig 12283 bp, 9 predicted proteins | sample S65metaG_FD_119766 | JGI IMG/M metagenome (GOLD analysis project Ga0163163, IMG submission 119766) | Switchgrass rhizosphere microbial communities from Kellogg Biological Station, Michigan, USA - S6-5 metaG | ecosystem: Host-associated > Plants > Roots > Rhizosphere > Soil | place: USA: Michigan... | reverse complement strand
GTCTTCTCCTGGTCGTCCCAGTAGCCGAGCATCACCGAGTAGCCGCGGGTGCAGAGCTCGCCGGGCTGACCGCGCTCGACCGTCTCGCCGGTGACCGGGTCGACGATCTTGATCTCGACGTGCGGGTGCACCCGCCCGATGGAGGCGGTACGGCGCTCGAGGTCGTCGTCCGCGCGGGTCTGGCACGACACCGGACTGGTCTCGGTCATCCCGTAGGCGATCGACGCGGCCTCCATGTGCATCTCGTTGACGCAGCGCTTCATCACCTCGACCGGGCAGATCGAGCCGGCCATGATCCCGGTGCGCAGGCTGGTCAGGTCGTGCTCGGCGAAGCTCGGGTGGTTCTGCATCGCGATGAACATGGTGGGCACGCCGTACACCGCGGTGCACCGCTCCTGCGAGATCGCATCGAGGGTGATGCCGGGGTCGAACCCCGGCGCGGGGATCACCATGGTGGCACCGTGGCTCGTGCAGCCGAGGTTGGCCATCACCATCCCGAAGCAGTGGTAGAAGGGAACCGGGATGCAGAGCCGGTCCTCCTCGGTGAAGCCGATCAGCTCGGTCACGATGAAGCCGTTGTTGAGGATGTTGCGGTGGCTGAGGGTGGCGCCCTTCGGGTAGCCGGTCGTGCCGGAGGTGTACTGGATGTTGATCGGGTCACCCGGCTCGAGGGTGCGCATGCGCTGGTTCAGGATGTCGGCGTCATGGGACTCGCCCGCGGAGACCAGGTCGTCCCAGTCGGGTGTGTCGAGGTAGACGACGCGCTCGAGGTGCGGGTTCTGGCCGCCCGTCTCCTCGACCATCGCGCGGTAGTCGCTGGTCTTGAAGCTCGAGGCAGCGACCAACAGGCGCATGCCCGACTGGTTCACGGCGTAGGAGAACTCATGGGTGCGGTACGCCGGGTTGACGTTGACCAGGACCGCGCCGATCTTCGCCGTGGCGTACTGCGTGATCGTCCACCGCGCGCTGTTGGGTCCCCAGATGCCGACCCGATCGCCCTTCTCGATTCCGGCCGCGATCAGCCCGCGGGCGACGACCTCCACCGCGCGGTCGAGCTCGCGCCAGGTCCAGCGCCGGCCGGTGGCGAACTCCACCAGGGCCTCGCGGTCGGGGAAGCGCGCCACGGTGCGGTCGAGATTGGCGCCGATGGTCTCCTCGAGCAGGACCGGCTCGTGCTCACCCCTCGCGTAGGACTCCATGCCTTGCGAACCTACGCTCGGTGTCAATCGCCTCGCGAGCCACCTCGTTGCGGCCGCTCCGGCCGTTGCCCCCCGGCTACGCCGGGTACCGAGGTCGTCGCTCACTAGGGTGGGGAGCGTGGACACCGAGGCCGTGCTGCGGCTCATGCAGGACGTCGCCGAGGAGGTCGTGAACCCGCGCTTCCGCTCGCTGTCGTCGGGCGAGATCGACGAGAAGGGCCCAGGCGACCTGGTCACAGCCGCCGACCGGGAGGCCGAGGAGCTGATCACGGCCGCGCTGCGCGCGGCGTACCCCGGCGCGATGATCCTGGGCGAGGAGACGTACGCCGGCAAGCGCGAGCTGATGCGGGAGTTCTGGGCGGCGGACCACGCGTTCACCGTGGACCCGGTCGACGGGACCAAGAACTTCGTGCACGGGTCGCGCGACCACGCGGTGATGGTCGGTGAGGTCAAGGGCGGTGAGGCCGTGCGTGGCTGGATCTGGCAGCCCCAGCACGAGCAGGCGTACGTCGCGGAGCTCGGCGGCGGTGCGTGGCGCAACGGCGAGCGGGTCACCCGGCCGCCGACGCCTCCGAGGTCGGAGCTGCGCGGCGTCACCTCCCGCCGGAAGTGGCTCGGCCGGTCGCTCGCCGCCGACCTCCGGCCGCTGGAGCTGACCTGGGTCTCGTGCGGCATCGACTACCCCCACCTGGCGGAGGGCGACGCCGACTACGTCGTCTACGGCCGCGCCAACCCGTGGGACCACGTCCCCGGCGGGCTGATCCTCACCGAGGCGGGGGGCTTCCTCGGCACCGACTCCGGCGGCCCGTACCGGCCGACCGACGACCACGACGTCGAGGGCGCGGCGCCGCGCGCACTGGTCGCGGCCGCCGACCGGGCGACGTACGACGCCATCGTGCCGCTGATCTGACGACCGGTCCGGGCGCCTGCTGCGTCGGGCGACTGCATCGCGTCGAAGCGCCCTCACTCGACTCGGATCGTGACACCTTCCCCGAGGTCGATGGTGGCGCCGGGGACCAGCTGGACGGCGACGCCGGGTCGCAGGTCCTCGGCGGGCCGGCCCGGCTGCACCACGACCGTGCCGTTGGTCGAGCCGAGATCGGTGACCACGGCCGAGCCCTGATCGGGGCCGGTGCCGGGCCGGACCTCCAGGTGGGTCGACGAGATCTCCTGGTGGGGGCTCGGCACGGTCACCACCCGGGTCTGCTCGTCGCTGCCGTAGCGACCGGCATCGGGGGCGCGCCCGACCACGACCGCGCGGTCGACGTCGACGACCTCTCCGCTCGGGAAGACCAGCCGGGCGACGGTCGTGCTCGCGGGCTCGGCGTCCGCGGGACGCTCGTGCACCGGCGTGACCGCGAGGTCGGGACTGGTGAGCGGGTCGAACGCCGAGCTGCCGAGCGGGCCGGGCACGGGCACCGGCGCACCCGGGATCGGCGCCCCCGGTGGCGGCATGGGCGGGTCGGGCTCGGGCGCAGCCTCGGGAGCCGGCTCGGGAGTCGGCTCGGGGGTCGGCTCCGGCTGGGGCTGCAGCTGCGGATCGGGAGGCAGGATCCGCGCGGGGCGTGGCGGCTCGGGTGGCTCGACGGGTACCGCGACCGCTTCGGCATCGGGGGTGGTGACGGCGCCGGTGGTCGCGGGGTGCTCGACGCCCGCGACGCGCACCAGCCCCGGCCCGACCGGGTACGGCGCGCCCTCGGCGTCGGCGACGCGCACCCGGAGGCCGGTCACTGCGCTGACGTTCTGCTCGACCCACGTGGTGTCGGCCGAACCGGACACCGTGACCGGTCCGTCCTTCGTGGTGAGCTCGGCCTCGCCGGCCCCGCGGATCACGATCTTCACGTCGCCATCGTTGCCGCTGACGAGCACGAAGCCGGGCAGCTCCCGCAGCCCGCCCTTGATCAGCGCATCGAGCACCTCGTCGAAGCCGGCGCCCTCGTCGACCGCCTCCCAGAGCCCGGCGACGCGGGCCTTGGCGGCGGGCGGCAGCAGGACGATGACGTCGTCGCCGAGGACGCCGTACCAGTCCCCGGGCACCACGGTGCGGGTCACGGTCACGACAGGGCTCCCAGCTTCTCGTGCTGACTCTCGCGCTGGCGCCGGGAGTCGGCGGTCCGTTCGTCGGCCAATCCCACCACATCGACGACCACCGCGGTGGCGTTGTCGATGCCTCCCGCGGCCAGCGCCGAGGCGACCACGCCTTCAGCGGCGTCGCTCGGATGGGCGTTCGTCCGGAGCACCTCGGCGATCTCCGCGTCGCGGAGGAGGTCGGTCACGCCGTCGGAGCACAGCAGCACCCGCTCGGCATCGGTCAGCGGGACCACGAAGAAGTCCGGGTCGGGCGGGTCCGGGCCCCCGAGCGCGCGGGTCACGATGTGCCGTTCAGGGTGCACCATCGCCTGCTCCTCGGTGATCCGGCCGGAGTCGACCAGCTCCTGCACGACGCTGTGGTCGGTGCTGACCCGATGGAGCCGACCACCGGTGAAGCGGTAGATGCGCGAGTCGCCGAGGTTGACCAGGAGCCACTGCGGACCGTCGTCCTCCTCGACCAGGATGGCGATCACGGCGGTGGTGCCGCCCTGCCAGCGTCCACCGTCGCTGCCGCGGTGGGTCGCGCCGTACTCCGAGAGCCGGCGCTGGCAGTCCCGCAGCGTCGCCAGCACGGCCTGGGAGCCGCGGCGCGCGTCGTACCCGACGGCGACGAGCCGGGCGAACTCCTCCACGACGATCCGGCTGGCGATGTCACCACCGTCGTGGCCGCCCATGCCGTCGGCGACGACGAAGACCGGGGGGTCCGCCAGCAAGGAGTCCTCGTTGACCTCGCGCACCAGGCCGACGTCGGTGGCCACTCCGTAGTGGAGCTCGACCTGGTCGACGCGCCGGCCGCGAGGCTCCTCCGGGCCGTTCATCGTGTCTCGCGACCGGACCCGCACCTGGGGCGGCCCGCTAGCGTGGGGACGATGGGCACCTCGTCCTCCCCGGGCTCCGTCGAGGGCAGGGGACACCGCTCCCTCGCCGACCAGTTCCGGAGCTGGCCGGACGATCGCCTCGTGCGGTTGCTGAGGGCACGATCCGACCTGTCGACTCCCGCCCCGGCCGACTCCAGCCAGCTGGCGTCGCGCGCCGCCACGCGGTCGTCGCTGAACCGTGCCCTCGATCTGCTCACGCGCCTCGAGCTCTCCGTCCTTGATGCCCTCGTGGCATCGGGGCAAGCCACCGAAGCCGAACTCGTGGACATCCTCGACGCGGATCGCGCCGCTGTCGAGAGCGCCTGCCGACGCCTGGTCGACCTGGCACTGGCGTGGGAGAACGCCGCCGGCCTGCGACCGCTCACCGGTGTGCCGGACGCGCTCGGCTCGCTGTCCGACCTGCATCCGATGACCGGGCGTACGCCGGCCGAGGCCGCGGAGCTCATCCGCGAGGTCTCCCCGGCCGCCCGGGCCATGCTCGAGCACGTCGAGCAGGGCCCCGGCGAGGCGGATGCCGGGTCGGCGCGGCACCAGATCGTGCCGGCCGACGCGGCCACGCCGGCCGAGGAGCTGCTCTCGCGCGGACTGCTCGTGCCCGGTCGACCGGGCCTCGTGCAGGTCCCCGGTGAGGTTCAGATCGCGCTGCGCGGAGGGCACACGACGCGCGAGCGCATCGACGTACCTCCGGCCGTCGCGACGTCCGAGCGCGCGACCGACCTGGTCGACCGCTCGGCGGCGGGCGCGGCCTTCGACGCCGTACGCCGGTTGGAGCTGCTGGTCGACCACTGGGGCACCGCGCCGCCGATCGCGCTCCGCACCGGTGCCGTGGCGGTCCGCGACCTCAAGGCGACCGCCGACGTGGTGCAGCTCGACGAGGCGGCGACGGCCTTCCTGGTCGAGCTCGCCGCCGCGGCCGGGTTGGTGGCGACCTGGCCCGACTCCGACGGCAACCCCGCCTGGACCCCCACGGATGCGTTCGACGTCTGGTGCGACGAGCCGGCGGCCCAGCGCTGGCGGAGGTTGGCGACCGCGTGGCTGGAGACGGAGCGGCTGCCGTCCCTGGTCGGCACGCGCGACGACGGCGGCAAGGCCCGCAACGCGCTGGATCCCGAGCTGACGAGCCGGATCGCCCCCGAGACGCGGGCGATGACGCTCGCCGTACTGGCCGGGCTCCCCGCGGGCGAGGTGCTGGCGACCGGAACCGGCCCGGCCTCGGTGGTCGCGCGGCTCGCCTGGGAACGGCCCCGACGCCCACCGTCGCGCGCCCAGCAGGTGGTGGCCGCCCTCGAGGAGGCCGCCTGGATCGGACTCGTCGCCCTCGGCGGGCTCGCGTCGTACGGCGCGGCGCTGTTGGCCGGTCACGACCCGGCCGCGCTGCTCACGCCTCTCCTGCCGACGGAGGTCGACGAGGTGCTGATCCAGGCCGACCTGACCGCGGTCGCCCCGGGCCCGCTGACGCGGGAGCGGGCTCGCGACCTCCATCTCCTGGCCGACGTCGAGTCACGCGGGCAGGCGACCGTCTACCGCTTCACGGCCTCGTCGGTACGCCGAGCGTTCGACGCCGGCTGGGCCGCGCACGAGGTGCACGCGTTCCTCGACGCCGTGTCGCGCACGCCGGTCCCTCAGCCACTGAGCTACCTCGTCGACGATGCCGCGCGGACCTTCGGGACCGTCCGGGTCGGACACGCCGAGGCCTTCGTGCGCGCGGACGACGAGACCGCGCTCGCGGAGGTGCTCCACCATCCACGCGCCGCCGCGCTCGGGCTCCGGCGGATCGCCCCGACCGTCCTGGTCAGCACCACGCCCCTGGACGTGCTCCTCCCCCGGCTGCGCGAGCTCGGCGTCTCGCCGCTCGTGGAGAGCATCGACGGCACCGTCCACGTCGCGCGGCCCGACCGGCTCCGGGCCCGGCCGCGCGCTCCTCGCCGTACCGAGGACGCCCGGCTGGAGGCACGGCTCGCCCAGGTCGTCACCGCGATCCGGTCCGGTGACCGGGTCGCCCGGACCCGCGCGCCCGCGTCGGCGGAGCTGACCCCGATCGGTTCCCTCGCGGCCCTGCGCGAGGCGGTCGAGGCCGGCCGGACCGTGCTCATCGCGTACGTCGACAACCACGGCGTCTCGAGCGAGCGGATCGTCGACCCGATGCGCGTCGACGGCGGCTGGCTGACCGCCCGCGACCACCGGGCCGACGACGTCCGGCAGTTCGCCGTCCACCGCATCCGAACGGTCAATCCGGTGGACACCGCTCCGTAGACTGGACATGTGGATTTCATCCGTTACGCCGAGTCGTCGGCAGCCCTGCTCAACGCGGAGCTGACCGACCGTGACTCCGTGGTCGCGCACCTCGCCGCTCGTGCGTGGCTGCAGGCTCAGGTCACGGATCGCGACGCGGTCGTGCTGCGGCGCTTCCAGAAGGACCTGCGGCCGGCGTTCGTCGCCTCGGCCGACGACGACGCGCAACGGGTGGTCGACGTGGTCAACGCACTGCTCGAGCGTCACCCGATCACGCCGCGGATCGCCGACCACAACCCGGCCCACCTGCACATCCACGTCGCGAACAAGGCCGCCAGCGTCGCCGACCTGCTGATCGGCGAGTCCCTGCTCGGCCTGGCCACCCTGATCTGCGACCTCGGCCCGACCCGGCTCGGGGTCTGCGCGGCCGCCCCGTGCACCAACGTGTACGTCGACACCTCGCCCAACCAGTCGCGCCGGTACTGCTCCGAGCGCTGCTCCTCGCGGGCCAACGTCGCGGCGTACCGCGCCCGCCAGAAGGCTGCCGCGGGGTGATCGGGGGCGTGTCGGTTTCACCGCTTAGGCGGTGAAACCGACGAAGGCAGCTCCCCGGATCGCGTGGCCGTCTCCGAGCCCGGGCAGGTGATCCCGAGACGGCGCACACACCCTCGACCACAGCCTCAACCACCGGCAGCTCGGTGCTCGAGACCGACCCGCTCGATGATCTGCGCGCCCTTCCGGACCCCGTCGCGGGATCGGATGTCGGCACCGATGGCCGTCATCCGCTCGCGCAGGTCGGTGTCGCCCAGCAGCCTCTCCACCGCGCCGACCAGCTCGTCGTCGGCGAAGGCGTACGTCGCGAGCCGCACCCCGAAGCCCGACTCGTGCACACGCTGGGCGTTGTCGTACTGGTCCCAGAAGAGCGGCAGCAGGATCATCGGCTTCCCGAAGTGCATGGCCTCGGTGGTCGTGTTGTTGCCGCCGTGGGTGATCACCAGGTCGACCTGGGGCATCAGCGTGGTCTGCGGCAGGGTCGCGGCGCCGGTCATGTTCTCGGCGAGCCGCAGCTCGTCCGCACGCGGCCCCATGCTGACGATCACCCGGTGCCGAGTGGTGCCGAGGACGTCGATGAGGCGCTGCATCAACGCGATGTCGGCGCTGCCGAGAGAGCCGAGCGAGAGGTAGATCAGCCCGCTGCCGTCGGGCCGGTCCGCGAGCTCGGGCGGGACGACGTACCGCTCGTCGGTCTCACGGACGCTGGAGTCGATCCGGTGCCAGGTCGGGCCGAGCGGGCGGGCGTCGGTGTAGTCCAGCTCGCGCGGGTAGACGTAGAGGTTCGCGTACGGCGACGCGTGCATGAAGTCCCGCGGCGACAGTGGCGGCGCTCCTTGCGACCGGCACCACGCGTCGAAGGCCGTCCAGGTCTCCGCGTGCGTGCGGTCGAACTCCTCCAGGAACGCCGCCCACCCCGAGCGATCGTCGGCGGCGTAGCCCGAGAACACCGGTGGGATGTCGTCCCCCCGGATCTCGAGCGGGTTGCACGACACGATCCGGACGAAGGCACCCTGATCGGTCATCAGCGCCGGGAACGACACGACGTTGTCCTCGACGATCACGTCGGGCCGGTGGCGCGCGATGATCTCGCGCAGCTGGGGCTCGCAGTAGCGGGCGCCGTCGATCAGGGCTTGGTACGTCGGCTGCACGAACGTCGCGAGCTGCTCGATCGTCGGCTTGGCGAACTCCGGCGCGGTCTCGTTGATGAAGTCGATCCAGAACTGTCCCGCGGCCTCCGCCCCGGCATCGGGGTCGGGCGCAGCCAGGTCGACCAGGTCCTCGACGAAGCCGTACGGCGTGAGCCTGCCGGCCCACGAGGCCTCCGCGGCGAACACCACGGTGTGCCCCCGGTCGAGCAGGACCTTGCCGAGCCCGATGCACTGGTTGGTCGGCCCGTAGGCGGACTCCGGCATGAACAGAACCGTCAGGGGGCCGCTGACGTCATCGCTCACGCGCGCACGCTATCGGCGTACGGCGCCCGCTGGGTATGCCCGGTCCGTACGCTTGCTCGCGATGGACGACGCATCCCTGGCCGGACCCCTGATCGTGCAGAGCGACAAGACGCTGCTGCTCGAGGTCGACCACGAGCGGGCCGACGACTGCCGGAAGGCGATCGCGCCGTTCGCCGAGCTCGAGCGGTCGCCGGAGCACATCCACACCTATCGGCTCACGCCGTTGGGGCTGTGGAACGCCCGCGCCGCCGGTCACGATGCCGAGCAGGTCGTGGACACCCTGCTGGAGTTCAGCCGGTACGCCGTGCCGCACGCGCTGCTGGTCGACGTCGCCGAGACGATGGCCCGCTACGGCCGGCTACGGCTGGAGAAGCACCCGGTGCACGGTCTGGTCCTGGTCAGCAACGACCGGCCGGTCCTCGAGGAGGTGCTGCGGGCGAAGCGGATCGCCGGCATGGTCGGCACCCGCATCGACGACGACACGGTCGTCGTCCACCCCAGCGAGCGCGGGAACCTCAAGCAGGCACTGCTCAAGATCGGCTGGCCGGCCGAGGACTACGCCGGGTACGTCGACGGCGAGGCCCACGAGATCGAGCTCGACCAGACGGAGTGGTCGCTGCGCGCCTACCAGAAGGAGGCGGCCGAGTCGTTCTGGCACGGCGGCTCGGGCGTCGTCGTGCTGCCCTGCGGCGCCGGCAAGACCCTGGTCGGTGCGGCCGCGATGGCACACGCCAAGGCGACCACGCTGATCCTGGTCACCAACACCGTGAGCGCCCGGCAGTGGAAGGACGAGCTGGTCCGGCGGACGACGCTGACCCCGGACGAGATCGGCGAGTACTCCGGCTCGGTGAAGGAGGTCCGGCCGGTGACGATCGCGACGTACCAGGTGATGACGACGCGGCGGAAGGGCGTCTACTCCCACCTCGAGCTGCTCGACGCGCGCGACTGGGGGCTGATCGTGTACGACGAGGTGCACCTGCTGCCGGCGCCGATCTTCCGCATGACCGCCGATCTCCAGGCACGGCGACGCATCGGGCTGACCGCGACGCTGGTGCGCGAGGACGGTCGCGAGGGCGACGTGTTCTCGCTGATCGGACCGAAGCGGTACGACGCGCCGTGGAAGGACATCGAGGCGCAGGGCTGGATCGCGCCGGCCGAGTGCATCGAGGTGCGGGTGACCCTGCCGTCGTCGGAGCGGATGGCGTACGCCGTGGCCGAGCCCGAGGAGCGGTACCGGCTCGCGTCGTGCACCCATCACAAGATCGACGTCGTCCGGCGGCTGGTCACCCAGCACGCCGACCAGCCGACGCTGGTGATCGGCCAGTACCTCGAGCAGCTCGACGAGATCGCCACCGCCCTGGACGCCCCGACGATCACCGGTGCGACGCCGGTCAAGGAACGGCAACGGCTCTTCGAGGCCTTCCGGACCGGCGACGTCGGCCTGCTGGTGGTGTCGAAGGTGGCGAACTTCTCGATCGACCTGCCGACGGCGGAGGTGGCGATCCAGGTGTCGGGATCCTTCGGGTCGCGCCAGGAGGAGGCCCAGCGGCTCGGCCGCCTGCTCCGGCCGAAGACCGAGGGCAAGTCCGCGCACTTCTACACGATCGTCAGCCGCGACACCGTCGACGCCGAGTTCGCCGCCAACCGGCAGCGGTTCCTGGCCGAGCAGGGGTACGCCTACTCCATCCGGGACGCGGACGACTGAGCCGATGGACGCACAGGAGGTGGCCTTCGTCTTCGGACTCGGCCGCGCCATCACGCTGAGCGGGCCGTTCGCGCGCGGCGAGATCGGCGTGATCCGCCGCCTGGTCACCGACCGCGGCTCGTGGGCGGTCAAGCAGGACCTGGAGCCGCTCGACGCCGCCGATGTCGCGGCCGCCGAACTCTCCGCCGCGTTCCACCACCGGTGCTGGCAGTCGGGCATCCCGACGCCCGAGCCGGTGCGCAGTCGCGCCGGAGAGTTCGTGGTCCGGCTGTCCGAGGCGCACGTCCGCGCCTTCTCGTGGGTCGACCTGCGGGAGCCCGACCCGGCGATCGATCCCGGTCCCGTCGGCACCCTGCTGGCGCAGCTGCACGCCGTGCCGGCACCGCCACAGGGGACCGTCGACCCGTGGTTCGAGGCGCCGATCGGCGAGGCCGAGTGGCGGGCCGTGCTGAAGGCGTCGCGGGCCGCCGGTGCGCCGTACGTCGACCGGCTCGCCGAGCTGCTGCCCGCGCTGGTGCTGGTCGAGTCGATCCTGACCCCGATGACCCCGGTGCAGACCTGCCATCTGGACCTGTGGTCGGACAACCTCCGGCGAACGACGACCGGTGAGCTGTGCATCATCGACTTCGACAACGCCGGGCCGGCCGACCCCTCGCGCGAGGTCGGGATGCTGCTCTTCGAGCTCGGGCGGGGCGACGCGGCCCGCGAGCACCGGCTCTACGACGCCTACCTCGAGGCCGGCGGCCCGGGGCGCATCCGGGACCGGGCCGACTTCGCCCTGACCGTGGCCCAGCTGCACCACATCGGGCACCGACACCTGACCATGTGGCTGGCCGCGCACGATCCCGTGGCCCGGGCCCGGTCGCTCGCCGGGATCGAGGAGTTCCTCGGGCGGCCGTTGCTGCTCCCGGACGTCGACCGCCTCGTCGCCGCCGTGGGCTCGGTCGCCGGCTAGGGACGGCCGGCGAACACCGCGTCCAGGTCGGCGTCGACCTCGTGGATCTCGACGGCGAACGCGCGGTCGTGAGGGTCACGCCCGATCGGGTCCAGCGAGACCACCACGCCGGTCTGCACGTCCAGAGCCGCATCGTAGGCGTCCGGAAAGCCCTCGGCGCGGAAGCGGGCCAGCCGGTCCGGCTCGTCGCCGTACTCCCCGATCACCGACACCTCCGACCACAGCAGGGGGCAGCATCCGCAGCGCGGCTCGTAGCCCTCGACCGGCCGAAGCCGTGCCCACCACACGTCGCGACCGTACAGCTCACCGCTGCGCACGTCGTCGACGTCGACGTCGTGGCTGAGCTCGTCGGGGTCGAGCATCGCGGTCCAGGTGTAGTTCTGCCACATCGGGTCGCCGTGCTCGAGGTGGTAGTGCTCCGGCCGCTCGGCCACGAACCCGTCGGGCCGGAACGTGGGCCCGGGATCGAGGTCACGATCGGGCCACGGGTCGGCTCCGTCCGGGGGAGATCGGACAAAGGTGACGACGTACGGCGCCCCGCTCTGATAGTGCACGGACCCGTCCGTGGGACGGACCAGCAGCTCGCCCGGTCGTCGCAGCCATGCTTCCACCTCACCCGCGGCGCTGTGCCGGGTGAAGTGCAGGGTCCGCCAGCGCCACGGCGAGCTGCGGGCGAGGGCGCGGAAGGAGTCGACGGTCGGCTGCATCCCGCCATGGTCCCGCCGTGGGCAAGGGCGCGCGACCGACTTCCGGCACCGCCGTAGGCTCGGCAGCGTGAGGATCCGCGAGCGCCTGGGCCAGGCGCTGTTCGAGAGGGTCGCGGGTCCGGACGGGCCGAAGCACCGGCAGCGCATCCACGGCACGCCCGGGCCGCGGTGGTTCCCGCAGGGCAGCCCGATCACGGTCGTGCACGGCGACGCGTCGATGTACGTCGGCGGCATCCGGGCGGTGCTGCTCCAGACGATGCAGCCGCGCGCGATGACCGCCGTCGCCGAGCACTCCGGCTATCGCGGCGACATGTGGGGACGGCTGGCCCGGACCAGCCGCTACCTCGCGGTCACGACCTTCGGCACCGTCGAGGACGCCCAGCAGGCGGTGGACGCCGTGCGCGCGATCCACGACCGCGTCCACGGCACCATGCCCGACGGCACGACGTACGACGCGAACGACCCGCACCTCCTGACCTGGGTGCACGTCGCCGAGATCCAGAGCTTCCT
>Ga0163163_10004190_pt1 | contig 12286 bp, 7 predicted proteins | sample S65metaG_FD_119766 | JGI IMG/M metagenome (GOLD analysis project Ga0163163, IMG submission 119766) | Switchgrass rhizosphere microbial communities from Kellogg Biological Station, Michigan, USA - S6-5 metaG | ecosystem: Host-associated > Plants > Roots > Rhizosphere > Soil | place: USA: Michigan... | reverse complement strand
GCGTATTCGCAGGGCGTCAACCAGAGCTCCGCGGGCACCGACAAGTGCAACGCCATCATCAACTGTCACCTGGCGACCGGCCGCATCGGCAGGCCGGGCGCGGGACCTTTCTCGGTCACCGGCCAGCCGAACGCCATGGGGGGCCGCGAGGTCGGTGGATTCGCGAATACCCTGGCCGCGCACATCGATATCGAAGATGCCGCGGGGCGCATGGCCGTGCAGCGATTCTGGGACAGCCCGACCATCGCCACGCGCCAGGGCCCGAAGGCCGTGGAGATGTTCGAGCGCATCCATGACGGGCGCATCAAGGCCGTGTGGATCATGGCCACGAACCCGGTGGTGAGCCTGCCTGATGCCGATCGCGTGAAGGAGGCGCTCAGGCGCTGCGAGCTCGTGGTGGTCTCCGACGTGGTCGCCAGCACGGACACCGCCGCCCTCGCGCACGTGCTGCTGCCGGCGCTCGCCTGGGGCGAAAAGGACGGCATGGTGACCAACTCCGATCGCACGATTTCCCGGCAGCGGCAATTCCTGCCGGCACCGGGCGAGGCGCGCGCGGACTGGCGCGTCATCTGCGACGTGGCACGCGCCATGGGGTTCTCCGGTTTCGACTACGTATCGCCCCACGAAATTTTTCGCGAGCACGCGCGCCTCACGGCGCATGCAAACAATGGGCGCCGCATGCTCAATCTCGGCGCCTGGGCTGAGATCACCGCCGTCGAGTACCGCAACTGGCAGCCCGCCGCGTGGCCCATGGCCGAAGTGCGCGAGTCCGCGCGAGGCCCGATGTTCGCGAACGGAAGATTCATGCATGCCGACGGACGCGCGCGTTTCGTCGCCGTGACGCCGCGTCGGCCGGCGAACGCTCCGTCGGAAGAATTCCCGCTGGTATTGAATACCGGCCGGGTACGCGATCACTGGCACACCATGACGCGCACCGGCAAGTCCGCACGGCTCTCGGTGCACATCGCGGAGCCATTCCTCGACGTGAATCCCGCCGACGCGCTGCGTTATGCGGTGCGCGCCGGCGAGCTCGCGCGCGTGCGCACCGCCTGGGGCGCGATGGTCGTGCGCGTGCGCGTGGACGGTGAGGTGCCACCCGGCGCGGTGTTCGCGCCTATCCACTGGAACGACGCCAACGCCTCCGATGCACGCGTGGGCGCGCTCACGAACCCGGTGATCGATCCCGTGTCGGGGCAGCCCGAGCTCAAGCACACGCCGGTATCCGTCGAGCCATTCGCCGCCGATTGGTACGGCGTGATGTTCAGTCGCGTCTCGGTGCCGCCGCCGGGCACCGCTTGGTGGACGCGCGTGCAGGGCGAAAACTTCACGCGCTACGAGATCGTCGGCCGTTCGGTGCCGGACTGGTCACGGGAGGCGCGACGCCTGCTCGCAGTGCCGGAGGATGCGGACTGGATCGAATACCGCGATCCGGCGCGGCATCTGTACCGTGGCGCCTGGTTCGTCGGTGAACGCCTGCAGGCCGCGATCTACATCGATGGCCGCCCCGCGCTGCCGGACCGCGCGTGGCTCGCGCAGTTGTTCGGCGCCGGCAAGCTCACGGCGGCGCTGCGCGCCAGCCTGCTGGCCGGCAAGGCGCTCGAAGGCGCCGATCCGGGTGCGCTGGTTTGCTCGTGCTTCGGGGTCGGGCGCAATGCGATTGCGGCCTGTGCCAAAGAGTTGGGCGCACGCGCGACCACACTCGAAATCGGCAGGCGGCTCAAGTGCGGCACCAACTGCGGATCCTGCGTCGCGGAGATCCAGGCCATGATCACGCCTGCCGGAGCAAGGGCGCGCGTCGCCCCAGGCTGAATTACCCAGACAAATTGGGTATCGTTCCCTCCGTCATTCACGGGGGGATCCATGAAGTCATCGATGACGCTCGCGCTGTGGGCGGCACTGTCAGGTGCGGCCTTTGCCCAGTTGCCGGCCACCGTTCGCTCACCGGATACGCGCATCTCGGTCACCGTCGCACAGAACGGCGAAGGCCAGCTGGTGTACTCGATCGTCCGCAACGGCGAAACGGTGGTGACGCCGTCGCGACTGCGCGTCCGCCTGGCGGAAGGTGACATCAGCGCGCTCGACGTGCGCACGGTGAACCCGCGCAGCGTGGACCAGGTGCGCAAGCTGGTCGCGACCAAGGCCTCGCAGGCGCGCGACCATTTCAACGAGCTCACCGTCACGGGCATGCCGCGCTCGCGCGCCATGAATTCGCTGCAATGGATCTTCCGCGTGTACGACGACGGCGTGGCGTTTCGCTACCTGGTGCCCGGTGATGCCGGGCTGAAAACACTCGCGGTGCGCAGCGAGGAAAGCGAATTCATGTTCGGCGCGGACTACGCCTGCCACGGGTTCAACGTGTGGCGCGTCGACAGCAGCCACGAAGGCGAGTTCGACCCCGTGCGCTCGAAGTACATCCGCGAGCAGACCAACTACGACCTGCCGCTGGTGTGTCGCACGGGCAAGAACGCCTTTGCGATCGGCGAGGCCAACCTGGCCGACTACGGCGGCCTGTACCTGAGCGGGCAGGGCAGCGGCATGCCGGGCCTGCAGACCCGGGTGTCGCGTCGCCTCGACGACACGTCGCTGATCGCGCGCACCGAGATCGGCGCCGCGGGCGCGGGCTCGCCCTGGCGCGTGATCATGCTCGGCGATCGACTCGGCTCGCTGATCGAGTCGAACCTCATCGGCAATCTCAACCCGGATCCGTCCTTCGATACCTCGTGGATCCAGCCCGGCAAGACCGCGTGGGACTGGTGGTCGGGTCCGTACCTGCCACCACCGGACAAGGGCGGCACCGATATGCCGACGATCCGGAAGTACATCGATTTCGCGGCGAAATCGGGCTTCCAGTACATGATGATCGACGAGGGCTGGTGCCTGAACTCGGGTCACGGCGGCAGCGCTCCGGACGACGCCGACGTGACGCGCGCCAAGGCCGACATCGACATGCCGGCGCTGGTCGCCTATGCGGCAAAAAAGAAGGTGCGGCTGTGGCTCTGGGTGCAATGGTCGCTGCTCGACCGGCAGATGGACGCGGCACTGGCGCAGTACCAGAAGTGGGGCATCGCCGGCATCAAGGTCGATTTCATGGACCGCAACGACCAGCAGATGGTCGATTACTACCACCGGCTGATGTCGCGGGCCGCGCAGCACCAGCTGCTGGTCGACATGCACGGCGCCTATCCACCGGCGGGACTCAATCGCACCTGGCCCAACTACATCACGCAGGAAGGCATCATGGGCGCCGAGTACAACAAGTGGAGCCGGCGCGTCACGGCCACGCACAACGTGAGCCTGGCATTCACCCGCATGTTGCTGGGGCCCATGGACTACACGCCCGGCGGCTTCCGCAACGCCACGCCCGAAACCTTCCAGGTGATCAACAGCCCGCCGCAGGTGCAGACCACGCGCGGCCACGCTCTCGGCATGTTCGTGGTCTACGAGAGCCCGTTCCAGATGGTGGCCGACAGCCCGGACATCTACGAAAACGCGGCTGGCTTCGAGTTCGTGAAAGCCGTACCCACGACCTGGGACGAGACGCGTTTCCTCGACGGCGAGATCGACGACTTCGTCGCGGTGGCCCGTCGCAAGGGCAAGGTCTGGTACATCGGCGTGATGGGGACCGAGAAGGCCCGCGAGGTCTCGTTGCCGCTCGCATTTCTCGGCGACGGGAAGTTCAGGGCGAAGATCTACGAGGACGGCGCAACTCCCACCGCACTCAACGAGCTCGCGCGGGAGCTGTCGAAATCGGACGCGCTGACTCTGAAGCTGGCGCCATCGGGAGGCGGTGCCGCGATACTGACACCCTGAGCGCGCGATCGAGGCTGGACTTACTGGTTGGATCGGCCGCGGTCAGCCGACCTGTTGCGCGCAACGACTACGTGCCCGAGCACGTTCGCGCCCATTTCCTTGCGAAGTACACCTTCCTCGAGTTGCAGTAGTTCGAAGCCGGCGCTGGAAAGACTGTCGCGCACGTAGTCCGCGCGGTGCGAGTACCGGCCGCTGTTGTTCAGCCTGTGCTTCTCGCTGGACTCGGCAGGTTCGACTTCGACGGTGAACACGAAGAGACCGGCCGGCTTGAGAGCGCCGGCCGCGGCGCCCAATGCTTCCTCGAGCGCTCCGAAATACACCAGCGTATCGGCGGAAATCACTACATCGTATCCGGCGGGATGCGCTCGCATGAACGCCACCATCTCGCCGGCGTGCAATTCGTCGTACACACCGCGTGCGCGGGCTTTCTCGAGCATGCCGGGCGAAAGATCCACGCCGACGAGCTGTCGTGCACTGGAGCGCAGCAGCGGCCCGCACAGGCCCGTGCCGGCGCCAGCATCCAGAATGACCAGTCGCCGTTCGCCAGCAGGAGCGAATCTGGCCAGCGCCGCGCACACCAGCTGGGGCGCCGCGTAACCCAGGTTGGCCAGCGTGGTGTCGAAGTCGCCCGACATCCGGTCGAACAGCTTCGTGACGTACGCGTCGTCGGCACGCGCGGGAGCCTGGTTCGCGAAGGCGGCGACCATGTGGCGCGGGATGGGATTGTCCGGGTCGGCCTCGAGCCAGCGCTGGAAGGCAACGCTGGCCTCCTGGAAGCGATGCATGTGCATGTTCATCACGGCGATGCTTTCGTGCGCATCGGCAGCCTTCGGATTGAGCGCGGCTGCGTGCTGGAACGCGTCGATCGCTTCGTCGCGCTTCTGCAGGCGGCGCAGCACGATGCCGAGGTTGTACCAGGCGCCGAAGAAGTCGGGATGGGAGTCGACCGCGCGCCTGTAGGCGAATTCGGCGGCTTGCAGCTTGCCAGCACTCGAAACGATGTTCCCCAGACTGTTCCAGGCATTGGCATCGCGCGGCACGAACGAGACCGCGCGTGTTATCAGCGCGACGGCTTCGTCGTTCCTTCCCTGCCTGTGGCGCAGCACGCCAAGGTGATGCAGGGCTTCGGCGTCGTCGGGCTTCGCGGCCAGCAGCTCGAGGTAGATGGATTCGGCTTCGCGAAACCGGCCGGCCTGGAAGTGCGCGAACGCTTCGGCTTTGCGCGACATCGGGCAGTACCGCTCCAGAAGCGGCCGTCAGGCCGTTCCGGTCTGGTCCCCACCGCGCTTGGTGCCGAGGGCCTCGCCGAGCGCCACCACCAGCGGCTTCATGAACCACGAGTGCTCGGGGCTCGAAGACACTTCGAAGCCGTGCGCGCGGATGGCCTCGGCGACGATCGGGCCGACCGCCGCGATCAGGGTGCGCGACAGCGCGCGCCGCACCAGCGGCGTCGGGTGCTGGGTCATCAGGCGCTCGATCTGCAGCTTGCTGGTGAACGCGATCGCGTCCACCTCGCCCGCGGCCATGCGTTCGAGCAGCGCCTGCACGGTCGAATCATCGGCGGCGTTGCCATACACGTACGGCGCGACGGTGGTGATGTCGGCATCGCGTTCCCGCAGGAAGCGCATCAGCGTGAGGTTCGGGTCGTTGCCGTAGAGCTGCACGGCCACGCGGCGCCGCGCGAGCTCGTGGGTGGAGAGTGCACGGATCACGCCCTCGGTGGTGGGCTCGGTGGCCTCGATGTTGGGCCGCAGGCCGAGCGCGCGCAGCGTTCGGGCCGGCTTCGGACCACGCGTGATGGTGCGCAGCCTGCCGAGGCCTTCGACGAAGCGGGGCTTCAGTGCCGGGTCGTACTTGTCGATGCAGCTGAGGATGCGCGTGAGGCCTTCACCCGTGATCAGGATGAAGTCGTCGAATCCACCCTCGGCGAGTTTCACGGCGAATGCCAGCACCTGCGCGCTGTGCGGTGAGTCGTAGATAGTCACGAGCGGACAACGCAACACCTCGGCGCCACGGCGCTCGAGCAGCGCGCTGAACACTTCCAGCTCGCGCATTTCAGGCACCGCGATCCGCTTGCCTTTCAGGTTCCAGTCGATCATCGGGGGCGAACCATATCACCGGCCGCGCCCGTGCGGTGCGCACTCGAAACGTCCGCGAAATCCTGCACCGGATCGAACACGGTGGTGCACCCCCACGCTGCGTTTCGGTGCAGTGCGTGCGAACCAGCGCCCCGCCCGTGGAAAAGCGCCCGAAACACCGCTGGCATGCTGATTGCTTTCACCCTGCTGCCGCCGCCGGCGGTGAAAAGTTAGTCATAAGACGAGGGGGCGCTACGAAAAAGGGAGGATGGATATGAAAAAGCAAATGGGAATGGCTGTCCTGGCGATTGTCTCGCTGGGACCCGTGATGGCTGCCGAGCCGGGGTCGCTTGCGGGCGCGTTCAGCGCGACCAAGCCGATCTTCGATGCGCGGCTGCGCACCGAGGACGTGGACCAGGAGGGCATCGCCAACGACGCGAATGCCATCACGCTGCGCGTACACCTGGGTTTCGAGACCGGCAAGGCCTGGAATACCGCGTTGTTAGTCGAGGGCGAGGGCGTCGTGCCCATCGAAAACGACTACCGCCCCGATCCGCTGATCCCGGAGAAGGTGACCTACCCGGTGGTCGCGGATCCCGAGAGCTACGAAATCAACCGTTTCCAGCTGGTGAACACCAGCATTCCCGGAACGACGCTGACGCTGGGCCGCCAGCGCATCCTGCTCGATGACCAGCGCTTCGTCGGCAACGTCGGCTGGCGCCAGAACGAACAGACCTTCGATGCGTTTCGCATCGTGAACAAGAGCGTCAAGAACCTGGTGCTCGACGCGACCTACCTGAACCGCGTGAACCGGGTGTTTGGCCACGATTCACCGCAGGGCACCTACGAAGGCGACAGCGCGCTGCTGAATGCCAGCTACCAGACGAAGATCGGCAAGGTCACCGGGTTCGGTTACCTGCTGCAATTCGACAACATCATCGGCGCGCCCGCGGCGGTGCGCGACTCCACGTCCACCTACGGTCTGCGGTTCGCCGGGGAGAAGCAGGCGGGCAAGATCAAGGTGGGCTACCTCGCGTCGTGGGCCACGCAGACCGACGCCGGCGACAACCCGCTGAGCTTCGATCTCGACTACGAGTTCGCCGAGCTGAGCGCGACGTACCAGCAGTTCGGTCTGGGCGCCGGTATCGAAATTCTCGAAGGCAACGGGACCAAGGGCTTCACCACGCCGCTGGCGACGTTGCACAAGTTCCAGGGCTGGGCGGACAAGTTCCTCACCACGCCGGCGAATGGCATCGAGGACACCTACGTGAATGCCATGGTGAATCTGAAGGCCGTGGGCGGCCTCGACACGCTCGGTTTCGTGCTCGGCTACCACGACTACGAGGCCGAGCACATCTCGGCCGACTACGGCTCCGAGGTGAACCTCTCGGTGGCCGCGAAACTGAAGAAGCTCAACGTGATGCTCAAGTACGCCGACTTCCAGCAGGGCGTGCTCGCGAGCGCGCGCGATACCGAGAAGTACTGGCTGCAAGCGGAATTTGTGTGGTGAACCCGTTCCTTTCGAATACAGAGGGGTGATAGATGTCTTACCTGGCTCCAAGTGAATTCGTGACCAAGATGGTCGATGCCGGCGAGTCGAAGATCTTCATGTCGGCGCGCGATATCCTGATCCGCGCCGCCATGGCCGGCGCCATCCTGGCGCTGGCGGCGGTGTTCGCCGTGACCATCGTGCAGCAGACCGGCGTGCCCATCGTCGGCGCCATCCTGTTCCCGGTGGGATTCGTGATCCTCTATCTACTGGGCTTCGACCTGGTGACCGGCGTGTTCGTGCTGGCGCCGCTGGCGTTGCTCGACAAGCGCCCGGGGGTGACGCTCGGCGGCGTGTTGCGCAACTGGGGACTGACGTTCGCCGGGAACTTCCTCGGCGCGTTCATGGTGGCGGTGGTGATGTCGCTCATCTTCACCTTCGCCTGGACGCAGGATCCGAACCCGGTGGGGCAATTCATCGCGCACATCGGTGAAGGGCGAACCATCGGCTACAAGGATCACGGCCTGGCCGGCATGTTGACGCTGTTCGTCAGGGCGATGCTCTGCAACTGGATGGTGTCCACGGGCGTGGTCGGCGCGATGATCTCCACCTCGGTCAGCGGCAAGGTGATCGCCATGTGGATGCCCATCATGGTGTTCTTCTACATGACGTTCGAGCACTCGGTGGTGAACATGTTCCTGTTCCCCTCGGGAATCCTCATGGGCGCCCACTTCAACTGGGCTGACTACTTCCTGTGGAACGAGATCCCGACGATCGTGGGTAACATCGTGGGCGGGCTCGCGTTCACCGGGCTCACGCTGTACACGACGCACGTGAAGACCGCGCCGAAGCGGCAGCTCAAGGCAGTGGCGTGATGCATTGATTAGTGAGGCGACCTCGGCGATCCTTTCGCCGAGGTCGCCAGCCACGCCATGTCCCCACAACTTCGAGTCTCGCTGGGGCAGCACACCGACAAGGGTCGCAAGGAGATCAACCAGGATTTCCACGGCGCCTGTCTTCCGGAGGAAGCGCAGCTTTCGGCCAAGGGCGTCGCGCTGGCGCTGGCCGATGGCATCAGCAGCAGCGCCGTGAGCCAGCACGCCAGCCAGGCGGCGGTGCGCGGCTTCCTCGAGGACTACTACTGCACGTCGCCCGCCTGGTCGGTGAAGAAATCCGGCCAGCGCGTGCTGATGGCGGTCAACTCCTGGTTGTACTCGCAGACGCGCCAGAGCCCGGAGCCGCACGAAAAGGATCGCGGCTACGTCTGCACCTTCAGCGCGCTGGTGATGAAGTCGACCACCGCGCACCTGTTCCACGCCGGCGACGCGCGCATCTACCGGCTGCGCGAGGGCGCGCTCGAACAGCTCACGCAGGATCACCGCCTGTGGGTGTCGCAGGAGCAGAGCTACCTGAGCCGCGCGCTCGGCGTGACGGCGCACCTGGAGGTCGACTACCAGTTCACGCGGCTCGAGGCCGGCGACGTCTTCGTGGTGGCCACCGACGGCGTGCACCAGTTCGCCAGCGAGCGCTTCATGATCAATGCGGTCGGCGATCTCGCCACCGACCTCGATGCCGCGGCGCGTGCCATCGTGTCCGAAGCCTTCGAGCGCGGCAGCAACGACAATCTCACCGTGCTGCTGGCGCGCGTCGACGCGCTGCCGGAACGCGAGGCCAGCGAGGTGCTGCGCCAGAGCACCGAACTACCTCCGCCCCCGGCGCTCGTACCGCGCATGGAGCTCGATGGCTACACGATCGTGCGCGAGCTGCACGCCAGCTCGCGCAGCCACGTGTTCCTGGCCACCGACCGGGAAAACGGCGAGTCCGTCGTGTTGAAGACGCTGGCCACGGAGATGCGCGAGGACTCCGCGCATCTCGAGCGCTTCCTCATGGAGGACTGGGTCGCGCAGCGGATCAGCAACGCGCACGTGATGCGCGCCGCGGGTCGCGGTCGCAAGCGCAACTATCTATACACCGTCGCCGAGTTCGTCGACGGACAGACGTTGCACCAGTGGATCATCGACCACCCGAAGCCGTCGCTCGAAACCGTGCGCCGCATCGTGGAGCAGATCGCCAACGGCCTGCTGGCCTTTCACCGGCTCGACATGTTGCACCAGGACCTGCGGCCGCAGAACGTCATGATCGATCGCACCGGCACCGCGAAGCTCATCGACTTCGGTTCGACGCGCGTCGCGGGCATTTCCGAGAACGCCTCGCCGCTTCCACAGGGCGAGATGCTCGGCACCGTGCAGTACATGGCACCGGAGTACTTCCTCGGCGAAGGCGGTGATGAACGGTCGGATCTCTATTCACTGGGAGTGATCTGCTACCAGATGCTGAGTGGCCGGCTGCCGTACGGTGCCGAGGTCGCGCGCGCCCGCACGCGCTCGGCGCAACGCCAGCTGCGTTACCAGAGCGTGCTGGCCGACGACCATGAAATCCCGGCGTGGATCGACGAAGTGCTGCGCAAGGCGGTGCACCCGGAGCCGGGACGGCGCTATGCGGAGCTGTCGGAATTCATCTACGACCTGCGGCATCCGAACGCCACATATCTCAGCCGCACGCGGGCGCCGCTGCTGGAACGCAACCCGGTGGCGTTCTGGCGCGGCCTCGCGCTGATTCTTGCCGCGGTCCTGGTGATGGTGCTGGTTTTCTGATCCCGGTATGACCGCGAGGACGCTCGCGGCGCCGAGCTGATTGCGCTGATGGGCGAATGCCGCGCGTGAAGGCGCGCTACGCTTCGTCATCGCTGGCTCCCAGGGGGAGCTCTCATGCCGACGCCCACAGCCGCTCGTGGCTTCCCGCTGCCGAGCTCCCTCACGGTAATACCGGGCACGGAGGCTGCGCAGGCAGCCTACCCGTACTACATGCAGTTCACGCCCGGAGACGACGCGCGTTTCTGGTTCTACAACTCCATGCATTTCCCCGAGCCCATGTCGGCTTTCGACATGGTGACTGCGGAAGCTGCGTATTGCGCTCTCGGCGCGGCCAATACCCGCGTGCACTGCCTGCCGACCACGCTCGGCATCGACTACAGGATCCTGAACGGCCGCGTCTATATAGGTGGCAACGGAGTCACCGACCCGGCCGAGATCGCACGCCGTACCGGAGAGTTCAAGCAGCGAGCCTTCTACTATTACGAGAACTGGGAGCGGCTGTACGCGCAGTGGCGCGAAAAGATGCTGGCGCTGATCCGCGACGCGAACGCGCTGCCCAAGGTCACGCTGCCGGAGTTCGAGCCACTCGAGCACGTGCACGCCGGCCGGGGAATCGCCTCGAATCACTATCTACTCGAGATCTACCAGAAGACGCTCGAGGGATACTTCCGCATGTGGCACCACCACTTCGAGTTCCTGCTGCTGGGTTATGGCGCCTATCTCACGTTCTTCGCGTTCTGCAAGAAAGCCTTCCCGGAAATCAGCGACCAGACCGTGGCTCGCATGGTGGCCGGCATCGAGGCGGAGATCTTCCGGCCCGATGAGGAAGTGCGGCGCCTGGCGCGCCGAGCGGTCGAGCTCGGCGTGCACGCGCAGTTCACGGAAGACGCGCGCGCGGGCGACATCATCGCCTCGCTGCAAGAGGCCGGCACGCCAGGCCGCGAGTGGCTCGCCGAGCTCGCGACCTCGCGCGATCCATGGTTCAACATCAACGTGGGCGACGGCTTCTATCACTACCACCGCTCGTGGAACGACGACCTTTCGATGCCTTTCGCGGGCATTCCTGGCTACATCCGCCGCGTGCAGGCCGGCGAATCGCTCGAGCGCCCCGTCGAAAGGCTGCAGGCCGAACGCCGGCAACTCATCGCCGACTATCGCGAGCTGTTGGCCACCGAGGAGGAGCGCGGCGCCTACGACCAGATGATCACGCTGGCGCACCGCGTGTTCCCGTACGTCGAGGGCCACAAGTTCTACTGCGAGCACTGGTACACGAACCTCTTCTTCAACAAGATCCGCGAGTTCGGCGCGCTGCTGGCGCAACACGGCTTTTTCGCCGACGCCGAGGACGTGTTCCAGCTCACGCACTTCGAGCTCGAATCGGCCATCGTCGACCTGATGACGTCGTGGTCCACGGGCTCCGCGCCACGCGGCCCCGCGCACTGGCCCGCCAAGGTGGCTGAACGGCGCGCGGCACTGAAGCAATGGGCCACGGCCGAGACTCCGCCAGCGCTCGGCCCGGTGCCGGACATCATCGATGACCCGGCCATCGTGATGTTGTGGGGCATCACGCGCGAGAGCCTCGACACCTGGCTGGCCGCCGGGAAAAGTGGCGATACCCACGAGATTCGCGGCTTTGCAGCATCCAGTGGCGTGGCGGAAGGTACGGCACGCGTGGTTCGCACCGTCGAAGAAATCTCGCGACTCAAGCCCGGCGATATCCTGGTCTGCCAGGTCACGAACCCGACCTGGGCGCCTATCTTCCAGAAGATTGCCGGCGCGGTGTCGGACATCGGTGGCTCGATGAGTCACGCGGCCATCGTCGCGCGGGAATACGGGCTTCCCGCAGTCGTGGGCACCGGAAGCGCCACGTCCCGCATCAAGGACGGACAGCGCATCCGGGTCGATGGTGGACGCGGCGTCGTCACCATTTTGCAGTAGTGAACAGATAACCGGAGGTGACCCATGTCGGCCGTACACATACCCGGTATCACGGCGCCGCCGTCGACCGCCTACAAGATCGTCGACGTGGCGGAGAATTATCGCGGCGTCATCCAGCGGCACGGCATTCCGGGCACCTTCGTCGGGCCGTCGATGGAGGAGAGCCCGTGGATCCCGTTCGGCGACAAGGCGGCCATCCGGCACCTGGCCTTCGATGCGCGCCACAACACCTTCGGCAACATCCTGTGGATCAAGAAGGCGGGCGTGGTCGGCACGCACAAGCATCGGGGCACCGTCGTCATGGTCTGCCTGGAGGG
>Ga0163163_10004189_pt1 | contig 12288 bp, 8 predicted proteins | sample S65metaG_FD_119766 | JGI IMG/M metagenome (GOLD analysis project Ga0163163, IMG submission 119766) | Switchgrass rhizosphere microbial communities from Kellogg Biological Station, Michigan, USA - S6-5 metaG | ecosystem: Host-associated > Plants > Roots > Rhizosphere > Soil | place: USA: Michigan... | reverse complement strand
TCCTGCCATCCGCTGGACGACCCGCTGCAGACCGACCAGATGACCACCGAGTACGCGACCAGCTCCGACGGCCTGACGTGGACATGGCACGGCACCGCGCTGAGCGGGACGCCGGGCCAGTGGGACTCCCGCGGCGCGCGGGTCGCCGCGGTGCGCTTCGACGGGGACGCGGTCACCGCCTGGTACGACGGCCGGGCCAGCGCCGCGGAGAACTACGAGGAGCAGACCGGGGTTGCCACCGGTTTCGACCCGGCCGCGCTCACCGCCGTCAGCGACCGGCCGCTCGCCAGGTCGCCCTACCAGGGCGGCGGCCTGCGGTACCTGGACATCGTGCCGCTGCCGGACGGGCGCCACCGGCTCTACTACGAGATGACCAGGCCGGACGGGTCGCACGCGCTGTTCACGGAACTGCGCTAGGGGCGTCCTTCGGCTCCGGGCGGCCGTTCCTCGCCTGGCCCTGACCGGCCGGACGGCCGCCAACCATGCCGCCCGAACGTTCCCGGGGCAAGATCCAGTCCTGGAAGCTCTCGCCGAGGACCTGCTCGAGCAGCCGGATGTCGGACTCGAACCTCGGGATAAGCCCCTGGCGCTGATCCCAGCTCAGCGGCTGGCGCTCGCGGCTGTGCCGCTGGAGGAAGCGCTCGAGCGGGCCGGTCAGGGTGGCCGCGGTCAGGCCCGGGACCAGGGTGCCGAACGCGCTGGCCGCCCGCTGCGCCGCCGACACCGCGCGGTGCCCGAGGGTCGGTTCCGGGTGGGCAGTCACGTTCTGCCGCGGTATCTCGGTCAGCACGTGCTGTTCCACGCCGAGGAACCCGCAGATCTGGTCCAGCGTCTGCACGGGCTCGTCGACCAGCCGCCGGTAGCGCAGCACCAGCACCTGCTCGCGCGGGAACAGCGTGAACAGGTACTCAAGCTGCTCGCCGTACCGGCCCAGCCCGGTGTAGTGCCAGAAGCTGGCCCATCCGGCCGCGATCCGGCGCTCCTCCTCGGCGCAGGCGCGGAGGAAGTCGCCGACCGGCTCCAGGCCCGCGGACCACAGGTGGGTCCAGTTGGAGTGCGCCCGTTCCACTGGGTCCCTGAGCACCACGATCAGCCTCGCCGCGGGGATCGTCTCCCGGATCCGGCGCACCGCGGCCCGGTCGTACAGGTAGAGCGGGGTCGACTCGCCGCGCAGCGTGCCGGGCGGTGCCGGGTCGAACAGCGCCTCGTAATCCGGCCTGCGCCAGACGTGCTCCCGGTAGGTCAGCGCGTCGCCGGGCCCGCCCTTGGCGGGCGGCGGACCGTCGGTGAGGAAGAACTTCGGCTCCTTGACCGCCGACATGTAGAGCCCGGGATGCCGGGCCAGCGCCGCGTGCAGCGCGGTCGTGCCCGCCTTCGGGGCACCGATCACCAGGAAGTCGGGCATGGACACCGGGGCCTCCAGGGAGGAAATCTATATGTAACAATTCCGATTAGATTAGTAAGAAATACTTGTATAGATGATCCCTACCCAGCCGGCATCGGTCAATCGCCCGGACGGAGCAGTTTGGAGCGGGTCGATGTGCCGTTGGTCACGCTCGAGGGGCAGGGTGAGGAGCATGCTGCTGCTGAGCTCCCCCGCGACCACGGCCCTCGGGCTCGCCTCGTGAAGGCGGTCGTCTACTCCAGGTACGGGGCCACCCCGGTGCTGACGCAGGCGGCCGACCCGGCCTGCCCCGCCGACGGAGTGGTCATCGCGGTCGGCGCGACCGGTGTCTGCCGGTCGGACTGGCACGCCTGGAAGGGCCACGAGCCGGTAGCGCTGCCGCACATCGGCGGGCACGAGTTCGCCGGGGTGGTTGTGACGGCAGGGCCCGAGGTGCGGCGATGGCGCGCCGGGGACCGGGTGACGGTGCCGTTCGCCTGCGGCTGCGGCCGGTGCGAGCACTGCCTGGCCGGGGACGCTCAGGTGTGCCCGCGGCAGACCCAGCCGGGGTTCACCGGGCCGGGCTCGTTCGCCGAACTCGTGGCCGTGCACGCGGCCGACGCCAACCTGGTGGCGCTGCCCGGCGACCTGGACTTCGTCACCGCGGCCTGCCTGGGCTGCCGGTTCGCCACCGCGTTCCGCGCCGTCACCGCGCACGGCCGGGTGCGGCCCGGGGACTGGCTGGCCGTGTACGGCTGCGGCGGGGTGGGGCTGTCCGCGGTGATGATCGGCGCGGCCCTGGGCGCGCGCGTGCTGGCCGTCGACGTCTCCGCCGCGGCGCTGGGGCGGGCCCGCGAGCTCGGCGCGGAAGCGGTCGTGGACGCGGGTACCGACGGCACGGCCAGCGCCATCGAAGAGATCACCGGCGGCGGGGCGCACGTCTCGATCGACGCGCTCGGCTCGCCTGCCCTGGCCGCGGACTCGGTGACCTGCCTGCGCCGCCGCGGCCGGCACGTCCAGGTCGGCCTGCTGCCGGGCGGCCCGGTGCCGCTCCCGATGGACCTGGTCATCGCGCGCGAGCTCGAGATCTACGGCTCGCACGGCATGGCCGCCCGCGACTACCCGGCCATGCTGCGGATGGTCGCAGACGGCACGCTGCGACCCGGCCTGCTGGTCGGCGAGGTGATCGGGCTCGGGCAGGTCGGGCGGGCCCTGGCCGCGATGGACGAGCCAGGCTCGGGCGCCGGGATGACGGTGGTCAGCGCGGCCGGATGAACGCGTACAGGCCTCCCATGGCCAGACCGAGGGCGAGCAGGGCCGGGGCCAGCAGCAGCGCGCCCGCGGCGCCGAGGAGCGGGCCCAGCCCGGCCGGAATCGCGGCACCGCCGACGGCCGACGCCGCCACCTGCAGGCTCACCATCCTCGTAGTCCCGGTGGTCAGCGTGAACAGCGGGAAGACCGGAGCCGCGGCCAGGCCGAGCAGCATCAGCCCGGCGACGGCCAGCGCGCCCGAGCCGGGCCCGGGAACAGGCCCGAGAATGGACAAAGTCATCAGCGCGGCGCCCAGCGGCACGCCCGCCACCGCCGCGGCCAGGACGCGGTCCGCGCCGAGACGTTCGGCCACCGGTCCCAGCACGACCCGGCCGAGGAACATCATCGCCCAGTAGGCCGCGACCGCGATGCCGGCGGCCGCGGGTGGCAGGGCCAGCCCGGCGGTCAGGAACAAGAAGCCCCAGATGCCGGCGGCCGACTCGATGCCGGTCTCGACGGCGGTGAAGGACAGCGAGCCCAGAGCCGCGCCCGGCGAGGCCGTGGTCGCCGACGACCGAGCCGGGCCCGGACCGGGCGCGGGCGCGGGATCCCGCCAGCCGCGACGGGCCAGGACGAGCACCCCGCCCAGGGCGGCCAGCACGAGCGCCATCACGCCGTAGGTCTGGCGCCAGCTCCGCCCGGCGCTCAGCAGCGCCGTGACCAGCAGCGGCCCGAGGGTGGCGCCGAGGCCGTAGCTGGCGTGCATCCAGTTGATGTCCCGGGCGCCGAAATGCCGGGCGGCGTGGGCGTTGAGAGCGGTATCGAGCGCCCCGAACCCGACCCCGAACAGCACGGTGCCGGCGATCATCACCCACATCGAAGGGGCGAGGGCCTCCGCGGCCAGGGCGAGCGCGATCAGCAGGGTGGACGCCGCCACCAGCGGGCCGGCGGATAGGCGGAGGCGGCCGGTGACGGCGCTGGAGACGACCGAGGCGGCGATGCCGGGGACGAGCAGGATGCCCAGCGCCCCGACCGGCTGGCCGAGGCTGAGCCGGATCGAGGGCCATAGCAGGCCCAGGGTGGAACCGGGCAGGGCGACGCTCAGATACGCTACGCAGGCGAGAAGCAGGGCAGGCACGGTAAGGAAACTCCTGGTCATGGTGAAATCGCCGTGCCGCGAATCGAGAGCAGCACGCGATGACGGACTGGTTCTCTCGTCAGCGCGTGCGGGGTTGCCCGGGCACCTCAACTCCTCGAAGGCCTGTTCCTGCCTTAAACGCAAGGGTAGGCGGGTAGGCAGGCGGACGGAAGGCACACTGCGAAGGGATCACCGATGGCAGACCACATCTACTCGATCAGCGAGATCGTCGGCTCCTCCACCGAGAGCATCGACGACGCCATCAGGGGCGCGATCGGCCGCGCCTCGAAGACCCTGCACAACCTCGACTGGTTCGAGGTCACCGACACGCGCGGCCGGATCGAGGACGACGGCCGCCTCCGCTTCCAGGTCACGCTGAAGGTCGGCTTCCGGCTGGACGAGCGGCCCGGCTGACTGGGGGAAGGGCATGCGGCAGGATAGGCGGCATGGCCCGATCCGCGCCCCGGCACGACCGCGACGCCGGCGGCCCGGCTGACCTGCTGGCCGCCAAGGCGGCCCTGCGGCAGGAGGTGTGGACCGCGATGCGGGCGGCGAAGGTGGCCCGGTTCCCCGGCGCCGCCGGGCGGATCCCGAACTTCACCGGGGCCGAGGCCGCCGCCGAACGCCTGCGCTCGCTGTCGGCCTGGCAGGCGGCCGGCACCGTGAAGTCCAACCCGGACTCCGCCCAGTGGCCGGTACGGCAGCGCGCGCTGGAGGACGGCAAGACCGTCTACATGGCCGTCCCCCGGCTGGCCGAACCCGAGCCGTTCTTCGCCCTCGACCCGGCCCGCATCAGCGACCCGCCGCGCAAGGCGGCCTCGATCAGCGGTGCGACCCGGTCCGCCCAGCGGGTCACGCTGGCCGAACTAACCCCCGTCGACCTGGTGGTGATGGGCTGCGTCGCGGCCGGGGAGGATGGCGCGCGGCTCGGCAAGGGCGGCGGGTTCGCCGACCTGGAGTTCGCGCTGGCCACCGCGGCGGGCCTGATCGGACCGCACACCGTCTGCGTCACCACCGTGCACGAACTCCAGGTCTGCGCGGCCGGGACGATCCCGTTGACCAGCCACGACGTTCGGCTGGACGTCATCGTCACGCCCGAGCGGGTGATCGACTGCCGCCGGGACGGGCCGCGCCCGGCGGCAAGCATCGACTGGGACGACCTGACCGAGGAGAAGATCGCCGCCATCCCGCTCCTGGCCGCCCAGCGGGCCGGGCGTCCGGACTCCGCCCGCTAGGTCAGGCGGGCGGCGAGCCAGTCGGCCATCGCGGCCCGGGACTCGAACGCGTGGTTGGTGACGCCGTGGCTGCCGTCCGGGTACAGCATCAGCTCGGCGCCCGGGGCCTCGCGGACCAGCCGCTCGGCGTGGTACGCCGGGATCAGGCGGTCCCGGCCGCCATGCACCACCAGGAGCGGGCAGGTAATCCGCGCGGCGGCATCGGTCAGGGTCAGGGCCGCGGCCCGTTCGCGGGCCTGCGCCGGGCTGGCCGCGCCCGACCGGGCCTGGAAGGTGGTCCTGGTCTGGCTGGGCAGCGCGTCCCAGTCCTGGTCCCACCGGTAGGGGCCGGCCAGGTCCACCGCGGCCCGGACCCGCGGCTCGTAAGCGGCCGAACGGGCGGCGTAATAGCCGCCCAGGCTCACGCCGAATACGCCGAGCCGGTCCGGGTTGAGGTCGTCGCGGCCCTTCAGGTAGTCGGCCACGGCCGTGACCACCCGTTCGTAGGCCGGCTCGATGGGAAACTCGTACTCGGCCTCGCCCTGGCCGGGACCGTCGATCGCGATCACCGCGAGCCCGCGGCGCAGCATGTATTCCGCGGTGGCCTGCAGCTCCTCCTTGACCGAGTCGAGCCCGGGAATCATGATCACCACGGGGCCGGGCTCGCCGGGGGGGATCCGCAGGTACGCGGCCAGCGTGCTGCCGGCGTACGGCACCCGGACCGGCTCGGCGGGCGGGCTGAGCGTGCCCGCGCCGCGGCGGAAGCAGGCGACCGTGCGCTCGTGCGCGGCCCGCTGCTCCTCCGGGTGGTCGGTGAAGACGAACTTGCCCCAGTGCCAGCACAGCGCGGCCCGCCGCCACGCCTCCCCCGCGGTGACCGTCCGCCCGGCCGCCTCGGCGCCCTCGGCCAGCTGCTCGTAATGCCGCGCGGTACGGCCCCACTCGCGGCACCAGTCGTCCCAGCGCGTGATGCGGGCCATGGTCGCCTGGAAGTCGGGGTAGCTGGTGCCGTTCGCGACGAACCGCGCCGCCCAGTGCGCGGTCGCGGCCGCGACGCGCTTGTCCGGCGACCAGGCGTACAGGTCGGGGCGGCGGTCGGCCAGCAGGTCGTTGCGCCCGGACACGTGCTTGTCCCTGGCCCGGGGCAGGTCGCAGGCGGCGGTGAGCACCGCGGGCCGGTCGGCGAGCACCGGCCCGGCCAGCATGTAGCCTTCCGGGCTCGCGATGAGCGAGCCGCTGATCCAGGACACGCCGCGCTCGGTCCGGCACCGGTCGGCCACCGCGACGAACACCCCGTTGGCGGCCGCCGCGGCCTGCGCCTTGACCACCTCAGCGGGCCGCTCCCCCTCGGGCCAGCGGTAGCCGGGCCAGTTCACCGGGGCCGCGATGAGATCGGCGCCGTCTAGGGCAGCCAGCCGGGTCCACTCAGGGAACTCCAGGTCGTAGCAGACCATCACGGCGACCCGCCCGACCTCGGTGTCCACCGTCGGCAGCGCCGCGTCGCCGGGAGTGAAGACGAGCTTCTCGGAATCCCACAGGTGCGCCTTGCGGTAGACGGCGCGGGTGCCGGACGCGTCCACCAGGGCGGCGCTGTTGTACAGGCGCCCGTCGGCGCCGAGCTCGCAGAAGCCGCCGACGATCACCAGCCCGTGCCGGGCGGCCAGCTCGTGCCACTGCCGCAGGGTGGTGCTGTCCGCGGCGGGCGCGGCCAGTCCGCGCGCCTCGGCGGCCGGGTCCGCGGCGTCGAAGACGTAGCCGGAGTCGCACAGCTCGGGCAGGACCACGAGCCGCGCCCCCGCGGCGGCCGCCTCGGCGACCGCGTCCGCGGCGGCCCGCCGGTTGGCGTCCGGCTCGGCTACGGTGATCGCGAGCTGGGCGACCGCTATCAGGGTGGGGTCCACTTTTGCGTGCTCCGTTCGCCGGGATAGGACTATAGACAGCATCCTCCACTGGGAGCTGAGGAAGAAGAGGCGCATAGTGACCGGAAACGCGGATGTCGTGGTGGTAGGCGGCGGGCACAACGGGCTGGTCGCGGCAGCGTACCTGGCCAGGGCCGGGCTGACCACGGTGGTGTGCGAGCGCCGCGCAGTCACCGGCGGGGCGGCGGTCAGTGAACACCCGTTCGGCCCTGACTACACCGTGACCTCGCTGTCGTATGTCGTCTCCCTGCTGCCGCCGGACCTCGTCCGCGACCTGCGCCTGGAGCAGCACGGATACCGGGTGTACCCGCAGGGACCCTACTTCGCCCCCCGGGCCGACGGCCGCTACCTGCGGCTGCCGCACGATCCGGCGCGGCGGCACGCGGAGATCGCCAAGTTCTCCGCCGCGGACGCGGACGCCTATCCCCGGTACGAGGAGCACCTGGCCGGCATCGGCCGGGTGCTCGGCCCGCTGCTGCATCAGATCCCGCCCCGGCTCGGGTCGCGGCGGCCGCAGGACCTGCTGCGGCAGGCCCGGCTGCTCACCAGCCTGCGCGCGATCGACGAGCGCGGCGCGGTGGACGTGACGCGGCTGCTCACCGGCAGCATCGCCGACCTGCTCGAGGGGTACTTCGAAAGCGACGCCATGCTCGGCCTGCTGTCGGTGTCCGGGGTGATCGGTACCTGGGCCGGCCCGCGCTCGGCCGGGACCGCCTACGTGATGCTGCACCACCACATCGGCGAGACCGACGGGGCGGCCGGCGCCTGGGGCTTCCCGCGCGGCGGCATGGGTGGCGTGTCGGGCGCGCTGGCCCGGGCGGCCCGGATGTTCGGCGCGCAGATCAGGACCGATGCCGAGGTGGCGCAGATCCGGACCTCCGGCGGCCGGGTCACCGGGGTCACGCTGGCCAGCGGGGAGGCCATCGACGCGCCGCTGGTCGTCACCACCGCGCACCCGCAGATCTCGTTCCTGCGCCTGCTCGACCCGGCCGAACTGCCCGCCGAGTTCGTCGCCGACATCCGCGGCTGGCGCAGCCGCAGCGGTACCGTCAAGATCAACCTGGCGCTGGACCGGCTGCCGGTCTTCAGCAGCCACCCGGAGCCCGACCCGCAGGTCTACGGCGGCACGATCGTGCTGGCGGAGTCGCTCGATGACATCGAGACCGCGTTCCAGCAGGCCGTGGCGGGCGAGCCGGCCACGCTGCCGTTCGCCGACATCTGCATCCCCAGTGTGTTCGACGACTCGCTGGCGCCGGCCGGCAAGCACATCATGTCGATGTTCACCCAGTGGGTTCCGTCCGGCTACGCCGACGCGCCGCACGACGCCGAGCTCGACGCCTACGCCGACCGGGTGCTCGCCCGGGTCGAGAAGGTCGCGCCCGGATTCACCGCCTCGGTGCTGCACCGGCAGGTGATCGGCCCGCACCGGATGCAGGAGGAGTACGGGCTGGTCGGCGGGAACATCTTCCACGGGGAGCTGTCGCTGGGGCAGATGTTCCACGCCCGGCCCGCGGCCGGCTACGCCGACCTGCGGACGCCGGTGCGGGGGCTGTACCAGGCGGGTTCGGCCACCCACGGCGGCGGCGGGGTCACCGGCATCCCGGGACGCAACGTGGTGCGCCAGATCCTGGCCGACCGCCGCGCCGAGCGCTGGCGCCGCCGCGTCAGCCGCCCCGCCCGGGCGGCGAAACCCGCCTCCCAGGCCTAGCGGGTGCGGTCGGCCTGTTCGGCCGCGGCGCGCGTGTGCGGGTGGTCCGGTCCCAGCCTGCGGCTCAGGTAGGGCAGCATGTCGCGGAACTCCTTCGCGGCTCCGGCCTGGTCTCCGCGCTGGGCCATCTCCCTGGCGATGCTGAACCAGAGGGTCAGGGTGATGGGATGGTCCAGGCCGAGCCGGCGCTCCAGGTGCGGCAGTACCGCCCGGAACTCATCCTCCGCCCCGGCGTGGTCGCCGCGCGCCGCCATCTCCTGCGCGATGCTGAACCGCGTGGCCAGCGTGTCGGGATGATCCGGGCCTAGCCTCCGCCGCAGGTCGGGCAGCATGCCACGGTACTCGGCCTCGGCCCCGGCGTGGTCGCCGCACGCCGCCATCTCCTGCGCGATGCTGAACCAGGTGATCAGCGTGTCCGGGTGATCCAGTCCCAGCGTCTGCTGCCGGGCCGCGAACACCTCGCGGAACTGTTCATGCGCCCCGGCGTGGTCGCCGCACGCCGCCATCTCCTGGGCGACGCCGAACCGGGCCGCCAGCGTGTCCGGGTGGTCCCGGCCGAGCCTGCGCTCCAGGTGCGGCAGCACCGCCCGGAACTCATCCTCGGCCCCGGCGTGGTCGCCGCGCGCCGCCATCTCCCTGGCGATGCTGTACCGGACGATCAGCGTGTCGGGGTGCTCGGCGCCCAGCGTTCGCGTCCCCACCGCCAGCACGTGCCGGAACTGTTCCTCGGCTCCGGCGTGGTCGCCGCGCGCCGCCATCTCCTGGGCGACACTGAACCAGGTCGCCAGCGTGTCGGGGTGATCGGGCCCCAGCGTCCGCTGCCGCGCCGCCAGTACGTCCCAGAACTCCTCCTCGGCCGCCGCGTGCTTTCCGCCGGCCGCCATCTCCTGGGCGACACTGAACCAGGTGGCCAGCGTGTCGGGGTGATCGGGCCCGAGCGTCCGCTGCCGCGCCGCGAACACGCGCCGGAACCCGTGCTCCGCCTCGCCGTGATCGCCGCGCACCGACATCTCCTGAGCGACGCAGAACGAGGTCGCCAGCGTGTCCGGGTGATCCCGGCCGAGCGTCCGCTGCCGCGCCGCCAGCACCGCGCGGAACTCGGTTTCGGCCGCGTCGTGCCTGCCGCGCGCCGACATCTCGCGCGCGACGCTGAACCGGGTGGCCAGCGTGTCCGGGTGATCCGGGCCCAGCGCCCGCTGCCGCGCGGCCAGCACAACCCGGAACTCGTCCTCCGCCGAGGTGTGTGCCCCGCGCGCGGCGATCTCCTTGGCGATGCTGAACCGGGTGGCCAGCGTGTCCGGATGCTCCGGCCCGAGCATCCGCTCCCGGATGGCGAGCACGGCCCGGAGCTCGCCCTCGGCCGCGGTATGTTCCCCTCGCGCCGACATTTCCTGAGCGAGGCTGTACCTGGTCGTGAGCGTGTCCGGATGCTCCGGGCCCAGCGCCCGCCGCTGATCGCTCAGGGTTTGCTGGTGCAGCACGACGGCCTCGTCCGAGCGGCTGGCCTCCTGGCGGGCCGCCTCCTGGCTGGCCCGGCTGGCCAGCGCGTCCGCCTGGTCCAGTCCCAGCTTGCGCTGCTGGTCGGTCAGGGCCCGCTGGTGCAGCACGACGGCCACATCGGAGTCGTATCGCTGGAGCCCGGACGCCGCGCGCAGGTCGTCGGCGAACTCCCCGCAGGTGAGATACCGGTCTTCGGGCGTCTTGGCCAGGGCGCGCAGCAGGACGTCATCCACCGCCACCGGCAGATCCTGCCGCCGCGACGTCAGCCGGGGCGGCGGCTCGGACATGTGTGCGTACAGCACCGCCAGGCCCTCGTCTCGCAGGAACGGCGGCTCGCCGGACAGCAGCATGAACGCCGCGCACGCCAGCGCGTACTCGTCCGCGCGCGCGTCCACCGCCTGGCCCCGGATCTGCTCGGGCGCGCAGTAGGTCGGCGTGCCCAGGAAATGCCCCGTTCCGGTCTGGGTCGCCGACGCCTGCCCGCCCTTGGTCAGCCCGAAGTCGGACAGGTACACGTGATCGGGCCGGCCGGGCCGCGAATCGACGAGCATGTTGGCGGGCTTGACGTCACGGTGCACGAGACCGACGGCGTGGGCGGCGTCCAGGGCCGAGGCCACCGCGGAGATGATCGCGGCCACCCGCGCGATGGGCAGCGGCCCGAGCCTGCGCACCAGCGTTCCCGCGTCGCCGCTCGGCACATATCGCATCGCGATGAACAGGACACCGTTCGCGTCGCCCGCTTCGTACACCGGGATGATGTGCGGGTCATCCACGGCCGCGGCCGAGCGGGACTCACGGATAAAGCGGTGGCGGAATTCGTCATCCGCTGCCAGCGTGGGCGAAAGGATCTTGAGCGCTACCTGCCGGGGCAGCCGCTCGTCCTGGGCCCGGAATACCACCGCCGTTCCGCCGTGGCCTATCTGCTCCTCCAGGCAATAACCGGCGATTCGCGAGCCGGCCGAGAAATCGGTCAGGAACCTGACGGCTCCCGGCGTTTCATCGCCCATCGCGCCCCCCGGAACGGCCGCCGGGGCTGACGGCAGGCGGTATTAAATAACGCTGCCAAGTCCCGGCCACGTGTAACCCCCTTGCGATTACCCACTCAGGCCCCGATTTACATCACCCGCGGTTCCGGTTCACAAAGCTAGCACGATGGCGGAAAATCCGGCCGGATACGGCGGATCGATCATGGCCGCGGCCGGATAACCGCGGAATCAGCGGGACGCGGGGGCCTCGCTCGACGCAGAGACCTCGCTCGACGCGGGGGCCTCGTTCGACGCGCGGGCCAGGGCGGCGACCCGCTCGAAGGAGCTGAGGCGGTCGGCCGGGTCGTAGACCATGGTGGTGATCATCAGTTCGTCGGCCTGGGCGGCGTCGACGAGGTCCGCCATGCCGCGCTGGACGGTATCCGGCCCGCCGACGATCTGAGTAGCCAGGCGGTCCTCGATGAACGCGCGTTCCATTTCGCTGTAGGGATAGGCGGCCGCCTCCTCGGGTGAGGGCATCGGGCCGGGCCGGCCGGAGCGCAGCCGGAGGAACGACAGCGCGCCCGAACCGGCCAGGAAGCGGGCGCGCTCGTCGGTCTCGGCGCACACCACGGCGGCGGCGACCATCGCGTACGGGCGGTCGAGGACGTCCGACGGGCGGAAGTGCTGGCGGTACAGGGCCAGCGCGGGCAGCGTGTTGGCCGCGCTGAAGTGATGCGCGAAGGCAAACGGGAGTCCGAGCAGGCCGGCCACCTGGGCGCTGTAGCCGCTGGAGCCGAGCAACCACATGGCGGGCAGATTGCCGCGGCCGGGCACCGCGGTGATCTGCGCGAACGGATGATTCTCCGGCCAGCGGCCGGTGAAGAAGCCGAGCAGGTCCATCAGCTGGTCGGGGAAGTCGTCCGCGGACAGCGCCTCCGGCGAGCGGCGCAGCGCCGCCGCGGTGACCTGGTCGGTGCCCGGGGCGCGCCCGATGCCGAGGTCGATCCGGCCGGGATGGAGCGCCTCCAGCATGCCGAACTGCTCGGCCACCACCAGCGACACGTGGTTGGGCAGCATCACGCCGCCCGAGCCGACCCGCATCGTCGAGGTCGCGTCGGCGATGTGGCCGATCAGCACGGGCGGCGCCGAGCTCGCGATGCCGGGCATGTTGTGGTGCTCGGCCACCCAGAACCGCCGGTACCCGAG
>Ga0163163_10004188_pt1 | contig 12289 bp, 10 predicted proteins | sample S65metaG_FD_119766 | JGI IMG/M metagenome (GOLD analysis project Ga0163163, IMG submission 119766) | Switchgrass rhizosphere microbial communities from Kellogg Biological Station, Michigan, USA - S6-5 metaG | ecosystem: Host-associated > Plants > Roots > Rhizosphere > Soil | place: USA... | reverse complement strand
ACGCCGCAGAGATTGACGGAGCAGATGGTCTTGGAATGTATGCAGGCCGGAGTAGAGATCGTGTGGGTTTACGGAACGAATGGCCGAAGCCGGCTGACGACTGAGAAGTCAGCGAAAATTCGGACCATGGGAATGACGGTGATCGAGGGTGAGTGTCCGTACATGTTCTTACCGAAGAGCGGCGGCGTTCATCGTTGCCATGCCTTCGTAAGAAAGGTATTCCGTTCATACCCCGCTTAGCGATCATGCTGAAGGAAAGGATTGCGTTCGCGCTCGCTACCGATCGTCGTAAGCGGCCCGTGTCCCGGAACTACGACGATTTGATCCGGTAAAGCCATCAGCTTCCCTTGCAGCGAGTCCATGATCTTTTTGTAATTACCGCCGGGGAGATCGGTACGTCCGATGCTGCCGGCGAAGAGCGTGTCCCCGGCAATCAGCAAATTCTCCGGCTTGAACAGCAGGCATATCGATCCTTCGGTGTGACCTGGCGTGTGCAGGACTTCTGCGTTCAAAGCTCCCGCTTTGACTTTATCTCCCTCGGCGACATGCTGATCGATCTGGACTTCTCCCGGCGTGCGCATACCGACCCATGAGGCTTGTACATCCAGCATCGCCAAAAGCTTCGAGTCGTTTTCATTGAGAAGGATTGGTGCGCCAGTAGCCTTTTTTAACTTGGTGGCGCCGCCTACGTGATCGATATGAGCGTGGGTCACCACGATCTGCTTTACGACGAGGTTGTGTTTCTGAAGGATGGCGAGAATGGACTCGATCTCATCACCAGGATCAATGACGATGGCTTCTCGGGATGTCTCGTCGCCCACGATGGAGCAGTTGCACTGCAGCGGACCAACGGGAAGAATTTCGTGGATCATAGAAGGGTACGAGGTACTGGGTACTAGTTTGCTAAGTCAGAAGTCGCAAGTCTGAAGTCGCAAGTTAGAAGCCAGAAGTCCGTCATCTATTTTAAGGCTAAAGACTAACGACTTTCGAATTTCAGGTTTTAGCTCCCCAATAGCGAAAGCCTCCGTCGCCGGAGGCTCTGCTGCAGAATTATCATTACTTGCTGGGCTTCGCTGGAGCCTGCTTGCTGGGAGCGTTGTCAAGGACCGACCCGCCGATTCCAGAGCCGCTCGAGCGTGATGCCGAGATCGCTAGCGTAAACGAAGTCAACATGAAGATGATGGCAGCCCAGGTAGTCGCCTTGGTCAGTGCGTTAGCGGCCGAGCGAGGTCCGAAGGCGGTCTGACTACCCATGCCCCCGAAGGCCGCTGCGATGTCGGCACTCTTGCCGCTCTGCAGAAGAACGACGCCGATCAGGAACAAGGAGACAACGATGTGAACGACGGTGATCAATCCAACGATATAGGGGTTCATCAGTTATATTGCTGCCGGACTACTCGCGGCATTGCCCTTCAAATCTTTTGCCTTCAGGAGCTTGGAAGGGAGTGCATGGTGCGGAAGGCGGGACTTGAACCCGCACGCCTTTTGGGCGCCACCCCCTCAAGATGGTGTGTCTGCCAATTCCACCACTTCCGCACATCTCGGGGTATTTCTGTTTCCAAGAACCACTTACGAGGCACCCTGATTATAGCAAAGGTGGAGATTGGATGCGAAATCAGAGTCCGTCATGGTCGTAACAGATAGGCTCGCTACCAACCGGCTTTCTGGACCGTCTAACCCTGCTTGGTAAAATTCCTACCTATCCGCACTTCTGGAGCCCACAGAATGAACAAATTTGAAAGGTCCCCGCGTGCCCGATTCATTCGGCTCGGGGCGTCAGCACTTCTCCTCCTCTCCTGGATCGGCTGTTTTGCCCAGGATTCTGCACCGGCGCCAACCACCCACGGCGTGGTCGTCGCCAACATCGACAAGTCAGTTAAGCCCGGCGACGATTTCTTCCGTTATGCGAACGGTGAGTGGCTGAACCGAACTGAGATTCCACCAGACCGCGGTAGCATCGGCGTCTTCTCCGCTCTGAGCGACTTGGCGAGCAAACGCACGTCCACATTGATTGAGGAAGCGGCGAAGTCGAACGGCCCTGCGGGATCGAACGCCCGCAAGATTGCCGATCTCTACAACTCTTATATGAACGAAGCCGCCATAGAGGCCAAGGGCGTCACGCCTTTGCAGCCGCTATTGAAGCAGATCGCGGATATTCGCGATAAGAAGCAGCTGGCGTATGCGCTCGGCCAGTCTCTTCGCGCTGACGTGGATGCCTTGAACAACACCAACTTCCACACTCAGAACTTGTTCGGACTTTGGGTTGCGCCAGGATTCAACGACTCTGAGCACTACAATGCGTATTTGCTGCAGGGTGGTTTGGCGCTGCCGGATCGAGAGTACTACCTCGGTAACAGCCAGCATATGCAGGAGGTCCGCACCAAGTATGAAGCGCACATTTCCGCAATGCTGAAACTGGCGGGCTTCACCGACACCGATGCCCGCGCAAAACGGATCGTCGAATTAGAGCACTCTATTGCAGAAAAGCATTTGAGCCTTGCCGAAAACGATGACATTCACAAGGCGAACAATACCTGGACACCGGCCGATTTCACGGCTAAGGCTCCTGGTTTGGACTGGAATGAATATTTCCGCGGAGCCGGCCTGACGAATCAGAAGAGCTTCATCGTATGGCAGCCCACGGCATTTACTGGTGAATCGGCGCTGGTTGCTTCGGCACCACTCGAAAGCTGGAAGGACTGGCTCGCGTTTCACACTATCGAGTATTACGGCGGAGTGCTGCCGAAGACCTTTGCAGAAGAGCGCTTCAATTTCTTCGGCAAGACGCTGACAGGTACTCCGCAGCAACGTCCACGCTGGCAGCGCGGTGTCCAGGTTGTAAATCAGTTCCTCGGGGATGCCGTCGGCGAGATCTATGCGCAGCGGTATTTCTCTCCCAAGGCGAAGGCCGAGGGGCAGGAGATGGTGGCCAACATCATCGAAGCATTCCGAAAGAGAATCGACGCACTCACGTGGATGAACCCAGCTACCAAGGCGGAAGCAAAAGCCAAGCTCGATACTCTTTACGTTGGCATCGGGTACCCGGACAAGTGGCGTGACTACGCTGGCTATGAAGTAAAGCCAGACGATATGTTCGGCAATTTGCAACGCGCCAGTACGTTCTACTATCACTACCAGGTTGGGCGACTCGGGAAACAGGTCGACCGCAAAGAGTGGTCGATGACGCCGCAGACAGTTAATGCTGTGAACCTGCCGCTGCAGAACGCGCTGAATTTCCCGGCTGCCATCCTGCAACCTCCGTTCTTCGATCCGGATGCTCCGGCTGCCACGAACTACGGCGCGATCGGTTCGGTGATCGGGCACGAGATCAGCCACACCTTCGATACCGAGGGAAGCACGTTCGACTCGAAGGGACGTCTGCGGAACTGGTGGACGCCGGAAGATCTCAAGCAGTTCGAAGAATCCACGAACAAGCTGGCATTGCAGTACGACCAGTACAAGCCATTTCCGGATCTGTCTTTGAACGGGAAGCAGACCTTGGCCGAGAACATTGCGGACGTCGCTGGCGTTGCGGCGGCTTTCGACGGCTATCGCGCTTCTTTGAAAGGGCAGGCTGCTCCGGAAGCAAATGGATTCAACGGAGATCAGCAGTTCTTCATTGCCTACGGCCAGAACTGGGGATCGAAGACGAGAGAAGCTTCGCTTCGTCAGCAGGTGACGACCGATTCGCACTCCCCAGGTGAATATCGTGCGGACACCGTTCGAAACATCGACGCGTGGTACACGGCATTCGATGTGAAGCCGGGAGAGAAACTGTATCTCGCACCGCAGGATCGGGTGCGTATCTGGTAGGGAACTAAGCGCGGAAAAAGGCCGCAACTGTTTGGTTGCGGCCTTTTGTATTGGAACTCTAGTACTTCACGATTGCCGCAAAACTATCCGGCTTCAGGCTTGCGCCGCCGACGAGAGCGCCATCGATATCAGGCTGGCTCATCAGGGATGTGGCGTTGTCCGGCTTCACGCTTCCGCCATAGAGGATGCGGAGTTGATCCGCGTATTCTTTTCCGAACATCGCCTCGGCTTCGCCGCGAATAACGAGGTGTGCTTCTTCAGCGATTTCGGGAGTCGCAGTCTTACCGGTTCCAATCGCCCACACCGGTTCGTAAGCGATGCTCATTTTGGCGGCCTTCTTAGTCCCGATGCCACGGAACGCACGATTACATTGGCGGCGCAGAACGTCCTCGGTTAGACCTGCTTCGCGCTCCTCGATGACCTCGCCGACGCAGAGGATGACGTTGAGTCCTGCTTCGAGCGCGACTTCCAGGCGGCGATTCACGGTGTCATCGGTGTCGCCGAAATATTGACGGCGTTCCGAGTGGCCGACAATTGCATATTCGCAGCCGGCGCCAAGCAGCATCTGTGAGTTGATTTCGCCAGTGAACGCCCCTTCTTTCTCCCAATACACATTTTGACCGCCGACCTTGACGTTCGTTCCTTTTGCGGCGTCTACGACGGCAGGGATGTCAACGAACGGAGGGCAAATCACAATCTCGTCCCGGGTATGACCCTTGACGAGCGGAGTGAAGGCTTGCATGAAGGTGACGGCCTCTGCCGGTGTCTTGTACATCTTCCAATTGGCGGCGATGATTTTCTTTCTCATGATGGACTCTCTGTTATGACGGTCCGGGCTCTGCCCGGTTAATCTCTGCATGGATCACGTCTACGCGATAGCGGTCCGGCTTTTGGGCGGCCAGCGAATTCAACGCGCGACTGTATGTCTGGAAATCTGCGTTGCTGAAGAGAACGAACCGAACTTCCCGAACGTGTCGAAGGTCCGGCAAGGTAATGGACACGGTCTTGAGCGCAATGTCGGCTGCCGGTGCAACCGGGTATCCGTAGACTCCGGTTGAGATGGAAGGGAAGGCGATGCTCGTGAGGTGGAGTTTGTCCGCAATGGTCAGAGACTCGCGATAGCAACTCGCGAGCGTCTGCGGTTCGCCATGCGCGCCCCCATGCCAGACGGGACCGACAGTGTGAATTACAAATCCGGCCGGAAGCTGGCCTGCCGTCGTTGAAACTGCGCGTCCCGGTGGAAGGGATCCGTGTTCGACAACAATCTTTCGGCACTCTTCGAGAATTTCAAGTCCACCGGCGCGGTGAATTGCACCATCGACTCCGCCACCACCCATCAGGGATGAATTTGCAGCGTTGACGATTGCATCGACCGATTGCCGGGTGATGTCGCCCTCGATCAGTTCGATCACTGAACCCTCGCCGAGCGAGAGGCGCACGATTTCTCCCAAAGTTGACCTGCCGGAAAGAGATTAGCGGCCGACTTATGCCGGCCGCTTCTGACTAGTGCTTATCCGTGAGTGCTTCCACGCCGGGCAATTTCTTGCCCTCGAGAAATTCAAGCGATGCTCCGCCGCCAGTGGAGATATGCGAAATCCGGTCGGCTACGCCTGCTTTGTGGACGGCGGCAACACTGTCCCCACCGCCAACGATCGAAGTCGCACCGGCGTTGTCAGCAACCGCTTGTGCGATCTTCGTTGTTCCGACAGCGAATGCGTCAAACTCGAAGACGCCCATAGGCCCGTTCCAAACGATGGTGCGAGCGTGAGATATCTCTTCGGAGAATTGCTTCACTGTTTCCGGCCCAATGTCGAGTGCCAGTTTGTCCGCTGGAATCGGCTGGCCTACTCCGATCTTCTGCGGATGAGCGGAGGCATCAAACTTATCAGCGACGACGTGATCGACCGGAAGCAGCAAACGAACATTTTTTGCTTTGGCCTCGGCAAGCAGTTCCTTTGCGAGATCAACCTTGTCGGCTTCCAGAAGAGACTTGCCGATTTCCTGACCTTGCGCCTTGAGGAAGGTATAGGCCATGCCTCCGCCGATGATCAGCGCATTCACCTTGCCAATTAGGTTCCTGATGACGCCGATCTTGTCGCTAACCTTGGCACCGCCAAGGATCGCAACGAACGGCTTTTCCGGATGCGACATTGCCTTGCCGAGATATTCGAGTTCCTTCTCCATCAGCAACCCGGCCGCTGACTTCGGCAGGAACTTGGTGATGCCGACGGTGGAAGCGTGCGCCCGATGTGCGGAGCCGAAGGCGTCGTTTACATAGAAATCTGCAAGGGAAGCAAGAGCCTTGGAGAAGCCTTCATCGTTGGCTTCCTCTTCCGCATAGAAACGAACGTTTTCGAGTAATAGCGTCTGTCCGCGTTCCAGTTTGTCCGCCATCTCAGCAGCTTGAAGACCGATGCAGTCCGGCGAGAAGCCAACGTTCTGTCCGCGCCCGATGCGCTCATCCAACAGGATGCGCAGCCGCTCTGCTACAGGCTTCAGACTGTATTCCGGCTTTGGTTTCCCCTTGGGGCGTCCAAGATGTGAGGCGAGGATCAGCTTTGCGCCATGACGGAGAGCGTATTCGATGGTGGGGAGCGTTTCACGGATGCGTGTGTCATCCATCACGCGGCCGCCGTCGAGTGGAACATTGAAATCCACTCGCATGAAAATCTTATGATTGTTCAGGTTTAGATCGCGTATCGAGAGTTTTGCCATGAATTGACCCCTGCATGCTGCAGTGCGAGCCCTTGCTCGCGAGGGTTCGAACGTCGTGAGAGATGGCTCCCGGCACACTCTGCGCATGCCGGGAGACCGAAAGCAGGTTCCTTACAGGCCCTTGCTACCGAGGTAGTTGATCAAGTCACGAACGCGGCAGCTATAGCCCCACTCGTTGTCGTACCAGGAAATGATCTTCACCAGGTTGCCGCCTACAACGCGGGTCAGCGGAGCATCGAAGATCGACGAGCGCGGGTCGCCCTTGAAGTCGGACGAGACCAGTTCGTTTTCTTCGTATCCGAGATAGCCCTTCAGAGAGCCGGCCTCGGACGCCTTCTTCATTGCCGCATTCACTTCCTCGACGGTCGTGTTCTTTTCCGTCACAACAACCAGGTCCACGCAGGAAACGTTCGGCGTTGGGACGCGGATTGCGAAACCGTCGAGTTTGCCTTTCAGTTCCGGGATCGCCAGGTAGATGGCTTTTGCGGCACCGGTCGAGGTCGGAATCATCGAGAGCGCTGCTGCGCGTGCGCGACGAAGGTCCTTGTGCGGGAAGTCGAGGATGACCTGATCGTTAGTGTAGGAGTGGATCGTGGTCATCGTTCCCTTGGTGATGGTGAAGTTGTCGTTCAGAACTTTGGCGACAGGCGCGAGGCAGTTCGTTGTGCACGAAGCGTTGGAGATGATGTTGTGCTTCGACGGATCGTACTTGTCTTCGTTCACACCCAGAACGACAGTGAGGTCTTCGCCCTTTGCCGGGGCAGAAATGATCACTTTCTTCACGGTGCCGCGCAGATGCTTCTTGGCATCTTCTGCGTTGGTGAAGCGGCCGGTCGATTCAACTACTACCTGCACTCCGAGCGATGCCCAATCCAGCTGCGCGGGATCTTTCTGCGCGAATACACGTACAGATTTATCGTCGATCTTGATGGAATCCGCGGTGGCAGTAATGTTGTGACGAAGATTGCCGAGAATCGAATCGTACTTCAACAGGTGAGCGAGCGTCTTAGGGTCGGTCAAATCATTAACCGCCACGATCTCGATGTTCTTATCCCCTAGCGCTGTGCGCAGGACATTGCGGCCAATCCGGCCAAAACCATTGATACCGACTTTTATCGCCATTCTTGCCTCCGAGGATGATGACTACGTATATGGATTAGTTCTGAACTGATAGTAGAACAGAAAATCGTAGCATCTCTGCCGAGTCGATGGAAAGGAAGTAAACACCAATTCGTGTGTTGCCGGTCACCAGATATTCACATTTGAACTAGTCCGAAGTGAATTGCTGCATCGCTGCAGTTAATCCGAGAATAAGCTCCGGTTATGATGCCAAATTTCGGAATCGGCCTTGCTTTGACACTTCTGCCCATGCATCCGTCAATTGTGCTTCCGCGCGGGTAGTCGGTGATCTACGCAGTGCAGCGATGCTCTCCGGAATCACACAAATGCTGCTTGCTTAGAAAATGGGATGAACCGTCTCGAATGACGATATTTTGTAGGAAGTCGCCGACTACATCCATAGACACGCGCACTTGTTGCGGCAGGCCAGCACACAAATTTGTTCGAGGCCTGCACCATTGCTACTCGGATGAAGTGGTTGAAAAGAAGAACTAGTCAGCAATCGGCATCGGGGTATTCATCGCACTGTCATATAAGATTGACCGTCGGGACGAATACTGAACTTCACTTCTCCCTCCACACCCAAACGTGTTATAACCCCCGTATGCGTAAGTGGATGCGCGACCGCATAAAGCGGCGCAAGAAGCCAGGCGCTGGTTCCCAGGAAGGACAAGAGACCACCCAGGAACAAAAGCCGGCTCCTTTACAACCTACTTTTCTTGATCGTGACGATTCAGCGCTGAAAAGCGCCGCACCGACTTCCCACCCTGAGCCTGAATACGAAGCGCAGCCGGAGGCTGATCCCGGCGACTCCGACGCGTCGGAATCGGGTTCGCAGGAAGCGTCCGTGCAGGCTGGTCCCGGTGATCGGAACCGTCGTGGTAGTCGCCGTCGTGGACGCCGCGGTCGCGGTGGACGTTCGCGCCCACAAGGTCAACCTCCTGTTCTGCCAATCGCTCCTGGTCAAGCGACCGGCGAGGCTGCCGAAGCGGAGCTCGATGGGAACGTGCCCGAGACTTCCTCTGGAGTGCCCGCCAAGGCCGGTCCAAAAGGGAAGAAGTCCAAGGGCGCGGTTGTGCTTGCGATCGGACTTCCGGGCTCTGGCAAATCGTCATGGTTCAAACGTCACAGCATCATTCCACTATCCAGCGATCTAGTTCGCGGACTCCTGTTCGATGATCCGACTGAACAGCGCTTCCAAGACCTGGTTTTCTCGACTCTGCGTGCGATGCTTCGCGCTCGCATGATTGCAAGCCGTCCGTGGAATTACATCGATGCGACCAACCTCTCGCCGAAAGAGCGCCACAGCTGGATCAAGATGGCAAAAGATTTCGGTTACGAGGCACATGCCGTCTTCTTCGATGTTCCAACGGAAGTATGCATGGAGCGAAACCGGATGCGTTCGAGAAACGTCCCGGACGAGATCATGCAGCGCATGGGCCAAAAACTTCGTCCGCCGAAATTCGAAGAAGGATTTGCAAAGATCACCATCGTGCGCCTGAAGAAACAAACTCCGGGGTCGACACAATCGGAGTCAGGAACAGTGGATCCCGAAGACGAATTGATATAGATCGATCTGAAAGAAATAAGGCGCTCCGTGAGGAGCGCCTTTGCCATGGGTTAAACGCTAGTGTTGGGGCGGGGTTGAGGAAGCAGGTGGTGTCGTTGTACTCGGCGCGGCCGTAGCAGGAGAGCTCGGCATCGACTGCGGTTGACTCATCGGAGTCGCAGTTTGTGCTGGCGCCGGGGCAGTCGTTGGCTCGGTTGGCTGAGTTGCCGGTTGCGAAGTCATCGGCTGTGTCCCAGTCGGACTGGCAGTCGCCGGAGCAGTGGTGCCAGCCGGCGCAGTGGTCGTCGTCGACGTCGTTCCGTAGGTTTGGTTTGTCTCGGTTCGGTTTACGGTGCTCCCCGTTGCACTCGTTCCTGGAGTTCCAGCAGGACCTCCTGGCGTCTGGGTGTTTGCCTGGATCGCCTCACCCGAAACGACCAATTCCACGCGACGGTTCATCTGGCGTCCGGAAGCCGAATCATTGGACGCTACGGGTGCGCTCTTTCCAAATCCGCGAGCGGAGATGTTTCCAGACGTCACGCCTTGCGAAACCAGATAATCGCGAACCACGGCAGCGCGCTTTTCGGACAGCTGCATGTTGTAAGTATCACTTCCAACATTGTCGGTATGCCCTTCAACCTGAAGGTGCAGGTCAGGGTAAGCCAGGATGATTCCGGAGACACGCGCCAACCGCTCACGGGCGCCCGGCTTCAGTGTTGCTTTGTTGAAATCGAAGAGCACGTCGGACATGTTGACGATCAATCCACGTGCCGAATCTTTCGTCTGAAGCACCTGGTTCAGTTGGGTCAGGAGTCGCTGGCGAGTCTGCTCACGCTCTGCCTCTGCCTGCTGAGCAGCCGTCTGAGCCTGCTGAACTTGCTGGCGGAGATTTTGTTGTTCCAACAGTGCCTGCTGGCGAGCTTGTTCCGCGGCTGCGCGTTCTTGAGCGGCAGTCTGAGCAGCTTGTTCGGCCTGCAACCGGGCCTGATCGGCAGCCTGTCGTTCCTGCTGCGCCTGATCGCGTTGCTGCTGTGCGGTCTGGGCCTGCTCGTTCGCTAGACGCGCGCGCTCAGCTTCATCCGTTGCGCGCTGGCGTGCCTCATCTTCACGGCGCTGCATCTCGCGACGCTCATTTTCAGCACGCTCCTGCTGCTGCCGTCGGATGCTGAGCACTCGAGCATCCTCGGCCTGCTGAGCTGCGTAACGCGCTACTGTACCAATCGCCGAACGTCCCTGCTTGCGATTGAGATAGTCTTCACCTTTGGCGAGGAAGTCCTCTGCTTTTTGCAGAGCGGCTGGCGCATACTGCTCAGCTTTACTGGCCTTGGCGATTGCCACCGCGTTACGTGCTTCCAGCAGCTCCAGCGGAACTTTCTTTCGATCCGCCGTAGTTGCGGGGAGCTGCGTAGCGTTGATGTCGACCGTGTACTCGCGACGATCCAAAGCTTCGAACCTGGTCTCGATCGGCTGCTCCCAACCTTTTGTATCGTTCGTCACGATGTTCTCGGCGACCACTACATCGCTCGGCCGGGTTACTGAAAAATACGGCTCCGCCGTCACAATGAGTCCGAACGACTGCAGTCCGGTGGTCACACTCAGAGAAGACTTGCCATCATCGTTCGGAAGAACTTCGCCGAGGTTTGTCGGACGACCTTCCGGGGTAATTGCCCAAAGAACATAGGTCAGGAATTGTGGCCCGTAGCTCTCGGCTTTCTTCATGTGCTCAAGCTTGGTATCCACAACAAGTCGGCCTGCCTTGCTGTTGACCTTTGCTTCGCCGCGAATGGCCGGATCAAGCTCGGTTCCATGCATCTTCACCTCGGTTGAACCTGCGCGGTGTCGGTAGTCGACGGCTTTTGTTGTACGAGCCGTGACATTCACCCGGTACACAGGAGTCTGCCCCATAGGCGTGACTTGAACGGATTGTTGATCCTGCTGAGGGTTGCTGCCTTCGGAGCTGGTGCTATCGGTTTGTGCCGCCGCGCCCGTCGCTATAGCGGAGCACAACAGTGCGGTGAGAAGTGTTTTGTGCATCATGTGCCTCCCCCGATCTGGTGCAATTTAGAGTGTGTTGTTGGTCGTGCGCTCGCTTAATCAGTACGTATTAAGTAAGGATGTTCGAGCACTTGCCGGGGGTTGTGACAATAAGAGAGCTGGCGATGGAGACGCGCGGAAGATAGCTAAAAAAGGGGAATCGTCGATCTTAGTCAACAATGAGCTGGCGACAAGCGGGCCTGCAACTCTGGCGTGTGTTGGTCGGCTATTTCAAATGCTGCAGCAATTCTTTGAACGCTTCTGTTCCGCTCTTCCGCAGCAACTCATACATCATCATCTCGGTCGAGGAGATCACGCAACCGGCGTCGCGCATTCGTTCAAGTCCGATCTTCCAATTCCACTCTGCCCGCGAACCCACCGCATCAGACGCTACATGCACCAGGTAACCCTGTTCCAGAGCACCCAGCGCAGTCTGCATCACGCAAATGTGAGTTTCCATTCCGCAGAGCAGCATGGTATTGCGGTTCCCCGGAACGGACTTCGCAGCCGAGCAGAAGCTGTCTTTGCCAAAACAACTGAACTCAATCTTGTCGATAGGTTTAGTGTCCCCAACAAGCGAGAGAATTTCCGGTACAGTCTCGCCAAGGCCCTTTGCATATTGCGTTGTCACAAGGACAGGAATGTCCAGGATGCGAGCCAGCCGGACCAGCAGGGAAGTATTGCGAACGAGCTGCTCCTTATTGAAGATCGGTGGCAAGAGCTTCTGCTGGATGTCGATGACGACCAGCGTGCAATTCTCAGCCTGCAGCGGAGTCCGCGCGATATCACTAAGTGGCAGCGGCAAAACATGTCCAATCGTTGTCATCGACTCTTCCATGCGCGGCGATCACCCGCATTAGCGTCTTGTCGATTCTACCTCCCAACAGCTTTGCCGGTCTGACTTCCAAAATTGAAGCCTCCAGCGCTATCCCTTAAAATCGACACGATCGTTGGAAATCGCTTGCATACTGTTGTTCGAGCCTTTGCATGCTGCTCTCGTTCAGCAGCAGGAACAACTGACTTTGGTTAATCACCTAGGTTATTAAAAATAAATAACTT